>ENA-OQJN01000646-OQJN01000646.1-human-gut-metagenome-genome-assembly--contig:-NODE-646-length-13080-cov-3.008801_pt1 | contig 13080 bp, 8 predicted proteins | sample MGYA00242610_ERZ504777 | MGnify/ENA primary metagenome ERZ504777 (study PRJEB26092, sample SAMD00036350) | human gut metagenome | host: Homo sapiens | study: EMG produced TPA metagenomics assembly of... | reverse complement strand
ACACAACAGTTCTTTAAGACCGTGCAAAACAAGATGCACTTCTCGGCTCACGGGCATACAGCTGCTGAGATAATCTATGAACGCGCCGATGCGCAGAAAGACTTTATGGGGCTAACATCATGGACAGGCGCCTTACCCAAACGTACAGACGCAGAAGTGGCGAAGAACTATCTTTCAGCGGATGAACTGGATACGCTGAACCGCATTGTCAGCCTGTATCTTGACTTTGCGGAATTACAGGCAAAATCGCACCAGCCCATGTATATGAAAGACTGGATTCAAAAGCTGGACGATTTCCTGAAACTCTCAGGGAAAGAACTACTCACCCATGCAGGCAGAATATCGGCAGAAATAGCCAAACAAAAAGCCGACATGGAATACGACAAATTCAAGGTAAGGACAGCCAACGAGCTTACCCCGGTGGAAATACATTTCTTAGAGAACTTCGAGAAAGAACAGAAAAAATTGAAGCAATGAAAAATATACAATATCAGCAAAAGGCAGTAAGTGAACTGGTGGAAAAGACCATCGGGCTGCTTTCACTCAGCGGCAACCGCCATACACTCATATTCAAGGCGCCGACCGGCAGCGGAAAGACCGTTATGGCATCGGAGATGCTCATGCGGCTGAACGATGAGCTGGCCGAACGCCCGGATGCACCGTTCACCGAAGTGGCATACATCTGGATTGCTCCCAACAAGCTGCACGAGCAGAGCTATTTCAAGATGAAAAACCATTTCACGGAGACAAAGATTCTGCGTCCCGTGATTTATGACGAGCTTGACCATTCCATAGAAGGATACATACGTCCCGGAGAAATACTGTTCGTAAACTGGGAAAGCATCAACAAAGACAACGCCGTGATGGTGCGCGAGACAGAGCTTTCTGCCTCGCTGTATGACATTACACGTCGTACACAGGAAGATAACGGCATACCTATCATAGTGATCATAGACGAAGAACACATGTTCGGAAGCCGTAATGCTAAGAAATCGGAAAAGGTGCTGAGCAACATTTGCCCGAAGGTGGAGATCCGTATTTCCGCCACACCGTTGCCGGAATCTACCGCAAAGGCGGAAGAGCAGGTTACGGTGCCGAGAGAAAGGGTGATAGCGGAACAGATGATAAAGGAAAGCGTCATATTGAATCCTGCACTGGAGTTTAATCCGATGCTCGGCACATTGAACCAGCAACTTATCAGTCTTGCCTTGAAAAAGCGCGAAGAATTGGCAGAAGCCTACCGGAAAGAAGGCGTAGACATCAATCCGTTGCTTCTCATACAATTGCCCAACGACGGGGAGACGATGACCGGGGATGACAATTCAGTCAAGGAAGAAGTGCTGACCTATCTTGACAGCATAAAAGGCATCAATGTGGCCAATGGGAAACTTGCAATTTGGCTGAGCAATGAAAAGACAGACAATTTGCAGACAATAACCAACCCGGATGATATTGCCGAAGTCCTGTTGTTCAAGCAGGCCATTGCCTTGGGATGGGATTGTCCGCGAGCTGCCGTCCTGTTGATTTCCGAAAGATAGAGAGCTTACATTTCGGCGCAGACCGTAGGACGTATTCTTCGTATGCCGGAGCAGCGGTTTTATCAAAACGACATGTTGAACAGAGGCTATGTCTATACCAACCTGAGCAAGGATATTATAGAAATTGTAAAGGACGATATGGACTATATGTCGTCGCTTCACGCCGTGCGCCGGATGAATCTGAATAATGTGTCGCTCGTTTCTGAATACAACGAGCGTACCTCTGCAGACCGTAATCGTCTGGGATCGGACTTCAAGAAAGTTCTTATGGAAACTTTTGAAAGGAACTGGCTTGTAAAGAACTTTATGCCCTCATTGTTTACAGCAGCTGAACTTGACGGAATAGCCGAAGAAGTAAGCGATGAAGACAGAGTAAGCCAGACCTACAAAAACCGTAAGGCCGTAGAGGATAAAATCAATTTCAATGTAAGAAGCATCGGAATAGAGATAGTGGAAGACCTCAGTATCACGGGAGAAGTCGGGCAGACCATGATTCGCAACAAGGCAAAATACGTGCGGACCATGCAGGAACTTGATGCCGCTTATATGGCTTTTTGTGCAAAGGAACTTGGAAACGGGTATGAAAAAGTAAGTATAAAGACCTTGGCCGTGGCTTTATTGGAAGTTATGGAGGATTTGTTCGAGTTGTTTGAGAGTGATGCTATCAAGGTCATTCTATATCATACTAACCGCCCTAAATTTGCGGATATTATAGAAAAGGCGCTGAGGCAATATGCCATAGTTCTCTCACGCCGGCGTGCCGCATATCGAGCCAAAGGATATGTGAAATACACATGGGAAGTTCCGGCAGACAGATTCTACAAGGAAGATACGAACAGCGTGTGTCCGCAGATAGAAAATCATGCGTTGATGCCATATATCCAGGAAAACAGAGTGTCTTCACCTGAACAGAAATTTACGACATTCCTTGAGGAAAACACGGAATACATCGACTGGTGGTACAAAAACGGTGATTCAGGGAAACAACATTATGCCATCAGTTATACAAACGTGAACGGCGATAAAGCTTTGTTCTATGTCGATTTCGTGATACGGATGAAGAACGGACAAGTCTTTCTGTTTGATACCAAGAGCGAAGACAGTGACAAGAATGCTCCATGCAAGCACAACGCTTTGATTGACTATATCCATAGCGAGGAAAATGCCGACAAGCACTTGAAAGGCGGTGTCATTATACAAAGTGGAGAGAATTGGAAGTATTGTCCTCTGAAAATAGAGAATACGACAGACATATCAGGTTGGGACTGTTTTTATCCCGATGAATATAAAGTATAACGGTTATGGCAAAAGGAATAGACCCGAAATTTGTGCATTATGGCATCCGCAAAGATGACCTTGCAACGATTGAAGCCATCTGCGAAGCCGAAAGTATTGATTTTAATTGGCTAAGCGAGGAAGAGCCATTCTGTTCAACTTACAGTGTCACTTGATTTGTATGAGATGTTGTACTATATCAAGAACGGATTTAGTCCGTCATTAAGCGATCTCAGAGGTCGTTTTATCGAGTTGCAGGTATTTAAGAACTTACTTGCTAGCGAAACCTACACTGAGGTCATTGTGACGAACAATGAGAAATCTTATTACAAGATTTCTTTAGATAGAAAAACTATGCAACTGATAGTTGACCCATTAAAAAAAGAGGAGGAATAAGCCATGCAAATGCCTATTATTGACAAAGAAGAAAAAGCCTTCCGCGATCCATATATATTTGCTTCAGATGTAAAAGCTATTACAATTGACAATGTTTTAGTAAATCTATTTATGCTCATGCGTAATAATGGAGCACGTATCAAGCTAATGTTAAAATCTGGAAAATTTCATGACATTAGATCGTTAAAGGAATATTTCATGATTTTAGAAAAGGAGCATTGTGTATCTGGCTATTCAGATAATCAAGAAGCTATTGAAAGTTGGCTTAGAAGTAGCCTTGTGAACATGGTGTATCGTGGCAAGGCGAAAGAAAATGTCGCATCTATGCGCCCACTACATTTGGAGAGCTACAGAATTAGGAACATTAAACACACAAAAGATTATAATTCTGCAGATCAGTTATTTATCATGTTAAGTCAGCGTCCAGAAGTCATGAAAGCTCTCAAAGATTATCTTTCAATCGGTTGGGACAATTCCAGCCGAAAATTGGTGGATAATTCGACTTTAGATGTTGATACTGCTGGTATTCTTCATTTAATTAAACTTATTGATATTGATACAAAAGCATCATCGTCTCAAATAGTTATTAAACCACTATTAGAAAAGCAGTCCAATCTTTTCTGTGATGACATAATGCGTCTTTTAGCATATCAACATAGTATTCCACGTTCAGTATTTATTGACTACCTGCGGATACTAGTTGGATTTCATCTGTCTCTGTATTTCCAAAAGCTCATATACCTGTTGCCTAAAATGGTTAAGGAAGGAACAGTTGATGTTATGGATGATTGGAGTCAGGTGGTAGATTTGACAGATAAGCTTGAAAGCGGCGTTGCTCCTATAGCATGTGCAGATATGGATAAAACATTTAATGGGTTAATTGATTATATCAAAGCCTCATATTCCATAAAAGTTATGCGACGAATAGTGACTCCTCACGCTTCTGTAGCAACAGCTCTTTCAATGATAAAGAATCCAGCTCTTGAAATCAACGCTGATATAAATGCCAATCTACGTAATATATTCAATAAATATTATGCTAATGTAAAAACGGCAGAAGAACAGCAGGAAGCAGAACAAAATGTAAAGGAACTGCAAGAATATCTTCAATTTGAAGAGACTCCTCTTGATAAATATGTACAATGTTTAATGAAAGTTGGTGCTGCGTATCAATTAAGGTATTCACGAGATTTCATTGATAAAGCTTCTATGAAAAATGAAGCGTCAGCATTCATCATAGATGGAAGAAGCCGTAAACATAGAAGACGTGGAGCTATTGGATCAAAATTATTAGAAGTATTGGTACAATTGCTAGTCATAGACCAAACTCCTTCAGGAGGATTAGAATCAAGACCCCTAAGTATTCGCCAACTTGCAAAAGAAATACGGGACAGATATGGTTTAATAATTGATGGCACAGATGAACCTCGATTTAAGGACGCCGACATTAAGACACATCTGGCATTTAAAGAAAACATGAACGCACTCAAAAACAAATTGCGGCAAATTGGTTTCTACACGGATTTAAGTGATGCTTCTTCTTTACAGAAGATTCGTCCGAGGTATAAGTTCAACCATTAATAAAAGAAACAATGAATATAATAAAAGCATACTACGACCATATCCTTGACATATTCATGGAGGTATATGGCAAAAGCATAGAATTTGCACAACCAGGTAATTGCATGAAAGTCACAAGTCTGTCTTTAGACATATTACGTGACTTGTATGCTCGTTTGTCTCTGCTTAACACCGAAACTCTATTCTATATACTTACAGAAGATCCCGATATGACGGGAGCAGAGTATATAACACCTACAAAGTTGATTGAACTCCGGAATGATTTAACAAAATCCATTTTAGTACTCATACCTGTTAATAGCTCAACATCGGCTGAGGACTCTTATGGTAATGCTACTTTTAGGGAGTTAAGCATTTCAGACTTTGATGAAATACTATATAAGAAACTTCAAACACAATTATCTGGCAAACAAGCCATAAAAGAGGCATTAAATTATGCAGGAAAAGATCTTGACTGTACACTCCAGGATAAGATCAAATACCTGCTGTATGTTATCTTAAATGGGGAAACAGACGAAGCAATTGGAAACGGGTTATATTTGCTAAACTTGCTTCCTGACTCCTCTTTAGTTTCAAAAAAAGAGTATATTCCTCAGTTTCTTGTCAAAAACGATGAATGTATATCTGTAATGGCTGATTATTCAATGGCTATTGCAGATAGGATTAGTTCAATTCCTGTAAAACCAGGAACAATCCAACAAGATGTAGCAAAATTTTTGCGTGAGAACAACTCACTAATTAACAGAAAGGACTTATGCGCACAAGTTTTGGAGAACTATCCTCAGTTGAATTTTTCTAATTGGTATAGCTATCTAAAGAACATTACAGAATTAGGTGTACTACATGTAACAAAAGTAGAATTAGGTGGTAAAGTCTTTCATCTTGACGGTGAAGACATAAAACTTAAAATGGAACCAAGTAAAGGAGCTAAAGTCAAACTACGAATCTACTTCTCCCCCAAGCCCAGTGCTTATACCGAATTAAAGAAAGTAAAGATTGCCATCATGAATGGCGATGGCTTCTATAAAGAGACTGATGTTGTAACTAAAAAAATATCAGAAAATAACAAGGATTATCGTGACATAACATTCTCACTGAATAACGCCTTTGAGAACGGAACATATTTTTTCCATGTATATGCAGAAAACAATGACGGTACTGAGCTGAATGTATCAGACGCGTTTAGGGATGAAGCTATTCAACATGAATGGGAAAAGGTTAAAACAAGCGGTAATATAAGTAAGGAAGAGTTTCAACAGCAGACCAGACGACTGCTGACCTCTGACAGTGATACGTTCTTCTTGCAAGTCGTAAACGCTACGGATGAGCCTGAAGAAACAGGTACTCGTATGAAAATAAATAATGTACTTCAAGCTATTTCCGCTATCGTATCGAACTCAATCGAAAAGGACAGGAACTCACTACCCCTCAAAGACAAGCAATAAATGACAAATCAGGGAAAACATCTGACGATGAATATAAGAGTTGGCAGTTTGCAACGCATATAAAAACATTTCAATTACGATATGATACAAACAACAACTATCAGATTCCACTCTCAATCAAGCTTCTTGAATTGGAAGAGACGATTCTAAAAAACAGCAAAAAGCTGTGTTATATTGATGCTATAATATCAGATAACTATACAGATGAGACCCTCAAATCAATAATTCTGAGAGAAATAGATGATTTACAAATACCTGAATCTCTTATTGAGAAAAGAGTGTCTTTATTTGAAAGCATTCTTAATTCAGCACCAGACAGAACTGGAGTAATTGAGACTTACGAAGTATTCAACCACATCGGCGACATAAAGGAGTATATTCATGAATATCATGCATGGCTAAAATCTCTTAATGAAAAGAATATAAGTCAGTCATTAGCCGTTCTCATACAAAGTATTGATACTGTTTCTCTTCAAATAGAGATGCCAGATGGCAGAATTGCTCATACAAAACTGCTGACACCTCTACATCCTATCAGACTGGGATGGTTAGTCAATATATATGAGCAATATGAAGAATGGGAAGCCAAAACTGCAGAAGATTCTCGCTACAGAAAGCCTGATGTTTGGTATAAGAAGCTGGACAACTTGTTCTATGGAGATTTACTTCAGGATGTTGCTCCATTAGTTATGCGCGACATTCATAATGAGGACTATCTCCAATATGTTGGTGAACTATGTTTTGGTTGGGGATTCTACGTTAATCCTCAGCAGTCTGGTGATGACACCTTCTCGACAGGATTTCGCCAGCTAAAAGCATATGTGTCCCAATTACTTAATATTGGTGTTCAGTATCGTATAGATTCTGATGTGAACAAGCAGATGGTTTACCGTCTGATTTGGAAGTATATAACACAGCATCCTTATACAAACAAGCTTATTATCAATATATTCAATGCCGGAGATGCAGCTGTTTTCGCTGACAACCTTGTTATGCTTGAACGTGATACCGCAAATACACCTTTTGATATTCATTACGAAATCAGGATGTTTTGCGATGATAAGCGCTTTCCGCAAGGAGAAGCATTAAGAGACTTATTAAATCCGGATACCCAAGTATCAGAAGAAGCAGAGAATTTTTCTCAGCCAGATGATAACAGGCTATTCCCAAAATTGCGTTTTTCGGTCAATAGCGTGGATGAATTTACCAATGACCCTAATAAATATCCGGCTCATCTGTCTTTCTTGGTAAATCCATTTCCAACAAAAGCATCGCTTAAACGCTCAAACACACGGCAACAGTCATTTTTCTTAAATGGCGTTATCACCCGTCCGATAATTCAAGTAGAAAAAGCGGAAAAGGGTTACATGTGGCATAGATATATCTCTGAAGCACCATTAGCAAATCCTGTATCAAATTTTTCTAATGAAACTCAGGAACTTTTTTCAACTCTTCAGTGGATAGTTGCAAACTCTATGACTACAGATCATGAAGTATCTGTACCATCGCTTACGCTAAGCATCAAAGATAAAAACTCCATCCTACTGTCATATGTGCATGATATTAGTGACTGGGTAATAACTTTTGATAAAAACATGGGACCGGAATTCTATGATATTCCATGCAAAGAAGGTGAAACTCCGTATCTTTTAGATTATCTTCCGAGTGTGGAGTTAAATGGTATATCATCATTCCTGACTTGTAGACCGACATCAGAAATAGAAGGATTATTAGTGCCTTATTTTAAGAACTTTGGTATAAACCTGAGTGATAAAGAGTCTTTTTTTGAACTTTTAGCTGATATTCGTTCTGTTTCAAGTAGTATGATAATGCAACTAGGAAGCACCAGAAACAAGGCTTTTGAAGTCTTGGGTACAACCTTGATGAAACGAATGTTACGGAAAAAAGACCTTCTTTCTGATTCATTTATAATTCCTATAGACCTTCACCAGGAGTTATTCCGAGATATGGATGCAGAATCACACGAGCGTGCAGATAACCTGTTAGTTGATTTTCATACAAATCAAAGAGAGATTGTTTTCACAGTAATTGAAATCAAATGTCGTCAAAACTTATCTGATGATGAACTTTCAGCATTACAGGAAAAAATGCGTCACCAAATAGACAACACTATTTTAGCTCTAAGAAAACGTTTTGACATTGATTTTCAAACTCCAGATCGACTGGACCGGGAGCTGATGACACTTGAATTGCAGTCTCTGCTCATATTTATTCAAAACGTGCAGCAAGGTATCAATATCTCAATGAAGAAACAGCTGATGAATATGAGAAGTTTATCCTTCTTTGATTCAAGGTAATTACACAATCAGATTCAAGAGGCTCGGATTAATATATCAATTTGGTAGTACTGAATATCAACGGAAAGATGACATGAACGAGATATTATACTATATCATGGGAAAGCCTATGATTGAGCGTATTCTCGACAAAGACATGTCCGTCAAGACAATTGATTTGGAAATGATGAATGCTGATGAGGATTTTCGCACAGCTTTTGAGACATCTGATCGATTGATACGCGAAGAATCCTTTAAATTGAGCCATCACGAAGAAGAATTACCATCTGAAGAGACAGATAATGTAGGGCCTTCTGAAAAATCACAAGGAGATATTATTGATTCTTCAGAACATGAGGAAGTAAAGGATGAGTCTAACTTCGGAGAAAATATAGTTAATGTAAATCCTTCAGATTCAGAAAAAATAGATTCTGATAGTAACGAAAAAGAACAATGCAATAATGCAAAAACAACTTCAAAACAAGAAGAGATAGCTGATTATAAGGCACCAGTCTACGATATTCTCATCGGTAAGACTAGCGGAAGTGAACAATATGGTATTCTTGGTGAAAGTATTAATGGTCACAAGAAAATTGCTATTGATCTGAGTGAGACGAATACGATAAGTCTTTTTGGTGTTCAAGGTGGAGGTAAAAGCTATACAATCGGAACTATCACGGAGATGACCCTAAAGCAGTTCCCCAATATAAACCTCTTGCCTGCACCTATGGCCAGTGTCATCTTCCACTACAGCGAAAGTATGGATTATGCACCTGAATTTACCTCGATGATTTATCCGAATGACGAAGCTGGTCAGTTGAAGAAGCTTAAGGATGTTTATGGAGCAGAGCCTGATAATATTAATGATGTCATTATGCTTTGTCCTATTGACAAATTAGAGGAAAGGCAGGAAGAGTATCCTTCAATAGAAATTCATCCTATTGCATTCCACTCTACAGACTTAAATGTTCAAGATTGGATGTTCCTACTGAAAGCTGTTGGAAATGAGTCCACTTATATAAATCAGCTTCGTGCTATAATGAGAGCGAACCGAAAAAATCTCAATCTTAATAGCTTAAAGCAGAGTGTTGATGCGTCCCCATTGCTTTCTGCTTCACAAAAAGCATTAGCACAACAACGTTTATCTTTTGCTGAAGAATATATTGATGATAGTCGAAAACTGGGTTCTTTACTCCGTCCAGGTCGCTTGATTATTGTGGATTTGAGAGATGAGTTTATTGACAAAGATGATGCCCTTGGCCTTTTCGTAATAATGTTGAATATATTCGCTGGTGTTAAGGAATATCAAGGAATAAGATTCAATAAATTCATTGTTTTTGATGAAGCTCATAAATACATGGACAACAAGGAGTTGACAAGTACAATTGTCACTGCTATACGAGAAATGAGACATAAAGGAGTGTCAATGATGATAGCAAGCCAGGATCCAATGAGCCTACCAACAGAGATAATTGAACTTTCGTCGATAATGCTGATGCACAAGTTCAATAGCCCTCAATGGGTTAAACATGTACAAAAATCTATAACCCAACTACAAACATTATCATCTTCAGATATGGCTACATTAATGCCAGGAGAAGCTTATTTATGGGCAACTAAATCTACCGACAAAGGAGTAACGAGCCGTCCTATGAAAATAAGTACAAGACCAAGAGTGACCAAACATGGAGGTGATACAATTAAAGCTGTATAATGGAAATAATTAAATATAGTAATATAGGATGTCGTGAAATAAATCAAGACTGTCTCGCATCATTGTCGTTCGATCATGATAAAAGTATTCATATTGTAGCAGATGGTATAGGTGGATATGACTGTGGAGAGATAGCCTCAAAGATAGTATGTGAAAGTTATATTCATGGATTAGTCAATAATCTGTCTATAGATGAAGTGACTAAGGAGGTTTCAAAAAATATTCAAACAGAATGCAGGAACTTAGGCGTCTCCAAAATGGGGAGCACTGTTGCTGCTGTATTCCTGAATGGTTTACAAGCTTCAATTTTTTGGGCTGGAGATTCAAGAGTATATGTCTTTAGGGATAAACATCTTTTATATCAAACAGAAGATCACTCATTATTGAATGAATTAAGTCGTATAAGAGAACTCTCTTTTGACGAAAAAAAACGGTACAAGCATATAATAACACGCTCTATCATGGGCAATGCTGACGACAAGGTTGATCATGATAACCTCGAATTATGCTTTGGGGACGAAATTCTAATATGTACGGATGGTATGTATAATGAATATCCTATTGATTATTTAATAGAATCAATCCGCATGGATAAACTTGACATAGAGAAAAAAAATGATAGTTTTATGGACAATCACTCATTTATATACATATTGTTATGAGAATTGAATGTGACAAAGTCATAACCACAGATGATTTTGATGAGAAATATTCTATGTGGCAAGGCCGAACATTGACCGTCATGGGAGAATACATAAAAGTTAGTCAGCCAGGTATACATTCCCGCTATTTTGACACAATATATTTGTTCGAAAGCACTGGAATTATGATTGGTTTTAAGTATGATGGAGTCTTACCAGAATGTTATATCTCAACCCAAGACGGTTTTGAGTCAGATTGTTATGTCGATGCAGCACCATACTTATTTCAAGACAAAGATAGGATTTTCGCAGTCGTTAAACGCAGCTATAGGAATGTCGATCTTCACAAACAAGTTATTGGATTGACAATAATTGACACAAGCAATTTGATGCCTATTGATGAACGATACACATGGCCAATGTGGGAAAGTATAGAATCTATACATAATGGTGCAGTGCTTATCAAAAAAGGTGACTGCTCATATGGACTATCAAGCATTGATAAATTCCCTGCATGTAATCTTGTAAGAAACGCCTATTTAATCAAACAAGATATCGATGAAGAAAACGTTTATCTTGTTTACGGTTCAAGTATGGAAGTAGATATGAAACGAATAGATTTTACAAAGAAATTAGTTAAAATCAAGTAGATATTATGATTCTAAACAGTCTGATAATTGATGCAATAAAGAAAAAGTCAGGACTATGTTTTGACAAGGCAAAGGACTATGATATCTTATGTGATAAAATATTTTCATCAACAAATAGAACCATAGGCGTTAATACTATTAAGCGGCTAATGGGATATATAGTAGATGACCGAAAAACGAATGAATATACATTGAATACTATAGCAATGTATATGGGGTTTCAGTGTTGGAATGACATGTATGGAGCCTTTCGTTTAGATAGTGAGTGGAATTATTCTGATGATACAGTATATGTTCAAGATTTACATTTAGGCTCTACTATTAAGATTAAGTACTTGAATCGCACGATTATATTTCAAGTTATCACATTTTAAAGGGATTTCAGGCTCTTAAAGTAATTGAAGCAACCAACAGTAGTTTGAAAGCAGATGACATTCTATTTGTAGAACATTTAAGAAGAGGAGAAATTCTCGAATCAAAAGTTGTCTACAGAGGAGACAAAATAGGTAACTATCGTACTAATGGTGAAATTTTGGAGATGGAAGTTATTAAAGAGTAGGTATTATTTCTTGTCAAGTGAGGAAAAGAAAAATAACGAGTTATGACAGATGCGTTGAAAAAACAAGTAGTGGGCAAATATAAAGGAAGCATCATCTTTTGCTGTTTCTTAAAGGAAGATGCAAAAATTATGAAAGACTTATAAAACGTTTCATCTTTCACACTTAAAATTATGGTTAAAATCAATTTAGATAATTTTAGAGACTCTGACGGAAGTATATTCGTTTATCGGCCTAAAGTGTACTTTGACAATTTGTGTTTTGAATATGCCGAAAAGACTGTAGATGAGAAATTAGAAATTCTATCAGAATTAGTTATTAATGGTCTGGATCTTGTTTCAGAAATTGAAAAATATATGGAAAATCGTTCACCTGTCACCATAACATCCTTAAAGGATACATTAGCATACTATTTCTTGTACCTTAGAGGTGAAGATCCATATTCTACTGGATTCCATGGATTAGACGAATTTTCAGAAACCCAATTAGCTGCCATGCTCCAAGAATCATTAGTAGCGCATTACAATGATATATGCTTCAAAAATAGTATTAATATGCTGTAAACCAATTACATGTACATTATGATACAAGATAAAGATACTAATTTCGTTTACATATCGAACAAGTTGAGTCTCTGGAAAAACTATAGTACGTTTTGCAATGAATTGATGTCAGTCATGGATGAATTGAAAATTCCTTATGGAAAAATCTATGATGCAAAAGATGTTTGGGCAAGAGATTTCATGCCTATTCAATTAGAAGAAAATATTTTTTTAAAATACCAATATGCTCCAGATTACCTAGTCCGAATTGAAAAGAGAAAGTCATACATAACAGATTGTGCGGAAGCGTGTCGAAAATTAGGCATACAATATCAAGAGACTGACATAGTAATTGATGGAGGTAATGTTGTACTATGTGGGGATAATGTGATTATGACCGATAAAGTTTTTGCAGAAAATAACACGGATAAACATGATGTAGAC
>ENA-OQJN01000643-OQJN01000643.1-human-gut-metagenome-genome-assembly--contig:-NODE-643-length-13095-cov-2.703655_pt1 | contig 13095 bp, 8 predicted proteins | sample MGYA00242610_ERZ504777 | MGnify/ENA primary metagenome ERZ504777 (study PRJEB26092, sample SAMD00036350) | human gut metagenome | host: Homo sapiens | study: EMG produced TPA metagenomics assembly of... | reverse complement strand
CTGCGTATTGCTGGCGTAACGATCCATGAAATTCTGGTGGGCGCTATTGAAATAGGTCTCGAACTGCACCCAATCCGCTTGATCGTTCAAGGTAGATTCGATCAAGGAACGTAAACGGGTATATAACTTATTGGGGTATCGGTCACCCAATGTCTCTTTCTGCTTATCCAGTTCTTCCAACAAAGCTTGGATTGCCTCGTTTCTTTTTACCAAAGCTGTTGTCTGGAGAGTAAGCTCATTGTTTTTGTTTTGCAACTCCGTTTCCAGCATCTCGCTTTTCATTTGTTGAAGCCTTTGCAGTTCGGCTTGTCGCTCTGCCTCCAGCTTTTCTGTTCTTTTTTCCGCAAATTCCTTAAAATGGTACCGAAGTCCTTCTTGAATGGCGAACCATATCAAAAGCGACGTAGATCAAATAGGCCCATACGGTATTATACCAAGGAGGGCGCACCGTGATTTGCATCGTGATCTCGGGAAACGGCCCACGGGTTACATATTTACGTACCCTTAGCTCATAAGTTCCTTCCGGAAGTTGTAAGAAGGTAATTTTGCCGTCTTTCTGCCAAGAAGACCAATCGGCGGATACCCCTTCCAGCTTATAACTGATTTGGTGATTAGGGGTGAATACCGTTGTTCCGATGTATAGCGAGAGTTCTTGGAAGTTATGGGGCAGGTCGATTCTTTGCGTGTCCGGATATAAATAATGTGTACCTTCTTGATCTTGATACTCGATGCGCATAAACCGTGGCATCGTCAATCCTCCTAGGCTTCCCTCTATTAATTGACGAGTGTTGATTAATAGGGTTCCTTGCATGGCAGATACCAAATCAAGAGAATCATTCAAGGGGATGATCCGTTTGCCATTGGTTACCAGATTCAGATCGTAATTATCGAATAGGATCCGGCATTTTAAAGTTCCTGTACCGTTTTCCCGATGGAAGAGTCCGGCCTCATTCTGGATCGTGAGCCAATACAAATTGTCTGGAACCGGGTAAATACTTTCTGCGTTGGCGAATACGCTCAATACGTCTTTATTCTTAAATAAAGAGCTTACCGATAAATGATTATCGGTCGTATCCGGATGGATATATGAACGTCCGATCTCATCGGATATCGGGGTAAACTTATCACCAAACATCAGGCTCCGGCTGAAGTAGCCGACATTGGTCCGGATATAGAGGCGGTTATCCTCTTTTACAGCGTCTTCCAACTTTCCGATCTGGCTTCTTTTACCTAACATGGCGATGGGAGGATTGATATCTATTTGGGAGATACCATTATCCAAGGCGACCCAGATTAAATTATTATCCTGTACGCAGATGGAGCGTACGATATTATCTTGTAACTGATTGTTGATGTTGAGGTGTTGAAAGATCTCCCCTTCGTCGTTGGTGATATAAATACCGGACGTAGATGTTCCCGTGAAATTGAGACCTCCGGCGCTAGCGAAGGAAGTCGGGTGCTTCTCCTCGATTTCTTTCGGGATCGTGTAATTCGTCTCGGGATCATCGAAATTTATATATGACGGGAGCGTATCGATCGGATGGTATTCCAGATTCCCGAGTTTGTCGTATAGCCAATAGCCTAACGATGATTTGCCTTGGGTATAGATAGAATCGTTCTGGAAAGATACTTTATAAATAGGGGTTTTATCCGGTAATGGATATGTGTTCCATGTATTCCCGTCAAAAGTAACCAGACCGGAATTATTAGCTACATATAAGATGCCATGATAGGAAACCGCTAAATCCCAATTTTGGCAACTAGCCTTGTAATCGTCTACGGAATAATTTTGTACGAGGATAGAGGGAGCGACCACAGACGCACGCAAGGCGAAAACCGCCAGTATAGATAATAATATGATAAAAGGTAGCCGTCTGTACATGGTCTTTAAACTATAGAGACAAGGCATAAAGCCTTGTCTCTTTCTATTACACGCATGCAAATATAATCAAATTTTGATTATTTGTACTCCTGCCAGCTCTTAATCTGAATATCTTCTACGTTCATATTGCAGAAAGCGTCGATAAAGGCGCTGGCCAGACGGGCGTTCGTGATCAATGGAATGTTATGATCGATCGCCGCACGGCGGATCTTATAGCCATTGGTCAACTCACGTTTGCTATGATCTTTCGGGATATTTACTACCAATTCGAAAGCGTGATTGCTGAACATATCCATGATGTTCAAATCACCTTCCTCATCCGGCCAGCAAACTGCGGTTGCCTTGATTCCGTTGTCGTTCAGGAACTTGGCGGTTCCGTGCGTACCATAGATCGTGTAACCCTTGGCATCCAGCATGCGACAAGGCTCCAATAAATCGACCTTGCTCTTAGCTGCGCCGGAAGAAACTAAAATGTTCTTCTTAGGAATACTGTTGCCTACGGCGATCATGGCGGAAAGCAAAGCCTCGTTGAAATCGTCGCCGATACAACCTACCTCGCCGGTGGAGCTCATGTCCACACCTAATACGGGGTCTGCCTTGTGCAAACGGGCGAATGAGAACTGGGAAGCCTTGATACCGATCCAGTCGATATCGAACGCGCTCTTATCCGGTTTCGTATACGGAGCGTCCAGCATGATGCGGGTAGCCGTCTCGATAAAGTTGCGTTTCAATACTTTAGATACAAACGGGAAACTACGTGAGGCACGTAAGTTACATTCGATTACTTTCACGAAGTTATTCTTCGCCAAGAACTGGATATTGAACGGACCGCTGATGTTTAACTCCTTCGCGATCATCTTGCTTACTTTCTTGATACGACGGGCTGTCTCGAAGTAAATCTTCTGAGCCGGGAACACCAAGGTAGCGTCACCGGAGTGAACACCGGCGAACTCGATATGCTCGGAGATCGCATACTCAACCACCTCGCCATTCATAGCGACAGCGTCGAACTCGATCTCTTTCGTTCCTTGCATAAACTCGGATACGACCACCGGATATTCCTTGGAAACCTTAGCGGCCAAATCCAAGAACTCAATCATCTGCTCTTTCGTATGGCAAACGTTCATCGCCGCACCGGACAATACGTAAGACGGACGGATCAAGATCGGGAAACCTACTTTCTCGATAAACGCGTCGATCTCTTCCATGCTGGTAAGCTCTGCCCAACGAGGTTGGTCGATACCTAGCGAATCCAACATCGCGGAGAATTTATGACGGTTCTCGGCACGGTCGATTGATAGCGGGGAAGTACCCAATACCGGAACATTCTGGCGGTAGAGTTTCATCGCCAAGTTGTTCGGGATCTGTCCACCTACGGAGACGATTACGCCCTTCGGCAATTCCAGATCGATCACGTCTAGCACGCGCTCGAATGAAAGCTCGTCGAAGTAAAGACGGTCGCACATATCGTAGTCGGTAGATACGGTCTCCGGGTTATAGTTAATCATGATCGATTTATAACCTAGCTTACGAGCGGTCTGGGCGGCATTCACCGAACACCAGTCGAACTCAACGGACGAGCCGATACGGTAAGCTCCGGAGCCCAAGATAATCACGCTCTTCTCATTCGGGTAGTAGGTGATGTCGTGCGGCGTACCGTCGTAAGTCATATATAGATAGTTGGTCAATTCCGGATGTTCGGAAGCGATCGTGTTGATACGTTTCACGGTAGGGAGAATGCCCATTTTCTTACGCAAGTTGCGTACGCGGATATTCTCTTTCTCCATATTGCCTTCCGGGCTCTCTACGTAACGAGCGATCTGGAAGTCTGAGAAACCAAGGCGTTTAGCCTCTTTCAATACATCCTCCGGAAGATCCTCGATCTTGTTGTAGCCTTTCAATACGTTGGCGTAATCCACGATATTCTTCAAGCCTTCCAAGAACCAGCGTGTGATCTTTGACAACTCATGGATCTTGTCTACGCTATATCCTTGTTCCAAGGCTTGCGCCACGGCGAAGATACGCAAGTCGGTAGGGTTCGCCAACTCCTCGTCCAAGTTATCGAAGTGGATATCGTTGTTACCTACGAAACCATGCATTCCTTGTCCGATCATACGAAGACCCTTCTGCATGATCTCCTCGAAGCTCTTACCGATCGACATGATCTCGCCGACGGATTTCATGCTGGAACCGATCTGGCGGCTGACACCCACGAACTTCGTCAAGTCCCAACGCGGGATCTTCACGATCATATAATCTACCTCCGGCGCTTTGTACGCGGAGTTCGGGGTACCCATCTCGCCGATCTCGTCCAATCCGTAGCCCAACGCCAACTTAGCGGCGACGAAAGCCAATGGATAACCGCTGGCCTTGGATGCCAAGGCGGAAGAACGGCTCAAACGAGCGTTCACCTCGATCACGCGGTAATCGCAAGTCTCGGAGTTGAAAGCGTATTGGATATTACATTCACCCACGATACCTAAGTGGCGGATCGTCTTGGTAGAAAGTTCCTTCAACAGGTCTAATTCTTTCTCGGTCAAGGAGCAAGTCGGAGCCACTACGATACTCTCGCCGGTGTGTACGCCTAGCGGGTCAACGTTCTCCATGCTCACTACCGTGAAGCAATGGTCGTTCTTGTCGCGGATCACCTCGAACTCGATCTCTTTCCAACCCTTCAAAGATTCCTCGACCAAGATCTGGGATGAGTAAGCGAAAGCGCTTTCCGCCAAGGTGCGAAGCTCGGCCTCGTCCTTGCAGATACCACTGCCCATACCACCTAATGCGTAAGCGGAACGGATCATTACGGGGAAACCGATCTTGTAAGCGGCAGCCACGGCGTCGTCCATGCTTTCTACGGCTTGGCTGATCGGGGTCTTCACTTCTATCTCGTTCAGTTTCTTAACAAATAGGTCACGGTCCTCGGTGTACATGATAGCCTCAACGGATGTACCCAATACTTTCACGCCATATTTAGCCAACGTGCCGCTGGTGTAAAGTTGAGTACCGCAGTTCAAAGCGGTCTGGCCGCCAAACGCCAATAGGATTCCGTCCGGTTGTTCTTTTTTGATAACTTCCTCAACGAAGTAAGGAGTGATAGGCAAGAAATATACCTTATCGGCTACTCCCTCGGATGTTTGGATAGTCGCGATATTCGGATTTAGCAATACGGTACTGATCCCTTCTTCTTTCAGAGCCTTTAACGCTTGCGAGCCAGAGTAGTCAAACTCCCCGGCCTGTCCGATCTTCAGGGCACCCGAGCCCAGAACAATCACCTTTTTGATATCACTTTTCGACATAGTAATTTGGGTTGTTTTGTTTATTATAATGATTTTAGAATATTATACCTTTATATTATATCACCGGACCGCTGGACACAAAAAAATGCGTTAGTAAAAGTAACCAACGCATCTTATATAACCAAATTATAATCCCGTAAAATAGAGAAAAGAGCCTCAACCTCCGACATATAACCGGAATAGAACTTCGGATTATCCTTATGTGTCTTGTTTGTCATCTGCTCTCTCTTCAAAATTTCGGCAAAGGTATGGATTATGTCTGAAAGAACAAAGCTTAAATGCGAAAATCTATGCTGAAATAGTATTGTCTGTGTTTAACAGCCTCTAAATCCAGCTTAACACATCCATTATTTAAAACAATCTTATGTGTTTCATAAGTATCATTGCCTATTTGGAGTCTTAAATACATAGATGCCCGAAGGTAATGTATTAAAATCTAAGAGATCTCCTTCTCTCAAGAATGTCCCCTCCCTTACTAATGCTCCGGTTGATTGGTTATATAGAGTATAGGTTGGCCTAGTCTCTAACATAACACTGAATTGATCTTGGATTTGAGTTTCTTTTGAAATATTAACCATATGAGTGGATGAGGAAGTTGAAACAGAATAATAATATCCCGTAACAGATACTGTTTTTATCACATAAGACCCGGGTGTTCCACAAGTGCTGGTTGAACGACAGCCCACAATATAAGTTCCTGGTGCGGAGAAGGTAACACTGTTTGAATACCGATAGGCAGACATGCTAGCCGTGTTTGGACTGACCATCCATTGATAATTCCCTTCGTCTTCCATAAATATAGGGCTAGCCGTAAAAGATGCACTACCACCAGCCCCTACTTGATCCGGACCGGACACGGAAGTTATGGATGGGGCACCGATAGAAACAGTTTTCGCTACAGAAACTGAAGAGCCATTAGGAAGTACCACATTCGCATAAATCGTACCACTCATTGTTCCTCCCGGATTAGAGATAGCCCGAACCGTGATTGAATTACTATTCTGTCCTCCACTTACAATTTGTAGGCCACTGGTTCCTAATGTCCAATTCCCCTTATAATTACGATTTAACGTGTAGGTTTTATTTCCGGTACATGGCACTAAATTATCGCCGGATATTTGGGGATATACTTCTCGGACAGCCGCCTCTGCATCAAGCAAACCATATCCCATATTGGCATTCCAAGTTCCAAATGGATGTCCTGAAACTGTTGAGTAAGAATAAGATCCAATTTTTCTGGCAGAGTGTCCAAGTATATTTCGAACTTCAGCTTCTGTCAATTTTGGATTAATAGATAGTAGGAGTGCTGCAACGCCTGAAACTTGAGGGCAACTCGCTGAGGTTCCTCCAAAAGTAGAGAGATAATTTCCGGGGTAAAAGCCCGGCAAAAGTCTATCACCCAGATCCTCATGCCCTGCCACACCTTGATCGATAACAGCCACTTTTATCGAAGAACTACCTTTTGTCATACTCCAGGCTTCAGGAGCATTAATATCGATATTCCACGTCCCACCTAATTGTCCCGTATTATTTAAATAATATTGTTCGCTATAAAGAGGGTCATTCAGAAATTGAGTTATTCTCATTATAAAGTCAGGATGACAAAAATCGACCAAACTATTCTCATATATTATATTGGAATAAGTTAAAACATCAAACCCTTGATTCACGGATAATGTGTAAACCCCATATTTAGTTTGATCAACAACTTCTACTATCTCATTCATACCTGCTAATATAGAATCAATACTTACGCCATTTTTAGGCTTAAGCAGTATATGATTAGTTACATACAATGTATCTGTTCCATTTACTAAATAAGCAGGAGAAGCTCTTTTCACTAAAGGATCCGACTCGTATGCTTTAAAATCATTTTCAGAAAAGATATTGGATTTATTTTCTTTTACAATGATGTTCGGCGATATTTCATTAAATCCCTTATAATCCGAACTTAGCATTGGAGTTCGGATTAAATCGGCTTCTATATTCAACACAAGGTGTGATGAGTCTGGGGTTAAAGCGATTTTCCTATTTTGTGACCAATAATATTGCGCATTAACATCGCAATGTATTGAAGACAAAAAGCACAATCACTAAAAGATATATCAAATTATTTGTTTTCATTCCAGTTCGTATTTAATTATTTCAACATTTTCAGCAATATACATAGGGACTTTGTTCGAAAGATATTCAGAGTTTGGGTCCCGTGGGTCATAAGATTCCGAAGGGTGAGGTATGGTAAAAGCATCCAATATCACACCATCTATGGCTGGATCATAAGCTCTACAATTGAATTTTATTGTATAGGCAAGCTTAACTGTACGATTATCGGGGGATATACAGTTGTATGGCATTCGAGAAATTCAAGCCGGTTACACCAAGCTTCGGACCTTCATGAATTGCTACAAGACAGATATTATTATTTTCGAGCGCAATCATGCTTACAAAGCCGACCAGCCTATCATCTTTATCACAGCTTATACATACTATGACTAAGAAAAATGCAAGTCCTGTTATTTTTGTTTTTAGTTTTTGCATATAGTTGAATTTTAAGTTAAACAAATTTATTGGATAGTCATGTAACTGATGAATTAATTGAGAGGGACCGGATAAGTGATTATACCGGTTTTTTTTCATTTCCGTTTGCTATATTGCAATATAGCTATACGAAAAGCGACCTGTAAGCAGAATGATAAACGTTATCTACGTTCTAGTATGTGCGCAAGTTATCAAAAAAATTAAGCGTGCAAGAAAAAATAGAATATTTTAGGTCCTAGATTCAACTAGAAGTGAATATTCAGAATTATAGTTTCGCCTAGCCTGCCTCGTGAAGGATATAACTTTATCTCACTTTTTATTTTATCTTTGTGCGACTAATCTGAAAAAAGAAGCTTATGGCACGGATAACGATTCCTTATGCGGTAGCGGATTTCGTAGATTTACGGGAACGTGGTTATTATTATGTGGATAAGACCGATTTCATCCCGAGCTTGGAAGATTATAACGCTCCTGTTTTCCTCCGTCCCCGGCGTTTCGGCAAGAGTTTGCTTATCTCTACCTTGGCGTGTTACTATGACCGCACCAAGGCCGATCGGTTCGAGGAGCTGTTCGGCAGGACTTGGATCGGTGAGCACCCGACGGAGGAACATAATCGGTATATGGTCGTGCGCTATGATTTCTCCAAGATGGTGATGGCTGATGACATGGAGGGGTTGGAACGGAATTTCAATGACCTGAATTGTTCTGCGGTGGAGATCATGGTGACGCATAACCGGGACTTGTTTTAAGGACTTCCGGTTCTCTAGCCGTGGTGATGCTTCCAAGATGCTTGAGGAAGCTTTGGGGTACGCCCGCGAGCATGGATTGCCAAAAGTGTATGTGCTGATCGATGAGTACGATAATTTCACCAATCAGCTATTGACGGCCTACAAGGATCTGCTCTATGAGCAGGTAACCACGAAGGACAGTTTCCTGCGCACCTTCTTCAAGGTGATCAAGGCGGGTATTGGCGAGAGGAGTATCCGTACCTGTTTCTGCACGGGGGTTCTTCCCGTTACGATGGATGACTTGACAAGCGGATATAATATAGCGGAGATCCTGACCTTGGAACCGGAATTCCTGAGTATGCTGGGCTTCACGTATAAGGAAGCGGAGGTCTACTTGCGTTACGTGCTGGATACCTATACGGAGGGGCAGGATCGGTTCGATGATGTTTGGCAATTGATCGTGAATAATTACGATGGTTATCGCTTCTTGCCGGAGGCCGAACCCTTGTTCAATTCCACGATCCTGACCTATTTCTTCAAGAAATTCGCCGTTCGTAAAGGTGGAATCCCTAGTGAGCTGGTGGATGAGAACCTGCGTACGGATATCGGTTGGATCCGTCGTCTGACTCTTTCCCTTGAGAACGCCAAGGAGATGCTGGACGCCTTGGTGATCGATGATGAGTTGTCCTATAACGTTTCCGACCTGTCCAGCAAGTTCAACAAGAGGAAATTCTTCGACAAGAGCATCTATCCGGTCAGCCTCTTTTATCTGGGCATGACCACGCTGCGGAGTATTTACCGCATGGTGCTGCCCAACCTCACGATGCGCAGCATCTACATGGACTATTACAACGAGATGAATCATATCGAGGGAAATGCCCAACGCTATGTCCCCACTTACGAGCGTTTCACCGAGGAGCGTCGTTTTGAGCCGCTGGTGCAAAACTACTTCGAGCAATACCTCGGTCAGTTCCCTGCGCAGGTGTTCGACAAGATCAACGAGAATTTTCATCCGTTGCTCCTTCTTCGAGCTTTGTTCCCGTTACCTGAGCAGCTGCTATACGTTCGCCATCGAGCAGAACAATTCGGCGGACGTTCCAATTTCGAGATGACCGGTATCCCCGGCACGGACTATTACAAGGACGACCGGTTTGGCGGAATTCAAGTATTTCAAAGCGAAAGAAGCGGAGCGCATGCTGGCGCTCAGCGATCCCCGTCCCGAGGACGTGGCGCAAGTGCTCGCCTACGCCAAGGATACCAAGGTGAAGTTCCCACACTATCATGTCCGTTCCTACATTGTATATATCTGTGCCAACAAAGGATGGAAATGCTGGGAGGTGACTCCGTGATATTATTCCAATTGCTTTATTAATAGTACTTTGTGGTGCCAATGATGTGCCATGCTATTGGCGCAGTTGTGCCACCTCGATGGCAAAGGCGTGCCACTGCGATGGCACATCCGTAACATGGGTAATGGCACAAGCCTCTCTTCCTTGGTTTACCAGTCGTACTCCTCGAAATAAGCGTCGAAGTCTTTTGGTTCCTTCACCCCACAGCGTTTAAGCGCATTCAATACGACCTGTTGCTCGGAGGGTGAGAGCGGCCTTTCTCCCTTGCGGACACGGTAGTAAGTGCGCCGGCTGAAGTGCCTCATGAGTCCCGGGATAACGGAGAGCATCTGTTTGTGTGGCAAGCTCTCCAATAGGCTTACGAATCCCGCGGCATAGCGTACTTTCTTGTTCGGACGGTAATAAGGGCAAGTTCCCTTCAATGAGGCGAGGTGTCTCCTCGTTAAAGGTGATTGTTTGTTTCGGCGTTCTGGAATAGGGGTGTTTACGCATACGGCCTGCCTCATGAATTTACGAGGTAGGCCGCGTAAAAATAGCTATTATCAAGTACTTATTTAACCGTAACATTCCATCCGGAAAGAATACCTCCGTAGAAGTAAAAGTCTACGCAGAATGTCTTTCCTGTGTTCAGCTCTTTGACCTCGTAGTATTTCGTGGCACCTTTTTCGTTCACCAATTTATAATCGGCGATATTCGGAATAGGCACGTTGGCGAGCTCTTTGATCTTTGCGTTTATCCTATTCAAGATATCCATGCTCTCGAAAGGATTCGTTACTTTGGTGCTCTTGGATAAAGCCGGATTCACCCCATTGTTCTCGGCACGAACCGCACGAACACTATCTGCATAAGCCTTGAACATCGCACGGCTTTCCGGAGTGCGCAAAGCGGATACGGTAAAGATAGAGATTCCTTCCGCCCCATGATTCAGTGCGGCATCCATGGCATTCTCTATATCGTCGGCTACCATCAGTCCGCAGTAAAGCGTGGTTTTCGGGTTCTTATCCCGGACATCCTCTATCATACAGTCTGAGATAAAACTAATATCTTCCGTGTAGAAGTTATGGTATACCATGGGGAAGACAATGTCCAGATTCCATTTCCCCCAGTCTTGACGAACCATTTTGGATGCCATCTTGGGCGTAGGGAAAGGAGAGGCTGCCATTTTCTTGCCGTAAGAGTGAACCACGTCGGCGATCATATTAGCGACCTCGGTAATCTGGTCACAACGGAATTGGAGCCATTTCTCGTCTTGCGAGGGATCTTCTTGTTCTTTTGGATCATATCCGTAAGCGGCCTTGAACTTCTCGATCATGGCCGGGTGATAACCAAAATCCCATTGCGGATATTCTTGGTCTTGCACGATACCGTATTTCGGCCAAAGGGTAGTCGGCAGGATAACATCCACGAAACGGTTGTAATCGATAGCGATACCGTTCAAACCCTCTACCTCGCAGTAAGCCTCTATTTTCTTCTTGATAAACTCCCGTACCTCGGGTAAGGCGGGGCACATAAATTTGTAGTAATCCACGTAAGCGGTCGTATCGGCCAAGCTTTGTCCATTGCGGTTTACGCTGAACCATTCGGGATGTTCTTTTAAGATAGCGTCTCGGTCATGTTCCGGATTCATCGTCCATAACCAAGCGTAGACCTCTATACCATGTTTCTGGGCGATGGGAATAGCGGCCCGATAATCATCCGGAGTAGGGGCGTTTAGCATGACACCGTCTATCCCCGCCTCATTCATGATCGTACAGATGGAGTCGAAATTCATTCCGGGCTGGTAATCCAACCAAGTCCAGAACATCGGATAAGCATCTTTCGTATCATTTTTCGGGAACTGCAAGCACCTACGCAGCAAGCTACCAGAAGCAATACTAAATAATTTATGTGTCTCATAAGTTTAATGAATTTGATTAACGATTTATCCGTTAAAGATACGTATTCCTGTTTAATGCCGTTCTTTTTTCAGCGTAAATATCGGTAAATAAAAGAAGATGCCTAGGATAGACATGATAAGGCCGCCTATCGTTCCGGCGGCGAGCGGGAACCAAAAGGCTTCTTTATCGGTGCCTAGCATGAACGGGATAAATCCGAGTATGGTCGATATAACGGTTAGGAAAATCGGTGTGATCTTGGCGTTCCATGCCTTTAGATAAGCACGGATTGGGGAAATAGCGGGTATCCGTTCCCGAATTTGGTTATATTCGTTTAAGATATAGATACTGGCGTTTACCGTGATACCGCATAATAAAACGAAGGAGGCGAATCCACCTTGGTCGAAGTTCAGTTTGAACCAATAGAAGGTCAGGAATACCCCGATATAAGAGATCGGTATGACAAAAATGACCGCCAGCGGTTGTTTCAAGGAATTAAACAAGATACTGGTCGTAAAGAAAATAATAACGATGATCAAGAATAATAACGCATATTGTTTATTATCTTTCTGATCCCATGACCAATAGTTCTTTTCCGCTTTAGCCGTATATCCCATAGGCAGGATCTTGTTAAACTCTCTAAGTTCCCTTTTCTGTATCTTCTCGCCTTGTGAGGAGGCTCCGATATATTCATATTGCAGGCAAAGACGATATTGTTGGTTTTCTTTTGCAACTTTCTGGGGTGACTGTCCTTTCTGAACAGTAGCGAAATCGGCCAGTTTATAAGAACGGCCATTGATGAAAAACGGTATATTAACCAAGCCCCATACATCATATTGCTGCCCTTGGAGCGATGAAAGCTTCAGTTGTTCCGTCTGATTATCAAACAACACGTTACCACAATAAATATCCCGTCCGAATACAGGGCGCAAAGCGGTAAACAGCTGCGTGACTGTAACATTCTCTTTCGCCATCCTCAGCTTGTCCAAATCCAGATAAAACTCACTATAATCATCTTTCCACCAAGAAAACTCCGAATTTACCATCACTTCCTTGATACGGCGGTGTAATAACAACTTCTCCTTCAGCCGTTCCGTCCAATAAGAAAGTTCGTCGTAATTATACCCATACAGTTTCACACGGAAACTGCCGGCACTCTCACGCACATCGTTACTGAATCCCTGATCTTGCAAACCATATACGCTCCAGCTACCACCTCCCAAAGTCAGTGCCTTACTGATTATATTAGCTTTCAAAGTATACGGGAATCCGCTCCGCTGATTTTCTTTTGTAAAATAAATCTGAATATTAGCCTGACGCGCATTATAGATATACGTCTGAAACTGCCTAATTTCCTTAAAATCGCTCAGATAAGTTTCCATCCTCTTTATCAGCACATTCATCTGTTCTAATGTACTGCCATTAGGC
>ENA-OQJN01000639-OQJN01000639.1-human-gut-metagenome-genome-assembly--contig:-NODE-639-length-13168-cov-2.789740_pt1 | contig 13168 bp, 10 predicted proteins | sample MGYA00242610_ERZ504777 | MGnify/ENA primary metagenome ERZ504777 (study PRJEB26092, sample SAMD00036350) | human gut metagenome | host: Homo sapiens | study: EMG produced TPA metagenomics assembly of... | reverse complement strand
AGAGACTGAAGAAGAATAGACATAAGAAGAAATAAGTCTATCTAACGAACTCTAAAGAACAAACTTAATAAGTGTACCTTTTAAGTTTGTTCTTTGCGTATTTTATAAGGTCTGATCTTAAAAACACATCTTAAGTGATTAGTGAATTAGTAGTTGATGTACAGCCCAAAGAGGTATCTATCGCCGTCTTGGAGGACAAGAGCCTTGTGGAGCTCCAAAAGGAGGCCCGCAACGTCTCGTTCGCTGTTGGTGATATCTATCTAGGTAAGGTTAAGAAACTGATGCCGGGCTTAAACGCTGCGTTCATTGATGTCGGTTACAAAAAGGATGCGTTTCTTCACTATTTGGACTTAGGTCCTAACTTCAACACCCAACAGAAATATTTAAAGCAATTGCTGAGCGATCCCAAAAAGGCGCCGGTACTGTCGAAAACTCAGATTCTACCGGAGATCGAAAAGAACGGGAGTATTAGCGACGTGCTGAAAGTAGGACAAGAGGTGTTGGTTCAAATTGCTAAAGAGCCTATCTCGACGAAAGGTCCCCGATTGACTTCCGAGCTTTCTTTTGCCGGAAGATATATCGTGCTGATACCGTTCGCCGATAAAGTATCTGTCTCCACCAAAATTAAATCAAGCGAGGAACGAGCCCGTTTGCGCCAGTTAATCCAAAGTATCAAACCGAAGAATTTCAGTGTTATCGTACGGACATCCTCGGAGGGCAAGCGTGTCGCAGAGCTTGATCATGAATTGAAGACATTGATGAAACGATGGGAAGATAATATCGTGAAGGTGCCTAAACTCAAAGCTCCGGCTATTATTTATGAGGAAACGGCACGTACCGTAGCTTTGCTTCGGGATATATTCAACCCCTCTTTCCAAAATATTTATGTAAATGACAAGGAGGTCTATAATAATGTCCGCGACTATGTAAGCTTGATCGCACCGGGACGGGAAGAAATCGTACAGTTATATACGGGAGAGCTTCCTATCTTCGACAACTTTGCGGTCACCAAGCAAATCAAGTCGCTATTCGGACGAACTGTCACTTACAAGAGTGGAGCTTACTTGATTATCGAGCACACGGAAGCTATGCACGTTATCGACGTGAACAGCGGGAACCGTTCCAAAGGCAGCGATGCCCAAGAGAAGACAGCTATCGACGTAAATATAGCCGCCGCCGATGAGATCGCCCGTCAGCTCCGCTTACGAGACATGGGAGGTATCATCGTCATAGACTTTATCGATATGGCAGAGGCTGCCAACCGGCAAAAGCTATTTGAACACATGACAAAGGCAATGGCAAATGACCGGGCTAAACACAATATCCTTCCTCTTAGTAAGTTTGGCTTGATGCAGATTACCCGTCAGCGGGTACGTCCGGCAATGGACGTGGATACGTCAGAAGACTGCCCATCCTGTTTCGGAACAGGAACGGTTAAGCCTTCCATCCTGTTTACCGACAGCCTGGAAGAAAAAATAGATTGCTTAGTAAACAAACATCACGTGAAGAAATTCACCCTGCATGTACATCCGTATGTCGCAGCGTATGTGAACAAGGGGTTGTTCCCCTTGAGCATGAAGTGGAAAATGAAGTACACACATGGTTTAAAAGTTATTCCCAATCAAAGTCTCGCCTTTCTTGAATACAAATTCTTTGATGCCGACAAGAATGAGCTTGACATGAAAGAAGAAAAGGAAATAATCAACAAATAACAAGAGAAGCCCCGGGCCTATTAAAACGGTTCCGGGGCTTTCTGTATTCTGCCAAACCGTCAAAATGTCACGATTCATGACACGTATTATTTATTTTCAAACCCAAACTTCTTTGGCACGGCATTTGTTGAATACTATGTGAATCCTTTAAACAAGGAGGATGACGGACGATGAATAATAACAATTAAAATATTTACAATCATGGGAAAGATTATTGGAATCGACTTAGGAACAACCAACTCTTGTGTTGCCGTATTGGAAGGTAACGAACCGGTTGTTATCGCGAACAGCGAAGGTAAAAGAACAACACCTTCAATCGTAGCTTTCGTAGAAGGCGGCGAGCGTAAGGTAGGTGATCCCGCAAAACGTCAGGCTATCACCAATCCTGAAAAGACTATATTCTCTATCAAACGTTTCATGGGTGAAACTTATGACCAAGTACAAAAGGAAATCAATCGCGTTCCTTATAAAGTAGTGCGTGGTGATAACAACACTCCTCGTGTAGATATCGAAGGACGTTTGTATACTCCGCAGGAAATCTCAGCGATGATCCTGCAGAAAATGAAAAAGACAGCTGAGGATTATTTGGGACAGGAAGTAACGGAAGCCGTTATCACAGTACCTGCTTACTTTAGTGACGCTCAACGTCAGGCTACGAAAGAGGCTGGTGAGATCGCAGGTTTAACCGTACGCCGTATCGTAAACGAACCGACTGCCGCTTCTTTGGCTTATGGTTTGGATAAGACGAACAAAGACATGAAGATCGCCGTATTCGACTTAGGTGGTGGTACATTCGATATCTCCATCCTTGAGTTAGGTGACGGCGTATTCGAGGTAAAATCAACAAACGGTGATACTCACCTAGGTGGTGATGACTTCGACCACGTAATCATCGACTGGTTAGCTGAAGAATTCGAACGTGAGGAAGGCGTAGATTTACGTAAAGACCCGATGGCTTTACAACGTTTAAAAGAAGCTGCCGAGAAAGCGAAGATCGAGTTGTCAAGTACGACTAGCACGGAGATCAACTTGCCGTATATCATGCCGGTAAACGGTATTCCAAAGCACTTGGTTAAGACTTTGACTCGTGCTAAATTCGAGCAATTGGCTGACGGTCTGATCCAAGCATGTATCGAACCGTGCCGTCAATCCTTGAAAGACGCAGGTTTATCAACTTCTGATATCGACGAAGTGATCTTGGTAGGTGGTTCTACTCGTATCCCGGCCGTACAGGCTGTCGTTGAGAAATTCTTCGGTAAAGCTCCATCTAAGGGCGTTAACCCGGATGAAGTAGTAGCCGTAGGTGCAGCGATCCAAGGTGGTGTATTGACAGGTGAGGTTAAGGACGTATTGTTGTTGGATGTTACTCCGCTGTCTTTAGGTATTGAGACAATGGGTGGTGTAATGACTAAATTGATCGAGTCTAACACGACCATCCCGACCAAGAAGTCCGAGACATTTACGACTGCTGTAGACAACCAGCCTTCTGTTGAGATCCACATCTTGCAAGGAGAGCGTTCTTTGGCTAAAGACAACAAGTCTATCGGCCGTTTCCACCTAGATGGAATACCTGCCGCACAACGTGGTGTCCCTCAGATCGAGGTTACATTCGATATCGACGCCAACGGTATCTTGAACGTATCCGCCAAGGATAAAGGAACCGGTAAAGTACAAAGTATCCGTATCGAGGCTTCCAGCGGTTTGAGCGATGATGAGGTTAAGCGTATGAAAGAAGAGGCTGCCGCAAACGCAGAGGCCGATAAGAAAGAGAAAGAGCGTATCGATAAATTGAATCAAGCGGATAGCATGATCTTCCAGACCGAGAAACAATTGAAAGATCTTGGCGACAAGCTTCCGGCAGACAAGAAAGCTCCGATCGAAGGTGCCTTGAACAAATTGAAAGAAGCTCATAAGGCTCAGGATATCGCAGGTATCGATGCTGCTATGGCAGAATTGAACAGCGTATTCCAAGCAGCTAGCCAAGAAATGTACAACGCTCAAGGTGGCGGCGCTCAAGGCGGTCCGCAAGCAGATCCTAACTTCGGTGGTCAACAAGCTGGCGGTAACGCAGGTAGCAGCAACAACAGCAAAGACGGTAACGTTACGGACGTTGACTTTGAGGAAGTAAAATAAAAAGAAGCGGTTTTAATCGCTCCTTTACTCTACATAAGATAGAAAAACGGCTATCGGGTCCTTCGGGATCTGATAGCCGTTTTTTATTTTAGCCCTATATATTCAATAAAAAAGCCATTGATATCCAATAATTATTAATAAGTTTGCACTCGCATAAAAACACTCATTTTAAATTACGATTAAGGGCAACGTACTAATTTTCGACTTATGCTAGCGAGATCTATACAGAAATATTACATATTTGTTCTACTTTTTCTGCTAGCCATTCTACAGTCCTCTTGTCAACAGTCGGAAAATAAATATCGTATATTAGTAGTCCATTCCTATGAAAGCGACTATGTAGCTTATAAAGACTGCGATCGGTTGATCCGGAAATCCCTCGAGAAAAAGGGGATTAATCCGTCGATCCAAACATTCTATTTGAACTGCGAGCAATATGCGGCACCTGCCGAAGAAAAACGGATGTACCTGTATCTAGATTCGATCTCCACTTGGAAACCCGATCTGATATTGGTCTACGAGGATCAAGCAACTTACACGTTAATGCAATGCCATCATCCGCTAATCTCTACAGTCCCCATTGTATTTGGCGGCGTAAATTTCCCCAATAAGGCACTATTAGCGCAATATTCGAATGTTTCCGGATTCTGGGACGAGCCCAACTACGTCACGAACATCCGCTTGATAGAACATCTGTTGGGCAAGTCTACGATTTATATGTTGCACGATAGTACGTATATAGATAGGCACATTAAGGCTACGTTACATGAGCAATGTGCTCAAGCAGACATTCGGGTCGATAATAATCGCATCATGTATATACCGGTAGAGATCGCTACTTTGGACAGGGTCAATCAAAGCTTAAAACGACCGGATAGTACGACCGTCAACGTCGTGCCCGTGCAAGGAGACAAGCTATCAGCTGTTTCTTGGTACATGAGTAAACACGTCCCTTACATCTACTATCTACAGGCCAAACGGGATTACCGGGTATTGAACACCAGCCGTTTTTCCAGTAAACCCTCTTTTACGGCGATCAACGAGGATCTAGGATATACGAATAAAACTTGTAGGTGGCTATATCACCTCCTTGGAAACCCAAATAGAAGAATCTACCGATAGAGCCGCGGAAATATTAAAAGGCTCCCCTAGCGAATCATTCCCACAGATAACAAAGAGCAAGAAGAATTATGTATTTGATTTCAATGAAGTCAAATATTGGAATATCGATAAAAGGCTTCTTCCGAAGGATGCTATACTTTTGAACTTTCCTTTTAAGGACCAATATCCAAGATTATTCTGGAGCTTGATAATCGTAGTCAGCACGATGTGCTGCTTTGTCTTCAGTAGCTTCATCATCATGTATACCCAAGAATCCAAGGCAAAACGACAAGCGCAAAAAGCCCTATTACATGAAAAGGAATCATTAGCGGAAGCCTTGGAGAAAGCCAATGAGTCCGACCGGATGAAATCCGTATTCTTGGCTAACATGAGTCATGAGATACGTACCCCTCTAAATGCGATCATCGGCTTTTCAAGCCTAATCGCCGAACTGGATCTGACAGCGGAAGAGAAGGAGCAATACGCTAATATCATCACGACCAATAACGAGTTATTACTAAAGTTAGTCAATGACATATTGGATTTGGCAAGGATTGAATCCGGAGGTATCGTCTTTCATAAAGAATCCTGCAATTTAACGGATTTAGTGAAAACCCTTTATAAACAACATCTTTCCGATGTCCCCGAAGGTATCGAATTCAAGAAGAAATGCCCCGATACGCCGATCTGCTTATATTCGGATAAGGAGCGACTTTACCAAGCGCTCGAGAACATACTGAAAAATGCTATAAAATTTACTTCCGCAGGCTTTATAGAGATCGGTTACGAGTATTCCACCAATGCACAAGACGTCCGACTTTATGTGCAGGATACAGGCATCGGGATCTCTCCCGAGGACCAAGAAGCGATATTCGAGCGTTTCAAGAAGCTGGATGATTTCGTGCAAGGGACAGGTCTTGGATTATCGATCTGCCAAGCTATCGTAAAACAATTAAACGGGCGTATCTTGCTCAAGTCCGAAAAGAATAAGGGGTGCCGCATCTCCTTGGTTTTCGAATTATAAACCAACCTCAGAAGCCAAGAAAATAGACATTTGTCTCTTTGATATCCAATTACTTTTTATACATTTGTACCTATTATATTGAAGCTATACACATGGCGAACACTTCTTATCGTTATCTTTTTTTATTGTTGCTTCCATTATTTCTATTGGTCGCAAATTCTTGCGAACGCTCAACCACGGAAAAGCGTATCTTGATAGTCCAATCTTATGAGCCGGACTTTCAAGCCTATAAAGATATAGAAGAGGCTTTTAAAAAAGGATTCCAGAAGGAAGGCATTCCTGCTAGTATCTTCACGTTCTATCTTAATTGCGAAGCTTATCAATCGCTAGAAGAGAAACAAAGAATATATACGGAACTCAATACGTTATCTTTATGGAAGCCTGATATCATAATCGTAAACGATGATCAAGCGACCTATTCCTTATTTGGCTTGCGAACATCCTTTATTAGATAGCGTACCTATCGTTTTTTACCGGAGTCAACTACCCAAACATACCCTTAATTCAAAAGTATCCTAACGTATCCGGATTTTGGGATAAGCCGGACTATCGGAAAAACGTCGAACTTATCGAGCGAATCATGGGAAAATGCGTAATTGTACGTGTCTCTGATAGTACAGCTCTTGACAAAAAGATCCTGAAAGATATGGATGAGCAAATAAAAGGGCTATGCTCCAAGGCTAGACCCGATTACCTTAAATATCCCCAGTATTCATCCCCATCCGATAAAAAGAGATCCTCTTCTTTAGTGCGGTTCCCAAAAGTACCGTTCGATTCCCTTTATATACAAACCATTCAACCCCGCACCAGTTCCAACTTGATCTGGGGGTTAGGTACAAGTACTTACAACAAGGCCTACCTTGCTACCAAAAGAGATTATACCTCGATAGCCTTAGGTAGGTTCTGCTCATTTCCCAGCTTCTCGGCGATCAACGAATCCGTAGGATATGACGGAGACTTCATCGGAGGATATATGACCCCGGTAGAGAGCCAAACCCAAGAAGCCTTACGACGAGCTGCCAGCATACTCAAGGGCACACCGGCCAATAGCTTCCCACAAATAACGGAAAGCGCCAAAAACTATCTGTTCGATTACCCGACTTTAAATAAATGGGGTATCGATTGGAAAGAACTGCCTCAAAACAGCATCTTCTTGAATATGCCCTTTGTGGTTCGTTATCAAACATATATTATTCTATGCGGGATTCTTCTAACCCTATTTATCCTATGGACGCTTTTCTATCAAAGAGTACAATACCGTCGCGAAGCCTCTCACAAGAAACAGGCTCAAGAAAGTTTACGGAAAGAGAAAGAATTCCTCTCGTTGGCTTTAGAGAGCGGTGATATTTTCGCATTCCGATACAGCAACGGCGTATTCGAGTTCGACCATGATTTCTATAAGTCGTTGGATATGCCGATAAAGCCGATCACCTCCACGCAATTCCAAGAGTCTATCCACCCTGAAGACCGGGAAGATTTCATCCAACATAAGCACCTGCTTGATACAGGATTCCCTTCCCGTAAGATCACCCGCCGCCGATATAATTTCAACGGCAAAGGGCATATATGGTGGGAATTCAGATATGCGCAAGCGAAGAATGGACAAGACTCCACCCGCAATAATGTCGGAGTAAACGGGCTCTGCTTAAATATCCAACAAAGTAAGGAAGTAGAGGAATATCTTATCAAAGCCCGTATAAGGGCCGAGGAAGCGGACCAAATGAAATCAGCGTTCCTCGCCAATATGAGCCATGAGATACGTACCCCGCTTAACGCCATCGTTGGATTTTCGGAACTGCTAACAAGCGATATGGAAATAAGCCCGAACGAGAGGGATGAGTTCATGCAAGTTATCAGTAAGAACAGCGACCTCTTATTGAAATTGATCAATGACATTCTCGATCTATCCCGCATCGAGTCCGGTAAGATGTCGTTTACCCTCACGAATTGTGACTTAAACGAATTACTATCCCATATCTACCGCACCCATCAATTGTTGATGCCCCAAGGCGTAGCGCTTAAAATACAACTGCCGGTCCTCCCGGCCATTATCCAAGCGGACCTACATCGATTAACCCAAGTGATTACCAACCTTATAAACAACGCCGCAAAATTCACGACGCAAGGATACATCTTGATTAAATACGATTATACGCAAGATAAACGTTGGATCCAGATCTCCGTGACCGATACGGGCAAAGGCATTCCCGCAGATAAGCAAGCCCAAGTATTCGAACGGTTCAACAAACTGGACGAGTTTGCGCAAGGGACAGGCCTCGGACTGGCGATCTGCCAAATTATCATCGAGCACTTCGGAGGATATATCACCCTAGAATCCAAAGAAGGGGAAGGTAGCACATTCATCGTGACCCTTCCCTACACTCCCGGATTATCGGTATAAGATTATTTTTTCTTGAAACGCAAGAACGGCAATACAATAAATAAAGGTATGCAACAGATCATTACCCAGATAAAGAAATGTTGGTAACCGATCTGCTCCTGTATCCATCCCGATGCCATTCCCGGTAGCATCATACCTAACGCCATGAAACCGGTACTGATCGCATAATGCGAAGTCTTATATTCCCCCTCGGCGAAAAGCATCAGATACATCGTATAAGCCGTAAAGCCAAACCCGTAGCCGAATTGCTCGACAGCGACACAAGCGTTTACGACAACAATACTCTCCGGCATCGTATAGGCCATATACAAATAGACCAGATTCGGCAAGGAGATAGCCAATGCCATAGGCCATAACCAAGTCTTCAAGCCACTCCGGGATATAGCCAGGCCTCCTAAAACCCCTCCGAGCAATAAGGAGATCACTCCCACCGTACCATAAGCGAACCCGACCTCACCGGTACTGAGCGCCAGCCCGCCAACTTCCCGCCCATCCAGCAGGAAAGGAGAAGCCAACTTTACCAATTGGGATTCCCCCAAACGATACGTCAGCATAAAAAGCAAAGCCGGGACAATCCCTTTCTTGTTGAAAAAACTCACGAAAGTATTGCCAAACTCCACCAAGATGGTATGAGGGGTGATATTCGTACGTTGCGCGTCACTCGCCGGACGGGGTAAGATATACTTATGCCACAAGGCCAAGGCGATAAAGGTACCGGCCAATACGAAAAACACCAGGCTCCAAGCAAAGGAAATCCGCCCGGTACTCTCCTCCAAAAAGTCCCGCCAGCATAACCAGCAGACCTTGTCCGGTTAGCATCGCCACCCTGTAGAACGTATTTCGGATACCGATGAAGAACGCCTGTTGCTCCTCCGTCAAGCCCAGCATATAGAACCCATCTGCGGCGATATCGTGCGTAGCGGAACTAAACGCCATCAACCAAAAGAAAGCCAAGGTAAACCGCAGAAAGAAATCCCCGGGAAGGACGAACGCCACACCTGCCATTCCACCACCAATCAATAACTGCATGCCATAAATCCACCAACGCTTCGTTTTTATCAAGTCTACGAACGGGCTCCAGATGGGCTTGATCACCCAAGGAAAATAAAGCCAACTGGTAAACAAGGCGATATCCGTATTCGAGACGCCCAAACGTTTATACATGATCACAGAAAGCGTCATGACTACCACGTAGGGCAAGCCTTCGGCGAAATAAAGAGACGGGATCCAAGCCCAAGGACTACGTTTTTCCATAATCAGCAGGAATCAGATGATTAGAAGTCAATACTAAATCCATCCGCATCCTTCCACGCCGGGAACTTAGCCCGGAACTCATCCAGCTCGCTCTTCTTCAAGGTACATGTCCGGGTGATTTCCTCCCGTTTTCCGGCATCAGCCAATTTCTTTCCTTTTGCGTTATAAATCATGGAATCCCCTCTGAAAAGAAAACCTTTCCCATCTACCCCCACACGGTTCACGCCACAGACATAAGCCATGTTCTCAATGGCACGGGCATGCAGCAATGCCTTCCACGCCTTCTTCCGGGCCTCGGGCCAATTGGCCACATAAATCAAAAGATCATATTCGTTATTTACGTTGCGGCTCCAAACCGGGAAACGCAGGTCATAACAAACCTGCAAACAGATATTCCAGCCTTTATAGGGCACGATCAGCCGTTTGTCGCCCGCCGAGAAATGCTTGTCCTCTTCCGCCATACGGAACAAATGACGCTTATCGTAATAATACTCCTCTCCTTCCGGAGTGATGAAAAAAGCCCGGTTGTAGAACTTTCCGTTATCTTTCGCGATAAAACTCCCGGCCACGGCCAGTTTATATTTCTTAGCCCATTCCTTTATAGTCGGTACGGTCTGGCTCTCCATCGTATCGGCTTGTTTCTCCACGTCCATGGAAAATCCCGTGGTAAACGTCTCCGGCAATACGGCTAAATCGGTTCTTCCACTAACACGGCGCAACAGTTCGCCGTAATAACCCAAGTTCTCTTCACGGTCTTCCCAAATGATATGGGATTGTATCATGCTGATACGTAAGTCTTCAGTCATAGAATAAAGATATTAAGGTAATAAAAAGACATATTGTGACAAGGAAACAGTTTCATGGTGAAGAAACAGTAGTTTCTTCATAGCAAAACTTTTGTTTCTCTTAGGGAAAACTTTTGTTTTCCTATAGTAAAACTCTTATTTCTTCACCATAAAACTCCTATACCTGTACGAAATTCTCAGGATGGCAAGCGGTAACTCCCCGATACATCTCACGTATCGTATGGATATCTTTATCCACATCACCTGTCGGATAAAAAACACCCTTCGTACCCACCTCTTTCTTTCCATAATCAAATAAGCCACCACGATCGGCACGTTCGCTTTCAAAGCGATAAAATAGAATCCTTTTTTCCAGTCCTTGGCCCGCTTCCGGGTACCTTCCGGTGTGACGGCCAATTGAAACCGCTCACTGGTCTTGAAACGTTCCACCATCTGATCGGTCACCGACGTACGTTTACCACGATCCACCGGAACACCTCCCAGCCAGTTAAACAGCAAATTAAAAGGGAAAAAGAACCACTCTTTCTTAATAAGGAAACCGGCGTTACACCCGATCGAGGTATAAAAAAGTTTCCCTACGATAAAATCCCAGTTACTGGTATGCGGAGCCACACATACGATACATTTCGGCAAATCCACGCCATCCACCGGGCCCAGCTTCCACCCCGCCATACGGAGTATCGCCTTACTAATTGCCTTCTTCATGCCTATTTGTCCTTGCTCAACTCTCCTATCTCGTCGGCGATAGCGTTAACCTCGTTTTGCAAGTCCTCTCTTAATTTGCGATAATAATTCCGTACGAGAGCCTTGTTATCCTTGCCGTCGGGGTGTCCGGCACGAACGATATAACTATCTTGCATATCTAGGATACGAGCCATCAAAGCATCCGCTTTCTCTTGATTTACTCCGGGTATATACAATTTGCAAACCAGCGCTTCCGTGAACAATTCACCAGCCACGTAGCTGATCTCTTTCTTTAAAATTCTTCTTTTAGCCATAATTATTTCATATTTAATTATCCACAAATATAGAACATATGTTATTAAATACCGAGGAAAGGCCAAGAAAAAACATAAAATGAATTATCTTTGCAGCGGTGAAATCATTGATTATAAACAAATCAAATATGAACGAAATGATAAAGACGCCAGAGTTTCTCTTTGAAAGCAGCTGGGAAGTCTGTAATAAAGTGGGAGGTATTTATACCGTACTATCGACTAAAGCTCATACGCTTCAACAAATTTTTAACGACAAAGTAATATTCATCGGTCCGGATGTGTGGGCAAACACAACCGCTCCCGATTTTACGGAAGACGCATCTTTGTTTGAGGATTGGAGAAAGCACGCCGAGGCAGTAGATCACTTGAAAGTTAAGGTTGGTCGCTGGAACGTACCGGGTACCCCCCCTGTTATACTGGTAGATTTCAAGTCCTACTTCAGTGAACGAGACGCCTTTTTCTATTCTATGTGGGAAAATTTCCGAGTTGACTCCATCCACGCCTACGGCGATTACGATGAGTCTTGTATCTTCGCATATGCGGTCGGTAAGGTAATAGAGAGTTTCTATCACTTCTACAAACTGGAAAACAAGAAAGTCGCCGCCCTATTCAATGAATGGATGTTGGCGATGGGAGCGCTTTACATTCAAAAGCAAATCCCTGCCATAGCGACACTTTTCACGACGCATGCCACATCGATCGGACGCTCTATCGCCGGTAACAACAAAGCGTTATACGCTTATATGGACGGTTACAACGGCGATCAGATGGCTAAGGAGCTAAACATGGAGGCCAAGCATTCCGTAGAGAAGCAGGCCGCCCATTACGTGGATTGCTTCACGACCGTAAGCGATATCACGGCCCGTGAATGTAAACAGTTATTGGATAAGGCACCGGATATCGTTACCCCGAACGGCTTTGAGCCCAACTTCGTACCCGAGGGTAAGGAATACGCTAAAAAGCGGAAGGAGGCACGTCGTACATTAATTAATGTAGCGGAGAAATTATTGGGCTGCTCCATCGACCCGAACGCTTTGCTGGTTTCCACCAGTGGCCGCTATGAATACAGAAATAAAGGTATCGATGTCTTCATCGAGGCGATGAACCGTGTACGTACGTCCGGACGCCTGCAGCGTGAGGTCGTCGCCTTTATCATGGTACCGGCTTGGGTACGTGCTGCCCGTGCGGATTTAAAAGAGGCGATCGAGCAGGACATAAAGACGACCTCTCCGCTTCAAATCCCTTTCATTACGCACTGGTTGCATAATATGCCAGAAGATAAGGTCTTGAATTATATCAACCACGCCGGCTTCACGAACGCAGCATCCGAAAAACTAAAAATCATATTCGTTCCTTGTTATTTGGACGGTAAAGGAGGTATTTCAATAAGACCTATTATGATATGCTGATAGGGATGGACGCTACCGTATATCCTTCCTACTACGAGCCGTGGGGATATACCCCGCTGGAAAGTATCGCTTTCGGTATACCGACGATCACGACCAATCTGGCTGGTTTCGGTATGTGGGCGAAGAAAACGGTATCCGGAGATAACCTTAGCGAAGGCGTAGAGGTTATTAATCGTACGGATTTCAATTATTTTGAGGTAGCGGACGCTATCATGAACTCCATCCTGGCTCTCAGCCAAAAGGATGCTACGGACATCGAGGAAATCAAACAGCGTTGTTTTCGTATCTCGCTCGAAAGACTGAATAGGAGGCAAGTTTAATTCGACTATT
>ENA-OQJN01000633-OQJN01000633.1-human-gut-metagenome-genome-assembly--contig:-NODE-633-length-13240-cov-2.665294_pt1 | contig 13240 bp, 9 predicted proteins | sample MGYA00242610_ERZ504777 | MGnify/ENA primary metagenome ERZ504777 (study PRJEB26092, sample SAMD00036350) | human gut metagenome | host: Homo sapiens | study: EMG produced TPA metagenomics assembly of... | reverse complement strand
GACTCAGCTCGTCTACACCTATACGGAAACTTTCAATGCGCGATTCGTTGGATGTTTTGGCTGTGAGCATCAGGAAGGGGATATGTGAGATGGCGAAATTGGATTTTACCCGGCGGGACAGTTCCATGCCATCCATGACAGGCATCATCAGGTCGCTAACAATAAAATCCACGTTTTGGGATTGGAGCACAGTCAATGCTTCTTCACCTTGGGATGCTTCAAGTACGTTATAATATTCGGTCAGGATGGAACGGATATAGTCGCGCATATCTTTGTTGTCTTCTACTACCAGAATCGTCAGTTTTCCATTGGTGGCAGGTTGCAATGTCATCGGAGAGTCGACCGGTTCTTTAACTTGCTCTGTTGGTGTGGGCAGACTGTCCGCATCGGCATATTGCAAAGGAAGTAAAATACGGAAAGAACATCCTTTGCTCTGATTATTCTTGGCACAAATTGAACCTCCATGCAACTGGACAATTCGTTTGCATAGATAGAGACCGATTCCAGTCCCGCTTTGTCCGTTGATAGAGGAATGCGTCTTATTTTGTGATTGGTAGAAGCGGTTGAATACTTTGTCTATCTCTTCTTCGGGAAGTCCTGGTCCTGTATCCCGGATACAGATGAACAACTTTTCCTGCTCTTCCTGGCGGAAGGGGGTGGCATAGATGGTAATTTGTCCTCCTTTGGGGTAAATTTCAAAGCATTTCCTATCAAATTGACAATCACTTTATGCATGGCATCCTCATCGTACATGATTTCACATGAAGGAAGGCGGAAACGACGTTCGATGGTTATTCCTCTTTCGGATGCATATGCGTCGAAGGGAACCAGCAGTTCATTGAGTAACTTGGCAAAGTTGCCCGGGTTGCGGACAATTTCCATTTTCCCTGATTCTACTTTGCGGAAGTCCATTAATTGGTTGACCAGTGAGAGCAGATATTTTGAGTTGCGCTCCACAAAATGTAATTGTTCAATGACTTGAGGATTGTAGCTTAGTTTCAATGCCCTTTCTATAGGTCCTACGATTAATGTCAACGGAGTACGGAATTCATGGGTGATATTGGTGAAGAAGGCGAGTTTGTCAACCGTCAATTCCTGTACTTTCTTTGACATTTGTATCAGTTGTCCTTTTTGTTTGGTTATTTTTTCGTTTTGCTGTTTCAATAGTTGGTTTTGACGATAGAGCTCGCTTGCCTGAGTGGAAAGCAGTTTTTTTGTTCTTCCAGTTCACGGGTACGTTCCTCTACTTTGATGTGGAGCATTTCTTGTTGTTCTTTTAATGAACGAAGCCTCCATGATAATACCTTATATATAAGGAAAGATAGAAGAACCAATATGGACAGAATGAACCAGATGGTTTTATAGAAATAAGGTGATACGGCAATGTGGAGTTCTGCCATTTCTTCCAGCCATTGTTTGCCGTCGGGGGCATAACGCAGTTCGAAAGTATAGTTGCCGGGACGCAGATTGGTATAGGCGGCTTGTCGCCTGTTGGCCGGCACTTTTATCCATTTGTCGTCAAATCCTTTCAAGCGGTAATAATAATTGGCGAATGTCGATGCATCATAATCCAGTGCGGCAAATTCAATATAGAGAGATTTGTCGCGTTCGTGTAACTGTAGGGTACCGTTTGTGTACAATCGCTCTTTATTTGCCACACGGACATGGGTAAACGCCAAGGGAACAGCTTCCTTCGGGTTTATATCTATGACCGGCTTGACCACAGACAGTCCTTTGGTACTTCCTATATATAAATCTCCATTGGCGGCACGGCATATTGCGTTCCAATAGAACTGGTTGGATAATAGCCCGTCTTTCCGGGTATAGTTAAAGAAGCTGTTGTTGTTAGGATTGAAGCGGGAGAGTCCGTTGGTGGTGGTAATCCAAAGATACCCTTCTTTATCTTCCGATATGCAGCGGACACTGTTGTTTATCAGTCCGTCTTCGGTGGTGAAGGAGCGGAAGGTATATTCTCCGTTTTCTGTTGGTGAGGATTTGTAGAAACCATATCCGTTGCTGCCTATCCATAGGGTTCCGTCTTTAGACTGGGTGATGTAGGTTACCCTTTCCTTCAACTTTGATTCCGGTTCGTCCAGCTTGATCCTCCAGAGTTGATAAATCAGTCTAGGGGCTTTCAAACTGCTTAGATCTATTCGGCAAAGTCCTTCTGTAAGTCCCAGCCACAGGTGGTTATCCTTATCTATATAGTATCCTGTACAGCCTTCAATTCCACCTAGGTTCATACCCTTGAATGGTTCGGTGAGCGTTTGTGTTTTCAAGTCGTAAACATAGATATTGGTACTGGTTCCCACCCAGATGGCATTATTCAAGTGGTCATAGCAGATACTTCCGGCCCATCCCCATGAGAAGTCTCCGTATTCGGGTATTTCTATGTGGTGGAATTGTTTGTTCTGCGGATTTTTCATGTCTATCCATCCTATGCCTCCTCCCCAGGTTCCTATCCAGAGCCTTCCATCGTTATCGCTGGTAAAACAACTGACGGTATTATGGCTTAGGTGGGCGGGTGCATCAGTGGTATAGTGTTCAAAAGTGTTGCTGCCGGGAGCTCGCCGGTTTAAACCTCCTTCTACGGTTCCTACCCATAAAACACCCGACGGGTCTTCATAAATGGCATTGACGGGATTTTGGGAAAGACTTCCGGGAATGGTGGGAATATGATAATAGTTTTGTACCAACAGCATCCGGCGGCTCATCTTGTTCAGCCCTCCCACTTCGGTTCCTACCCAGATAATGTCACCATCGGTCAGCAGACAGTTTACGAAGTCACAGTTCAATGTGTTTTGTACAATTTCTCCTTCTCCGGTATCTTTATTTATCCGCTCAAAATTGTCTGTCAACGCATTATAAAGGTTTATACCTTTTAGGGTGGCAACCAGCATGGTATGTTCTCCTGTTTCTGCTATGTCTGTGATAAAGTTTTGGGAAAGCGAACTATTGTCATTCGGATCATACATATAATGCTTCATCAGTTCCGTATCCATATTGTATCGGAAAAGGCCTTGTGCGCTGCCAATCCAAATTTCATTTTCTTTCCGGCAGATTACTTGTATGGACACACCGGGTAATTGAAGGGCAGATGAAATGAATGTGGGTTCCTGTACTTCCATAGCCGATTCTTTGATGCGGTAGATACCGTCTTTGTAGTTTATCCAGAGATAGTCTTCTACTTCACAAATAGTCCGGATGGATTCTCCTGCCGGTACTTCGCATGTTTTAATGATTTGTTTTATATCTCCTTGTTTGTCAAAGGTAATTTTGAATAAATTGTTTTCCGAACAAACCCAAATATTTCCCGCTTTGCTATGGAGAATAAGATGAGAGGGGCGGTTACACAGTGAAATAAGTTTGTCTTTCATATCAGTGACTTGTACTGTCTGCATGGTTTGTATATCCAGTATGTCAATACCCATTTCACTGACAGCCCAAATACGCTTGAAGTTATCCTCACACAGTTTGTTTATAAAGTTACTTCGTAGCTTGATACGGGTGTTTCCCATATGGAAGGCGGTGAATTCATAACCGTCATAACGGGCGATTCCTTCCCCGCGGGTAGCGATCCATAAAAAGCCCTGACTGTCTTTCAATATATCATCCACAAAGTTGTGAGGCAGTCCTTCATCCATCGTAATGGCAGTGAAATTATAACGTTCGGACCATTTTCCGGCTGTTCCTTCAGCTTGCATATACAGACTAGATAAAAAGATGAACAGAGCGAATAGAAAACAATGTTTTTTCATAGTGTGTTGTTCATTAATGACGTAAGAATATACCGTTACTTATACAAAGATATACCTTTTCGTTTTTCCTCAAAAACAAATAAATCATTTTTATCCCTCTGCTGCACAAATGTCCACCCTTTAAGCGATATTGTCCACCTGGCGAGCTTTTGATTGCAGTTATATTTGCATTAATAATAATTAGTCAATGTGACAGTTGGCTGCGTTATATGCCGCATGTCATTGACAAATTAGTACATTAGCAAATGGTCACATAATAAAAAATACTATGAAACAGCAATTTTTCCCTCAAAGATTATTCATGGACATGAAAAGGTTAATAATAAATAGGTTGGTCGGTTTAGGCTTGTTGGCCGTAGGGATATTGGTATCATGCAGTGCACCTACGGCTTTCGTGCCTGTCCCTTCTCCCAATCCTTGGGCTGATGATTATACCGCTCTTTCATCTATGGAGAATTACAAGCAGTGGGGAACATATAATGTACACGACCCGGCTTGTAAAAAATAGGAGATACTTATTATTTGTATTCTACCGATGCTATTTTTGCTGAGAACCGGAAAGAGGCGAAAGAGAAGAATGTGCCTCTGGGTTTTGTCCAGGTACGCAAATCAAAAGACTTGGTACATTGGGATTTTGTGGGCTGGGCTTTTCCCGAGATTCCTGCTCCGGCTATAGAATGGGTTCATAGTCAGGCGGAGGGAAAAGGGGCGACTAATATCTGGGCTCCTTATTTGATGCCTTATCAGGGTATTTATCGTTTGTATTATTGTGTTTCGGCATTCGGCAGGAATACATCCTATATCGGTATGGCCGAGTCGGATTCTCCCGAAGGTCCCTGGATACAGAAAGGGTGTGTGGTTAAGACAGGAGAAGGGGATGCGATGAATGCCATAGACCCTTCTGTGGTTGAGGATCCGGAAACCGGAAAGTGGTGGATGCACTATGGCTCTTATTTCGGTGGTCTGTACTGTGTGGAACTGAATCCCGAAACAGGAATGACTATGCAGCCGGAGGATCATGGGCACTTGATAGCACGCCGGGCCAATTACCGGAAAGATAACTTGGAAGCGCCGGAAATCATGTATCAACCCCAACTTGGCAAATATTATCTGTTTACATCCTACGATCCGCTGATGACTACCTATATGTACGTTGTCGCTTATTCCGGTTCTCCCGAAGGACCTTTTGTGGATTTCTACGGAGAGGATATAAAAGATACAACGAATAATGTTCCTATATTGACAGCTCCTTACCGCTTCGAAAATCATCCGGGATGGGCGGGAACGGCTCATTGCGGTCTTATTGATGCCGGTGACGGCCGTTATTTTATGGTCCATCAGGGACGGCTTTCCCCCCAGAACCAGTTGATGGATTTGCATGTGCGCGAAGTGTTCTTTACGGTGAATGGATGGCCTGTGGTTTCTCCCGAACGCTATGCAGGTACTGCTCCACGTTCTTTCACTAAAGAAGATTTGGTAGGTGAGTGGGAAATTATCCGTATTCAGGAACCGCCTTTGGAACGTAGTTTGGAAGCTGGACAAATATTGTGGGGTGAAGGGGACTTGCGAAATGGGGAGCAGGCGTTATCTGCCCGTGTTGTTTTGGAAGCAGATGGCAGTGTTGGAGATGCAACTTGGGATTTTAATGTTAAAAACAACTTCTTACTATAAAAACAGCCACAGAAGATATTAACAATTTGATTATCTTTGCCGGACACGATTGGGAAAATGAAACAGAAACCATTCTTTTTACCGGCCTGGATGCTCAAGGGCATTCTGTGTGGGGAAAGAGAATTGACTAATAAAAATCAATAATATTACTATCATGAAATTACACAGAACTCTATTCACAGCATGGGTATTTGCTGCCGGAGTAGCGCTACATGCACAGAATGCGCACAACATGGTCGTGCAGACCAATAAATTAGGTGCGGAAATACAACCAACCATGTATGGTTTGTTCTTTGAGGACATTAATTATGGGGCGGACGGAGGCTTGTATGCCGAACTGATAAAGAACCGTTCATTTGAATTCCCGCAACGTTTTTATGGGTTGGAATATTTTCGGCAATGTGACCTTGATGGACGGCGGGCCGTTCGAGCGAAATCCGCATTACGTCCGTCTGGGTAATTCCGGACACAGGGAAAAGCACACAGGAATTGAAAACGAAGGTTTTTTCGGCATAGGTGTCAAGGAAGGGGCTGAGTATCGCTTTTCCGTATGGGCACGTGGTGAGAACCAGAAACTTCGTATTGAATTGATCAAGAATGATACGATGGAGGAACGTCAGGCTTTTGAGTCAAAAGAACTGATAGTGAATTCGAAGGATTGGAAACAATATGAGGTGATATTGAAATCGCCGAGAACGGAGCCCAAGGCTCATCTTCGTATTTTCCTTGAAAGTGCGGGAACGGTGGATCTGGAACATGTTTCTCTTTTCCCTGTAGATACTTGGAAAGAGCGTAAGAACGGTCTTCGTAAAGACTTGGTGCAGGCTTTATATGATATCAAACCCGGTGTTTTCCGTTTTCCCGGCGGCTGTATTGTAGAAGGTACGGATGAGGCTACCCGTTACGAATGGAAAAAAACAGTAGGTGCGGTAGAGAATCGCCCGTTGAATGAAAACCGCTGGCATTATACGTTCAAGCATCGTTTCTTCCCTGATTATTTCCAGACCTACGGACTGGGCTTCTTTGAATATTTCCAGTTGTCGGAGGATATAGGCGCCGAACCGCTGCCTATTCTGAACTGCGGATTGATATGTCAGTATCAGAATGACCCCGACCAGCAGGTCAGCCTGTCAAAGCTTGATTCGTATATACAGGATGCATTAGACCTGATTGAGTTTGCTAATGGCGATGTCACAAGTACTTGGGGAAAAGTTCGTGCGGATATGGGACACCCTGCTCCCTTTAACTTGAAATTCTTGGGCATTGGTAACGAACAATGGGGACCGGAATATCCGGAACGTCTGAAACAGTTTGTCGAGGTGCTTCGTAAGGCTCATCCTGAAATCAAGATTGTTGGTAGTTCGGGACCTCAGTCTGAAGGTAAAGACTTTGATTACTTATGGCCGGAAATGAAAAATCTGAAAGTGGATTTGGTGGATGAGCATTTCTATCGTCCCGAAAGCTGGTTCCTGGCACAAGGCAACCGTTATGACAATTACGACCGCAAAGGACCGAAGGTCTTTGCTGGAGAATATGCCTGCCATGGCAAAGGCAAGAAATGGAACCATTTTAACGCTGCTTTAATGGAAGCTGCGTTCATGACCCTATTCTTTGTCTTCCATGTGGGAGGCCCGCACACGCAGCGACTATTATACCGTATCGCTGGATAACGGAGAACGTAAGCAAATCGCCAAAGCGGATTATGGCCGTTTCCGCCTCTCCCCACAAGGTAAATATGCGTATTGGTATGGCGAGACGGATAGTTGCTGGTACACGATCGCCTTGGCGGAAGGTAAGCGATATCGCCTAACCACCCCGGAAAGCTTCCCGGCTTGGGACGAGGAGAACGACGTTCCTAATCATCCTTATGCGCATGGAGCCGCCGGCTGGACCGCGAACGATCAAAGTCTCTTGATCTATGATCGTTACGACATCTGGAAATTCGATCCGACCGCAGCTACCTCACCGATCAACCTGACCGTGAACGGAAGGAAGGAGAAACTGTCCTACCGCTTGGAACAACTGGATAAAGAGGCTCGCTTTATCGACCTCGGAAAACCGCAATTATTAAAAGGATTCAACGAGACCACGAAAGGATACGGATTCTATAACGCACGCCTCTCCGCTCCAGCAGCCCCGAAGACCTTGCTGGCGGGCAACTATATGTTGCGATCTATCAACAAGGCGAAGAATACGGACGACGTGATCTATACGATGGAAACCTTCCAGCAATACCCGGATATCCACTATTCTACCTTGGCGTTCAAGAAATCCGTGCAATTGACACATGGAGACAAGCAGCAGGAAGGTTTTATCTGGGGTACCGCCGAGTTGGTCTCATGGATTTCCTTGGACGGCCGTCCGCTGGAAGGTGTCATTTATAAGCCGGCGAATTTTGATCCGAACAAGAAGTACCCGATGATGGTGAACTTCTACGAGCGGAATTCGGAGACTTTGTATAATTACCGTATGCCCGAACCACATCGCTCTACGATCGATTACCATTTATACAATAGCAACGAATATATCATCTTCAACCCGGACATTCGCTATGTAGATGGTTATCCGGGAGAAAGCTGCTATAACTGCTTGATGCCGGGTATCACCATGATGATCGCCAAAGGATATATCGACGAAAAAGGGATCGGTGCGCAAGGACATAGCTGGGGAGGTTACCAAGTAGCTTATTTAGCGACTCGCACGAATTTATTCTCCGCTATCGAGTCTGGGGCGCCTGTCGTAAATATGTTTAGCGCTTATGGCGGTATCCGTTGGGGATCGGGTATGGCCCGCTCTTTCCAATACGAGCATACACAAAGCCGTTTAGGAGCTACGCCATGGAGTTCTCCGCTTCGTTATCTGGAGAATTCCCCGTTGTTTACGATGGATAAGGTACAGACCCCGATATTGATCATGCACAACGACGCCGACGGCCATGTGCCTTGGTACCAAGGTATCGAGTATTTCGTTGCCATGAAGAGGCTAGGCAAACCTTGCTGGTTATTGAACTATACTGGCGAACCGCACTGGCCCACGAACATGGCGAACCGTATCGACTTCCAACGCCGCATGTTCCAATTCTTCAACCATTACCTGAAGAACCAGAAGATGCCTAAATGGATGTCCGAGGGCGTACCTGCCGTAGAGCAACCGTTTGAGTTGGGGTATTGATCAGACAATTACAGCTTCATACGAAACTCGGTACGGACACCGGGTAAGGAATCAACGGTTAAATCGCCGCCATGCAAGCGCATTATGCGGTGGGAGATACTGAGGCCGATGCCGCTACCACCGGACTTCGTAGAGAAGAAAGGCATAAAGATAGCAGACAATAGTTCAGGAGAAATACCGGGGCCATTGTCTGTTATAGTTATATATACCCTACCATCTGTCTTCAAGGCTTCTACGGAGACGATACCATCCGCTTGCCCCTCTATCGCCTGTAATGCGTTACGGATCAAATTAATCAGAGCCAACACGATCAAGTTTTGATCCACACGTACCGTTAAAGCTTCCGCAGAGGAGAAACGGATACGGTCGCTACCCGGCTCGGCACACAACAACCGTTCCATCTTCTGAAATAAAGAGGTTATAGGCACCTCGGTTCTTTCCGGCTCCGGGAGATGCGTCAGACGATGGTAGGAATCCAAGAAGGCGGATAAATTTTGCGCTTGCCCATGAATAACCTCCAAACCTTCCCGTAATTGCTTCGGAGTATATGTATCGGAATATTTCAATAGGTCAGCAGACAAGGAACGGATTGGCGTAATCGAATTACGAATCTCATGCGTCAGTACCCGCAAGATACTCTCGTAATATAAACGCTTCTCTTCCATCTCACTCTGGTTTTGACTGAATAGGAGGATAATCCGGTTCATTTCCGTATACAAATCCTTTACAAAAGGATCATTCGTTTTATTTGGGTACCGCAAAGCTGTATCCCCATTACGAACCGACTCAAAGAAGGTAGCTATCTTACGGTTTATACCGTTCATCCACCGGATTAGTAACAGAGTTATCAACAGGATAATACACAGACATACAAAGGATAAGAAGTAAGAGGTACCGGTTATCAACAATACGGACCCAAGTAACGCGAGAAACACGATCAAGGAGACGATTCCTATAATCTTCAAGTATAAACTCCGGTTAACCATAGCTACTCTCCTTATAATCTACAATCCGTATTTCCGCATCTTATTATAAAGGGTCTGGCGGCTAATATCCAATTGTTGAGCCGCAAGCGTCAGGTTCCCTTTCTTTTCTTTCAATACCTCGGCGATAAACTGCCGTTCCATATCCTCCAACGTACAAGGATGGGAGACTTCCGAAAGCTCCTCCACATAGAAATCATCGGCATCCAAACGGCATTTATCCACAAGTAAGACCGTACGTTCGACGATTTGCTGCAACAAGGCCAAATCACCCCGCCCGGCCATATCGGATAACTTATCGACCGCCTCCGCTGTCAGACGAGGCAATGGTTTCGCATAAGCCTCCGTATATTTCTTTAGCAATGCATTAATAAGAGATTCGGCCACAGATGAAGCCTTATCTGTATTTGATTCCATACGGTGTTCCCACACATGGACAAGGGTTTGAATAAGTTTCTCGTTATCCCAAGGTTTCACGATAAAGTCCGAGGCTCCCCTTTTAAGGGAAGATACAGCCAACTCGATATCCCCAAAAGCGGTTATCAAGATAACGGCCGGAGGATTCTTAAGCTCCAAAATACGATCCAACCAGAAAAGCCCTTCCCCACCGCTTTGCTTTCCAGCGCCGAAGTTCATATCCAGTAAAACCATATCTACATCTCCATTCCGTAAAAGGGCAGGCAATAGAACAGGAGATGATACGGTAACGATCGTCTTAAACTCATGGGACAGGATCGTCCGCAGACTTCTCAATACCGCCTCATTGTCATCTACGACTATAATCTTCGCGTTACGCATGAAGCCTCCTCTTTTTTCGCACGCAAAGATACGATCTTTTCCCGGCTCTCAGTGTCCAATATTTAGACAAATCCAGTCCTTTACGAACGTTTCCTCCGATTTTATTTGCCATATTCCACGCAACCGGATAGCTTTGAACCAACAAACAGATAAAACCATGGAATCCATATCTCTAAAACTTATATTCCGTAGCTGGTGGCGAAACAAGACGTTCGCCGTCATTTCCTTATTGAGTCTGGCGGCAGGCATCACTTGTACCAACCTACTGATCTCATACGTCATTTATGAATCTAGGATAGAAGCCCATAATCCCAATAAGTCGCATATCATCTATATGGCACAAGACTCTCCCTTGACCTCCGGAGAGAAAGTATCTTTTATTAAAGGGAAGATCCCTGTGCAGCTAAAAGACCAATACCCTGAAGTTGAGGATTATTTACGACTGAACATAGAGAATGCCGCCTCCATCACGATAGGAGAAAAGCACTTCGACCCAATCTCGATCGTCAGAGCAGATCCCTCCTTTCCTCGCTTTTTCCCTTACAAGGTAGTGGCAGGAGATATAAACAAGGCATTAACCCAACCAAACGCAATTGCGTTGACCGAATACCAAGCGAAGATATTCTTCGGGAACGAGGATCCTATCGGTAAAACCTTTTCGGCAAAGTACACTTATGAGAACGAGACGATTACCTACGAGGTCGCCGCCGTTATCAAAGAGTACCCTCAATCATTCTTGAAGTTCAACGCATTGGCAGGTACTACCTCCCAATTCAATGGCGGCCCTACCTTATTACTGGTAAACGATCTCTTCAACATTGATACGTTCACTCAAAAACTAAAGGATGATAAGGTACCTACTTTCAACGGAACCGGACAGTATTATTTCTATACCCTCCAAGAGAGTTATTTCCAAGAGCAAACCTATACACAAGAATACATCCCCTATATCCACCGAAACCAGAAAGACTTACTGTACGTTGGTTTGTTCTCAGCCATCCTAATCCTCGTGATCGCCTGTTTCAATTATGCCAACCTAAGTTTCTCCCGCATTTTGCAACAAGTAAGGATGATCTACACCCAGAAGGTGATGGGAGCATCGGCTGGGCAAATCCATCGCCAGCTATTCTTGGATACTTTCCTTACCGTGCTGATCGCTTTCTTTTTATCCTTGTTACTTACACTAGATTTCCTGCCGGCTTTCAACCAGATCGTTTCCGGACGTATCTCCTTGGGATTTTTCTTTAGTGGACAGGTCTTACCTGTGATCGTGGCACTCATCCTAGCTCTATCCATTATCCCCTCATTATATATGAGCCATAAGATCAACTCCCTTTCCCATTCCGAGTATAAATCATTCACCACCGGTACCCGGAAGCGGACAATCATAAGCGGGCTCTCCATCTTACAATTCGCCATCTCAATAGCTCTGGTATTCGCCACGCTAACCGTACGGCAGCAACTAACGCTCACTCAGACAAACGGTGAACGTTACCGGGACCTCATCGAAATAGCCGACTGGAGTGGGAACCATATACAGACCTTCTCTGAAGAGATCCGGCGTTATCCTTCCATAGAAGAGATGTGCCTTTCGAGAAGCGGGATCATACAGTTCAACTTGCGGACAATGGTCTTGAAAGACGAAAACGGAAACGAACTAAATTATACGCTAGGCCAATACGAAGGTGATAGTACTTTCCTAAAGGTTATGAAGATAAACATTCTTCAAGGGCTCTCAGAGCGAGAGGCTCTAAAACAATACAGCACACCCGTCTATATTAACGAACAATACGCACGTTTGCTCGTGCCCAAAGGCGAGAATCCCGTGGGTAAGCCTGTCCGCCTTTACGACACTGAATTCGGGAAGATGGAAAAGGAGGGAGAACCGATAGCGATTATAGCAGGGATCGTGGAGAATCTATATACAGGAACCTTACGACAAGAGGTTTACCCTAGCTTGACCTACCTAACGCATACTCCCCCCTATAACCTCGTCCAAGTCCGACTGAAAAAGGAGCATAGAGCCGAGGCTCTAACGTTACTGCAACAAACATGGGAAAAAGATCAATCCCAACGTACCTTTCGAATACCAAGATATATACGAGGAATTTATGTTATCTAACCGAAAAACGATCGAACTGGCACATTTGCTCATCATGTACTCGATCATCAGCCTCCTGCTAACCGCCTTCGGATTATTCGGCATGGCTCTCTATGCCATCCAGCAGCGTACGAAAGAAATCGGTATCCGTAAGGTAAACGGGGCTACGGCCGGGGAGATCTTGTATCTATTAAATCGTCGGTTTATCGGCTGGGTAGGGATCGCTTTCGCAATTGCCGTTCCTATCACGTGGTATTCGCTGAGTTGTTGGCTGGAGAATTTCGTATATCGGGTGGACATATCCATAGGAACATGCCTGCTGTCCGGCGGTATCGTATTGATGGTTACGCTACTGACCGTAAGCAGGCATAGTTATAAGGCGGCATCCCGCAATCCCGTAAATGCCTTACAAAGCGAATAGCGAAAAGGAATATTTTGGATACTCACCTCAGTGTCTTCTCATCAAGGAATGCATCACAATCATCATACAAATTGAAAACCAATTCCTCGGGAATTACCGACCTTGATCGCCACGTTTCGATGGAGGAATAAAAACGTTCGAATAACTACCTCCTCCAATCGCTCGGTTTGCTGCATATACCCATTGCCGCTTAGTATTGAAAAGTAATTCCCCAATGGAAATAACTTTCCGTATTCGTCCCCCGATCGATAACTGTAAATCGTTATACCCGAAGCATGTTCGACGCGTCACATAACGGAGCGATGTTTATTTTGATCGACAGTTAACGCCCTTGGGC
>ENA-OQJN01000632-OQJN01000632.1-human-gut-metagenome-genome-assembly--contig:-NODE-632-length-13265-cov-3.222561_pt1 | contig 13265 bp, 16 predicted proteins | sample MGYA00242610_ERZ504777 | MGnify/ENA primary metagenome ERZ504777 (study PRJEB26092, sample SAMD00036350) | human gut metagenome | host: Homo sapiens | study: EMG produced TPA metagenomics assembly of... | reverse complement strand
TTCTGAGGAAGAGGTCCACGATGCCGACGTCGTCTGCCATCTCGATAAGAGCCACTTGACGGTCCATACCTATCCCGAAAGCCATCCTCAAAAGGGAATCATGACCTTTCGGGCCGATATCGACGTGTCGACCTGCGGCCGTATTTCGCCGCTCAATGCCCTCAATTACCTCCTGGACAGCTTCGATTCCGACATCGTCACCCTCGACTATCGCGTCCGCGGCTTTACGCGGGATATGAACGGCAAGAAGCTGTTCATCGATCATCGCATCAATTCCATTCAGAATTATATTGCCCCGGCGACGCGGCATCGCTATGATATGATCGATGTCAACGTCTATCAGGAGAATATTTTCCATACTAAGATGGTCCTCCACGACTTTGATTTAAATAACTACCTGTTCAATATTACCAAAGACGATTTGAGTGAACGGGAACAGCAGCAGATCCGCCGCCAGGTACGGCAGGAAATGCTGGAAATCTACAACGGCCGCAATATGCCGTCTATGCGTTAAGGAGGACGAAAGCTTGGATACTAAGAAAACACTCTGTGCCATCGGAAAGGCCATGAAGAAGGGCGGACTGGTGGCTGCCTGTGACGGTAATATCAGCTACCGCCGCGACGACGGCCTTATCGTCATTACCCCGTCGGGCCTGCCCAAGGGGGAACTCCATCCGAAGGACCTTCTCCTCGTCAACTTGGACGGCATCGTTGTCGAAGGGACAGGAAAACCGTCGTCGGAAACGGCCCTCCATCTCACGATTTATCGCAAGCGGCAAGATGTTCATGCCATCATCCATGCTCATCCCGTCACGGCGACGGCCCTGACCGTAGCAGGCATTTCCTTTGCCGCCGACATCGTGACGGAAGGGGCCATGGTCTTAGGCGACGTGCCGACCGTGCCCTATGCGCCTCCTGGATCTTTGGAACTTGCCGAAGGATGTGGTGCGGCTGCTGAAACGGCGTCGGTATTCCTCATGGAACGCCACGGTGCCGTCACCGTAGGCGCCGACCTCACCGAAGCCTTCTACCGTCTCGATACGCTGGAAGCCGTGGCTAAGATGTACCGCGATTCTCTGATCTTTTCTTTGGCGAGCGGTGATAAAGGTCATACGACGACCAAGGCCAAGCCTTTGAGCTGGTATCTGAAACAGAAATAATAAAAGCTCTCGCAGATGCGAGAGCTTTTTTGTCGTACGTTGTGAGGGCGTATAGCTTATTCTTTTTCGGTTCGACGATGTACGTCGTCTGGTTGGTGAAAATGACGTAGCCCGGGACGGCGTGAGCCGGTTTCTTGACGTGGCGCACGAGGGTGCAGTCGACTTCGACTTTAGAGCTGTCCCGCCCCTTGCTGTAATAGGCGGCGAGTTGAGCTGCCCGTTCGATTTGGGCATCGGTCGGATCGGCGTTGTGCGAGGCTAAGATGACGTGGGATCCGGGCTGGTCCTTGACGTGGAACCACAGGTCATAGGGATGAGCCCGCTTTAGGGTTAAAAAGTCGTTTTGGCGATTGTTGCGGCCGACCCAGATGGTCAGGCCGTCGGCGTCGACGGTCAAGATGTCCTGGGCCGACTCCTTCTTTTGCTTATCCTTGTTGTGGCCGCTGATGAGGTTCATCTGTTTCATTTCGGCTTTGATGTCCGTGATTTCATCCTTCGTCGTCGTATTTTCCAGGGCGTATTCGAGGGAGTAAAGGTAATCTAAATGCTGCTGGTTTTCTTCGTGGAGCTGAGCCGATATCTGTTTGCGGTTGCGCAGCTTCGTATAGCGCTTGTAATAGCGATTGGCATTGTCGGTCATGGAGTAGGCCGGATCGAGGGCGATGGTGACGTCTTCCTGGTTTTCCGATAAGAGGTTCTTGACCGTCACTTGTTTTTCATGGTCGTGCTTTTCGTAAGCATAAATCATGAGCAGGTCGCCGTACAATTTATAAGTGTCGATCTTCTTGGTTTCCTTCATTTCATCGGCAATGCGCTTTATCTTACGCTTTTGTTTTTCAATGAGTTTGGCGACTTTCTTTTGCAGCTGTTCCTGTTCGCCGTTCAGGCTGCGGTGCGTGGTCTGATATTCGCTGAGGTAGGTTTCGATGAGGGGGAAGTGACGCCGCGGATACTCGGCCAGGCTGTTGAGTTCCAGGGGGAAGATGACTTCCTTGCCCTTGACGGTATAGACGTAGGCTCCGGAAATTCCGGCCAGGCGATTGCCAAAGGCTTCGACCGTACGGCACCAGGTGAAACGGTCGGCCGGCGACAGATCCTGTACGAGGGTCCCCGTATCGATGCCCGAATCATGGGACAGTTCATTGAGGACGATGGTGCTCATGCCGTTGAAACGCTTGAGCATCCACCCTTTTAAGGCTTCGTCACCGCCTGTTTCCATCATCTCCGTCAGTTCCTGGGCGGAGAAGGAAAAGGGATCCATGCGCATGAAGTTCGGCGGAAAGTCATAAGGTTCCTTGGGCGCAATGGTGCGAACGGCCTGTTTATTCTTGCCGGTCTTGATGAGGGCTTCGATGATGACGCCGTCTTCGGTGAAGATGACGTTGCTGTATTTCCCCATGAGTTCGACATGGATCTTACGGGTGACGACCTTGCCCGATATGTCGAGGACGTCGACGGCGATTTCGATCAGTCGGTCCAAGTGGAGCTGAGCAATGGAGGCGATGCGTCCGTTTTCATAATATTTCCGCAGGAACATGCAGAGTCCCGTCGGGATATCCGGCGTCGGCGGGACCGTGTCGGCAATATAGAGGCGCGGCGAGTCATCGAGGGTGATGACTAAATGGTGAAGGCCTGTATCATTAAAGATGCGGAAGTACAGGGACCGGGCGTCGAGTTGATAGATTTTAGAAATCTGGCCGCCTTGGAGAATGTCGGCCAGTTCGTTGGTAATGCAGTGTAATGTGATGCCGTCTAAGTTCATAGAAGTACCTCCTTATCTGGTACACTAAAAAATTCAATCCTTTTTATCTTACCATGTTTGATAAGGTCCTGTGAAGGGATAGAAAAAATCCCCTTCAAAAAAGAAGGGGCCGTATCGACGCAGGCTTACGTGTCATACCAAGAAAAAAGGGCCGTAGCGAGTAAGAGACATACCATAAAAGCCGCCGTGATGGGGAAGGCCCAGGACGCCGGGAAGAGAAGGGCGCAGCACAGATAGATGATGAATCCCAGCAGGGGGACGGCGATGAGCAGTGTCAAAAGGGACAGGCTAAGGGCGGAGAGGATTTCGATGAAAAGGGATATAAAGCTTTCTAAGAGGGACGAGCTTTGGTGATGGTGGCTCATGAGCAAGACCTCCTGACGGCGTGACAGACAATCCTTTACTTTTATTGTATCAGAAGGGGCGGGAATGGCAATAGGTCCTTGTGTGTGGCGCTTCAGGACATCGCCGGAAGGACGTTGAAAAGGCGGTCTGACCGAGGCAATCTATGCTGTGGCAGGGCCGATGACAGGACGGCATAGACTGATATCGGCATAAAATATTTGCAATCGAGTCGGCAGATGGGCTATAATGAGGTATTGAATAGGTTATTAAGGGGGTTCGAACATGCGAAGTATGACGGGTTTTGGCAGGGGAACCGGCAATGACGGCAAACTGGCTGTTACCATTGAAATGCGGGCAGTGAACCAACGTTTTTTGGAATTGAATATACGGATGCCTCATGCCTACCTGGCTTTGGAAGATCAATTGCGCAGCGGCATTAAGGGCGTTTTGAAGCGGGGCAAGGTCGACGTCTTTGTTACCGTTCAGGATTTGGCACCGGCAGCGCCGGATATCCAGATCGACGATGCTGCCCTGGGTGCCGTTAAAACGGCCCTTGAAGGGGCTAAGAGCCGCTTTTTTGATGGCAGTCCCGTCGTTTTAGGCGAGGTCATGGCCTTGACCAAGGACTGGTTCGTCCAGACGCCCGCCGGCTATCGATACCGATGCCAGCTGGCCGCCTTTTTGAAGAAGCCTTGCAGGGTGCCTTAGACAGCATGGTTGCCATGCGCCTTCGCGAAGGCGCCAATATCGGACGGGATCTGCTGTCCCGGGCCGCTGTCTTAAAAGGTCTGGTCGCAGACATTGCCGGCCGCAAGGAGGCTATGACGGCAGCTTATCAAGAACGGCTGGAAAAGAAAATCCGCCAGCTCATCGATAAAGCTCAGGCCTCCGTGCCCGACGAAGACCGACTCTTACAGGAAGTCGCCATGTATTCCGATAAGGTCGACGTTACGGAAGAAGTCGTCCGCTTTGAAAGCCATTTGAATCAGCTCCACGGCATGCTGGAAAGCGACGGCGAAGTCGGTCGAAAACTGGATTTCCTCATTCAAGAAATGAACCGCGAAGCCAATACCATCGGCTCCAAGGCCGGCGATTTATCCGTCACCGAGTCGGTGCTGCAGCTAAAGAATGAAATCGAAAAAATCCGCGAGCAGGTGCAGAATATCGAATGATGAACTTTAATTTGTTAAATATCGGCTTCGGCAATGTCGTCATGGGCGATAAGGTCGTGGCCATGATCAGCCCGGAATCGGCGCCGATCAAACGCCTTATCCAAGATGCCCGGGACGGAAACACCCTCATCGATGCGTCCTTTGGCCGCAAGACGCGGTCCGTCATCGTTATGGATAACGGCTGGATCATCTTGTCGGCCCTTCAGCCGGAAACCATTTCCCACCGTATCGTGTCGGCAGGCAGCGATGCCTTTCCCAGCGATGCAGCGGAAGAAGAAAGGGAGTAATACTATGAATGATTCCGGACTGCTCATCGTCGTATCCGGCCCGTCCGGAGCCGGGAAGGGAACGATTTGTGCGGCCCTGCGCAAACTGTTCCCCAATATCCAATATTCCATTTCCATGACGACTCGTCAGCCCCGACCGGGAGAAGTCGACGGCGTCAATTACTATTTCGCAGACAATGCCCGCTTTGAACAGATGCTTTCAGAAGATGCCTTTTTGGAACACGCCAAGGTCTACGACCATTATTACGGCACGCCCAAGAAATACGTTTATCAGATGCTGGAAGAAGGCCAGCACGTCATGCTGGAAATCGATATCCAAGGGGCGATGCAGGTCAAGGAACGCTACCCCAAGGGCGTCTTCATTTACATCGTGCCGCCGAGCCGCGCCGTTCTGGAACACCGCCTGCGCAGCCGCCAGACCGATACCGAGGAAGTCATTGCCGGCCGCTTGTCCAAAGCCCGGGAAGAACTGGATTGGATCGACCGCTATGACTATGTCATCGTCAATGACGATTTGGACACGGCTATTGACGATGCGGCCTCGATCATAAAAGCCGAACAGTGTAAAGTCATGCGCAATGTCAAGAACATTGCACAGACGAAAGAATTGTATAAATGATTAGGAGAGATGAACTATGTTAATTAAACCGACCCTTGAATCTTTGATGCAGAAAGTAGACAGCAAATATACACTGGTTACCCTGGCTGCCAAACGCGCCCGTGAACTGACCGACCACGATGAAGCCCTGGTCAACGTCGATACGAACAAAGTCGTTTCCATTGCCATGGAAGAAATCGACCAGAATAAGATTACTTATGAAGCCCCTCGCGACGGCATTAAATGACACGGAGGTACTTGCCATGAGTTTGGAAGGGAAAAAGATTGTCCTCGGCATTACGGGCGGCATTGCAGCCTTTAAGGCGGCATCCATTGCCAGTCAGCTTCGTAAGTCAGGGGCTGAAGTCAAATGTATCATGACGGCCCATGCAACCGAGCTGATTACGCCGCTGACGCTGCGGGAAATCTCAGGAAATCCCGTTGCCGTTTCCATGTTTGAAGACGTTCCGGAATTCAACGTCGAACACATCGCCCTGGCTCGTTGGGCTGACGTCCTGGTCATTGCCCCGGCGACGGCCAATATCATCGGTAAGATTGCCAATGGCATTGCCGACGACATGCTGACGACGACGGTCATGGCGACGACGGCCCCGATTTTAATCGCGCCGGCCATGAACAGCAATATGTATATGAATCCCATTACCCAGGATAATATGGCCAAGCTGAAAAATTCGGCTACCATCTCATCGAACCCGACAGCGGATACCTGGCCTGCGGCATCACCGGCATCGGTCGCCTGCCTGATCCCGGCGACATCGTCGATTACATCGAACTGTTGGCCTGTCAAAATGATTTGCTCAAGGGCAAAAAAGTTATCGTAACGGCCGGCGGTACGCGGGAACCCATCGATCCGGTCCGCTTCATTGGCAATCATTCCAGCGGCCGCATGGGCTTTGCCATTGCCAAAGCTGCCGTTGCCGCCGGAGCCGAAGTCACCCTCGTCGCCGGTACGACGGATAATCTCAAGACGCCCGTAGGTCTTGCCCGCCGCATCGACGTCAACAGCACCAACGACATGAAAGCCGCTGTCGAATCGTATTATGACGACTGCGATTTAGTCATCAAGGCCGCTGCCGTTGCCGATTACCGTGCCGCTCATCCGGCTGCCGACAAGATCAAGAAAAACGACGACGTCCTGAATCTTGAAATGACCAAGAATCCGGACATCCTCTATGGATTGGGCCAGCATAAAACCCATCAGGTCCTGGTCGGTTTTGCCGCTGAGACGACGAATGTCATCGAATACGGTACCAAGAAGCTTCAGAAAAAGAATCTCGATATGCTCGTTGCCAACGACGTCAGTGCTGAAGGCGCCGGCTTCCAGGGGACGACCAATATTGCCACCTTACTGTTTCCCGACGGCTCTTCGGAGAAATTAGAAAAGATGGCCAAAGACGAATTGGCATCCATCATCGTAGCTCGTGCGGCTGCGATTATCGACGCCAAAACTTCCAAATAAAAGGCATACTGAAAGACCATTTCGACAGCTGTGATGCACAGTCTGTCGGAGTGGTCTTTTTACTACTTCCTCACATTATCCATAGCAGCTATACAAAAAGTGCGTACTTCTCGTTTTGAACATCTTATGCTATACTAAAATAGTCAAGATTTAAAGTGAGATACATGATTACGTTTAGTGAAACATATACGATTGCCTAGAAAGGATGATCCACATGAACATTGCTGCAGCCGATATTTTAAAAGCCTTTAATTTCCGACACGCCACCAAGAGCTACGATGCTTCGAAAAAAGTATCGGACGCCGATTTCCATACGATTTTGGAAGCAGGTCGGTTATCGCCGAGCTCCTTTGGTTTTGAGCCCTGGAAGTTTTTAGTCATTGAACGCCAGGACATTAAGGATAAATTATTCCCCCTGGCCTGGGGCGCTCAGAACAGCTTAAGGGGAGCCAGCCATTTCGTGATTGTATTGGCTCGTAAGAAAGTCGATACCTTGTACAGTTCGCCTTACATTACCCACATCATGAGAGACGTCCAGCATTTGCCGGAAGATGCCGAACAGGGGAGAAAAGCGGCCTTTGAAGCCTTCCAGAAGGATGATTTCAACTTATTGGAAAGCGACCGGGCCATCTTTGACTGGGCCAGCAAACAGACCTATCTGGCTTTGGCCAATATGATGACGACGGCGGCTATGCTCGGCATCGATTCCTGCCCTATTGAAGGCTTTAACCGCAGCAAGGTCGAAGCCATGTTGGCCGAAGAAGGTCTCCTCGATAAGGAACATTTCGGCGTTTCGGTCATGGCCAGCTTCGGCTATCACAATGATGAACCGTACGCTAAAACGCGGCAGGCCATGGAAGACATCGTTACTTGGGTTAAATAAGGAAAGACTTCTTTCAATTGCATAACAAACGGCAAGAACAGTCGGGTGAATCTGCTGTTCTTGCCGTTTTTTTTTATATGTTTTTGGCGTATTCCATGACGGCCTTGGCAAAGCCGTTTAAATTCGTTGTCTTAATGGGGATATTAGGGGCAGCCCATGTCCCGGGCCGCGGCCATGGCCCATTTGACCAGGTCAGTCTGGCCTTCGCTCAAGTTGAGGACTAACAGCGAGGAGGCTCGCAGGATTCGGTCGTCACCGGTATAGCCGCTGAGGACGGCGGCCGTCGGGAAGCGGCGCTTTATCCGGCGCTGCCATTCGGGAGTGCCGCCGGCCAAGGCGATTTGGCGGCCGGCCAGGAAGCGGTCGAGGCTGTGGGTGTAGTCGCGCTGGGTCATAAAGGACGGCAGTTCGAGGCCTCGGTCTTCGGATTCTTTCTTGGCCTTTGCCGGTTTGGCAGCGGCAGGCTCAGTCGTTTTTGCGTCTGTTTCCGGTTTGGCGGTTGCTGTTTCAGCCGTTTTAGCCAGTTCTTCGGAAGAGCCCTGATTGGTAGGTATGATCGGCTTGGCGGAATCGGGTCCTTCGACGGTTTTTTCGGGGGCCGTCGATGTTTCCGGAGTCGGTTGCGCTGTCGGCGTTGTTTCTTTGTCCGGCGATGACGTTTTGGCCGTTACCGTCGCTCCCATGGGTGTCGTCGAAGTCGTCGTTTCCACTGCTTTTGAAGGCACTGTCGCTGTGACCGGCGCGTCGGCTTTCACCGGTGTCGATGGGGTGATGGGCGCTGCCGGTTTTACGGTGTTTTCGGCCTTCGGGGCAGCTACCAGCTTTTCTGGTTCCGTCGCGGCGGCCTTTTTGGCTGCATCAGGGTTGGCCTGATATTTACGAAGGGTCTGGCGCAGGGTCAACAGCTCCGATACCTGAATGGCTGCTTTTTCCTTGATCCGTTCCGTATATTCTTCTTGTTGGCGGAGTGTCGCTTCATAGTGCTGGAGGTCCTGTTGACGGCCGCTCCGTTCTTCGTCCAGTTCTTGGCGCAGCCGTTCCAGTTCGGCAAGGACGGTCTTTCGGTTCTGGGCTTCCAGACGCAGGCGCAGGAGTTCTTCCCGGTCGGCTTCCATCTGAGCTTTTTCCTGGCGCAGCTGAAGGAGTTCTTCTCGTTCTTCGCCGGCAATCATGGCCGGTGTCTTACTGCCGGCGTCCTGGCTTTCATCGACCCAGGGGCCGTCATACATGGCCATCAAGTAGATGCCTAAGGCCTGGGCGGCCATGTGTTTGGCCTGTTGGATGTCTTCAAAGACGTCGCTCAACCCGACCAGTTCATCGTCGGTCTTTAGCATTAAGAGGTCGATCATGCCCATGTAGGACTCGTCGTCCGTCGTCTGGGCCGTAGCGTAGCGTTCCAGGCGAATTGTGCCGGCATAGATTTCCGTGGCATTTCGTTTCGATGCATAATAGGTATTGATGAGGAGGCGGTCCGGTGTCCGTTCGTATATCCGGAGAATCATGGCTTCTTCCCGCTCGGTGCCGTTATAGCGGATGAAGGCCAGGCTTTCGCGCTGCAGTAAGGTCGTTACCAATCCTTGGGTACGATACCATTTATCCCAGATTTCTACGCGTTTGGCCAAACGCAGATCTGCCGTTTTGCAATGGGTGGCAAAGTCAAAATAAGGGTCGTTGAAAAATATATCTCTTGGCCGCAATTTGGTCATCATAATCATCCTTTCTTCCTATCTATTCATTATAACGTTTTCTGTAGCGGATGTAAAAAACATTCTGCCGGAAGTGCCGGGAGAGGAGGGACTGATGAAAATTTGAGGGAGGATAGAACTCATGTTTGCTATACCAAAAAAGAACTTGCAAAATAGAGGGGTTTGAATTATAATGAACCAGTAAAATCAAATAAAGAACCATCAAGAGACGACGGAGGGACTGGCCCTATGATGTCGCAGCAACCTTCATCAATGAAAGGTGCTAATTCCAGCAGTCTTATACTGGCAGATGGGGATTGGAAGCCCCTCTCATGACAGTCATGAATGAGGGGAATTTTTTTTTAAGGAGGAAAACTCATGGTGAAAAATCGTGAATTCTTTACATCTGAATCCGTAACCGAAGGGCATCCGGATAAAATGGCTGACCAAATTTCTGACAGCATTTTGGATGCCATTCTTGCAAAAGATAAAAATGCCCGCGTTGCTTGTGAAACCTTAGTGACCACCGGGATGGTCCATGTCGTCGGTGAAATTTCGACGACGTGCTACGTTGATATTCCGCACATCGTTCGTGAAACCATTCGTTCCATCGGTTATACCCGTGCGAAATACGGCTTTGACTGCGATACTTGCGGTGTCTTGGTATCCCTCGACGAACAGTCCCCGGACATTGCCATGGGCGTCGACGATGCCTTGGAAAAGAAGGAAGGCAATACGGACCAGTTCGACACCATCGGTGCCGGCGACCAGGGCATGATGTTCGGCTATGCCACCAACGAAACGGATGACTACATGCCCCTGCCGGTTTCCTTAGCTCACCGCTTGGCACGCCGCTTGGCCAGTGTTCGTAAAGACGGCACCTTGTCCTACCTTCGTCCGGACGGCAAGACCCAGGTTACCGTCGAATATGAAGACGGCAAACCGGTCCGCATCGATACCATCGTCATCTCGGCCCAGCACAGCCCGGAAATCACGCGGGAACAGATCGAAAAAGACCTCCTCGAATTCGTCATCAAACCGGAACTCCCGCAGGGCTTATTCGATGATAAGACGAAACTCTTCATCAACCCGACGGGTCGTTTCGTCATCGGCGGTCCTCAGGGCGACTCCGGTCTTACGGGTCGTAAGATCATCGTCGATACCTATGGCGGCATGGCTCGTCACGGCGGCGGTGCTTTCTCCGGTAAGGATCCCACAAAGGTCGACCGTTCGGCCGCTTATGCAGCTCGTTACGTCGCTAAGAACGTCGTAGCTGCCGGCCTTGCCGATAAGTGCGAAATCCAGTTGGCATACGCTATCGGCGTAGCCCGCCCGGTTTCGATTCACGTAGAAACCTTCGGTACCGGTAAAGTTGACAATGAAAAGATTGTCGAACTCATCGAAAAGAATTTTGACCTTCGTCCGGCTGGCATCATTGCCATGCTCGACTTACAGCGGCCGATTTACAAACAGACTGCTGCTTATGGCCACTTCGGCCGCAACGATCTCAACCTGCCTTGGGAACAGACCGATAAAGCGGAAACGCTCCGCAAAGAAGCCGGTTTATAATTGAGATGCAGAGACTGCCGCAGCTACGGCAGTCTCTTTCTGTTTTTGGGCGTATGCCCTCGGACGGCAGCGACGAACCTTGGCTGCAGCCCTTATGAGGAGGTATGTCCGTGATTGCTGAAATTATCATTAATACGACGGCCAAACGGTTACAGCAGACCTTTTCCTATACGGTTCCGGATCATCTGGCCGTTCGCGTCGGAAGCCGCGTCATCGTTCCCTTCGGCTTTCGCCGGGAAGAGGGCATCGTCGTCGCCCTTCATGAGAACTGGCGGAACCGGCCGATTTTACCTTAAAGCCCATTGAAGGCGTCCTGTCGTCACAGACGGGATTCCAGGAAGAAATGATCGAGACGGCCCTTTGGATCCGCGACTACTATGTCTGCAATCTGTCCGATGCCTTGCGGCTGTTCATGATCGACAAGCGCGGCCTCGTCCGCCAGGAGGTACTGTCCCTGGGGCCGACGCCGGCGACGACGGCAGAGGGCCGGACGATTCAGCTCTATGTCGCCGATAAGGGCAAGGTGGAAAAAGGGGCTCTTAGCCGTAAATTTGGCCGCGACCTCATTTCTCGTCTCTTGGCCGAGAAAAGCCTTGGCAGTGAGAGCTTTTTAAAGAATAAGATTGCCGATAAAATGGAGGACTGGCTGTCCTTTGAAAAGGATGATCTCGAGGACATTCTTCGTGGCCGGCCTAAACAGCAGGCTTTACTGGCGGAACTGAAGGCAAAGAAGACGGCGCCGGCCGCTTACTTTCAGTCGAAAGGCTATACCCGCGATCTCATGCGTCGCCTCTCAGCGACAGGGCTTGCCCGCTGGGAACAGCATCCGGCTGGGACGACCAACATCCTGCCGACACTGGAATCGGATGAGGCCCTGCCCTTGACGGCAGAACAAAAAGAAGCCCTCGCCGTGATCGAAAGAGACGAAGGCGGCAAAAACCTACGTCCTCCACGGCATTACCGGCAGCGGCAAGACGGAAATCTATATGCAGCTTGCCGAGAAAGTGCTGAAGAAGGGACAGCAGGTCATCGTCCTGGTGCCGGAAATCGCCTTGACCGGCCAAATCGTGCGCCGCTTCCTACGCCGTTTCGGTGACGATGTCGTCGTCATGCACAGTCAGTTGTCTCAAGGCGAAAAGCGAAATAATTGGCTGCGCATGCAAAATGGAACGAGTCACATCTGTATCGGGGCCCGATCGGCCGTCTTTTCGGCGGCCCGTTCCATCGGCCTGTTCATCGTCGACGAAGCCCACGACAGCTCGTATAAGCAGGATGAGGCGCCGCGCTATCAGGCCGTGGCTGTGGCCCGGAAGCGAGCGGCCTAACTATGGCTGTCCGGTCATCCTCGGCAGTGCGACGCCGGCCTTAGGCGATTATTACAAGGCCCTTCAGGGCGACTATGTCCTGGTGGAACTGAAAGAACGCGTCGGCCATCGGCCCTTGCCCGAAGTCGCCGTCGTCGATATGAGGGAGGAATTGGCCCGCGGCAATTACCGCGTCGTCTCCGATTCTCTGTACGACCTGCTGAATGAAACCCTGGCAGCCCGTCAGCAGGCGATCATCCTCCTCAATCGACGAGGCTATTCGACCTTCATCATGTGCCGTAAATGCGGCTACGTCGTAAAATGCGATACTTGTGACGTGGCCATGGTCTATCACCGTCAGTCGTCGCATCTGAAATGTCACTACTGTGACGCTGAAAAGCCCGTGCCGACGGTCTGCCCGTCCTGCGGCAGTAAATACATCAAGTTCTTTGGCAGCGGGACGGAAAAGGTGGAACAGCAGCTCCACGAACTCTTTCCGACGGCCCGCATCGTCCGCCTCGACCAGGATACGACGAGCCGCAAGCACAGCGGTGACCGCATCATCGAGGCCTTCCGCCGCCATGAATACGATATCTTATTAGGAACGCAGATGGTCGCCAAGGGCCATGACTTTCCCGGCGTCAGTGCCGTTGGAATCCTCTCGGCGGACAGTCTGCTCAACCTGCCGGCTTACTGGGCCGGGGAACGGACCTTTCAGCTTCTCACCCAGGCGGCTGGCCGGGCCGGCCGAGGCGACGTGCCGGGCCGCGTCGTCATGCAGACCTATGCACCGGATCATTACGTCATCCAGTGTGCCGCTCGCCAGGATTATCGGGCCTTTTACGACCAAGAAATTCAATTCCGCCAAGAATTGGCTTATCCGCCCTTTCAGGAAATGACGAAGATCATGGTCAGTGACGTCGACGAACAAGCCGTCTGGTCGAAAGGCCAACGACGTCGCAGCGGCTCTTGAGAGCTGGAATAAAGAGAACGGCGCTGCCGTCATCATCATCGGCCCTT
>ENA-OQJN01000631-OQJN01000631.1-human-gut-metagenome-genome-assembly--contig:-NODE-631-length-13290-cov-3.276533_pt1 | contig 13290 bp, 18 predicted proteins | sample MGYA00242610_ERZ504777 | MGnify/ENA primary metagenome ERZ504777 (study PRJEB26092, sample SAMD00036350) | human gut metagenome | host: Homo sapiens | study: EMG produced TPA metagenomics assembly of... | reverse complement strand
TCGGATTTTATTCAATATGTCTTTTTTTGTGCAAAAAAAGTAGGCGCCAAGAGGACACGCAACTAGCGTTTCTCTTTAGCGCCCCAAAATAAATTATAGAACCTATTTAATTATCGCCGTAAATGTTTCACGTGAAACATTAATGCTCGAATTATAAAACTAATGCGGGAGGAATAAAATTAATATTAGAATTTTAAAAATTTGAAGATGAGTTGGATTGTTTCACGTGAAACAAATAGCCACGCAATTAAAGGTGCGTATTGTTTTGAATTTAATGTAACATCTCTTTATAAGCAAAGAAAAATTCAATTGTTTCACGTGAAACAATTTTTAAAAAATGATTAAATTGTCCTATTTTACAAGTTTTTATTCGGGGAGTATGGTATAATATTTTTGTGTATTTGTATTAAGAAAATGAGGTGAGCCTGTGGGAAAAATAATAGCCATAACAAATCAAAAAGGTGGAGTCGGCAAGACGACCACATCGGTTAATTTAAGTGCTTGTATTGCGAAATTAGGCAAAAAAGTGCTGCTTATTGATATGGATCCACAGGGAAATGCCTCAAGCGGACTTGGCATTGATAAAGATAATTTAGAGCTTTGTATTTATGATGTTTTAATCAATGGCATGACGATGAATGATGTTATCGTGCCAACAGCTCTTAAGAAATTGAAGATTGCACCTGCATCCATAGATTTGGCCGGAGCCGGTGTTGAATTGGTAAACTTACCAAAGCGCGAGCATATTTTGAAAAAGGCGTTAAAAGAAGTAAAAGATGACTATGATTTTATTTTCATCGATTGCCCGCCATCACTCGATTTGCTCACCCTCAATGCGATGACTGCCGCTGATGGTGTATTGATTCCGATTCAAAGTGAATTCTATGCACTGGAGGGAGTTAGCCAGTTGATTAATACCGTTAACTTGGTTAAAAAATCCTTGAATGAAAAACTTGAAGTTGAAGGTGTATTGTTAACCATGTTTGACGGTCGTACTAATTTATCGATTCAAGTGGCGGATGAAGTTAAAAAATTCTTCACTACTAAAGTGTATAAAACTATCATTCCTCGGAATGTGCGTTTAAGTGAGGCGCCCAGCTATGGCGAACCGATCATTATTTATGATCCGAAATCCAAGGGGGCCGAAGTGTATATGAAATTAGCCAAGGAGGTCATCAAAAATGCCTAGAGACAGTAAGAAAAAAAGGTGGTCTCGGCAGAGGTGTGCTTTCCTTGCTGCCGCAAGATGAGCAGAGAACTGCATCCGCGGCCACAGCCAATATTGATGAAGCCGCTAAAACGGGAATTGTTGAATTACCGTTAACGGAAATCGAGCCTAATCCAAATCAGCCACGTCGTAATTTTTTAGAAGATGAAATGGCAACATTGGTGGAATCGATTCGTCAGTATGGTGTGATTCAACCTATCGTAGTTTGTAAAATGGATGATAAATATCAAATAGTGGCGGGCGAACGTCGTTGGCGCGCTGCCCAGTTGGCGGAACTTACGACCATACCGGTAGTCATTAAAGACTACAGTATGGAACAGATTACGGAAATCGCCTTAGTGGAAAATTTACAGCGTCAAGATTTGGACCCTGTAGAAGAGGCATATGCGTATAAGCGCCTTATGGATACGTTTAAAAAGACGCAAGAGGCCATTGCCACTCGCTTGGGACGCAGTCGTTCTCATGTGGCCAATATGGTGCGCCTACTGCAGCTGCCGGATTTTATTCTTACAGAATTATCCCTTGGCGATATTTCTATTGGTCAAGCCAGACCACTATTGAGTTTAAAAATAAAGAATTACAAAAAGAAGCATTAAAGCTTATTAAAGAAAAAGAATTAACGGCCCGCCAGGTGGAAACACTGGTTAAGCAAATGCTTGACGGTACCTATGGTAAACAGGGCAAAGCAAGAACGAAAGCTCAGCAAACAGCTGAGTTACGGGCTATTATGGACCGCTTAAAAGTGAGTCTCGGCATGCCCGTAGATATTAAAGTTAAAGCAGGTAATAAGGTACAAGGGAAAATGGAGATAGCCTTCCGTAGTGAAGAGGAGTTAAACTATCTCATAGATTATATAGAGGCCCAAGGTATGGGTGAAGTTGAGGGAGCTTCTCCTGCACAGACTGAAGTTGACGCTGATGAATCGGCTTCCATTTCATTTCACGTTTAACCGCTAACCTATTTTCATACGGTTGGAGCGGTTTACGTTATATTAAAGGTAGGTAAGTAAGAAGCTATGACAAGTATGGAACAAACACCAAAAGCAAATCGTGTACATATCGGTTTTTTCGGCCGCTGTAATGCAGGTAAATCTACCTTGATTAATATGTTGACTGGACAGCCAATTGCATTGGTTTCGGAAGTAGCCGGTACAACTACGGATCCGGTGAGCAAAGCCATGGAAATTTTGCCATTAGGTCCGGTTGTTATTACCGATACAGCCGGCGTTGACGATACGTCGGAGTTGGGACCGCTGCGTATTAATAAGACAAAAGAATTATTGCCGCGCATGAACTTGGCCGTGTATGTTTTGAAAACCGATGCGGCACTAACAGCAGCGGATATGGAATGGCTTGGTTTGTTGCAACGTCAAAAATGTAAAATACTTTACTTGTTTTAAATGAAGTGGCCGGTATTACCGCTGATTCTTACATGGCACAAGCCGGTGCTGTATTGGGTGATTTGAACTTGGCCTATATAGGCGCTGACTTATTGAAAAATGATAAACAGAGAGTTATTTTAGAAAAATTAGGTTCTATGAAACCAAAAGACGGTGAAGATGAGCAATCTTTATTGGCCGGTTTGGTAGAGCCGCATGATGTTATTCTTTTGGTGTGCCCCATCGATGAGGCTGCGCCAAAAGGGCGTATTATTTTGCCGCAAGTGCAGATGATTCGTGAAATATTGGATGCTCATGGTATGGGTCTTGTAGTGCAAACGGAAGAAGTTTCGGCAGCTCTTGCTAAATTAGGGGTAAAACCAAAAATGGTAATCACCGATTCGCAGGCTTTTGATGCCGTGGCTCAGCAGGTGCCGGATGACATTCCGCTTACATCCTTTTCTATTTTGATGGCTCGTTTTAAAGGTAATTTAAAAACATTGGCAGCCGGCGTGAAAGCTGTTAAAAACTTAAAACCGGGCGCTAAAGTTCTGATTAGTGAAGGCTGCACCCATCATCGTCAATGTGATGATATCGGTACGGTTAAAATCCCGCGTTGGTTAAAACAGGCGGGGTATGAAAATTTAGATTTGCAATGGACCAGCGGTGGCGCTTTCCCGGAAAATGTAAAGGACTTCGATTTGATAATTCACTGCGGAGCCTGTATGTTGACGCGCCGTGAAGTATTGCGCCGCCTGGATGTATCAGAACAACAAGGGGTGCCTATCGTAAATTATGGCGTGCTAATTGCGTCATTACATGGTATACTAGACCGTGCACTTAGTCCCTTTGCTTCTGAGTTATAAGTAGGCTTGAGGCATTTGAATGTAACAATAATCACACATTTGTGATATAATAAAAGTTCAGCTATAAGATATAATTTGGTTGAATTATGGACTCCTTAAAAGGAAAAAACAGCATATTATAGCCTTGCTATTTCATGTTATTGATGAAATAGGCTGTAATTTAATATTAAATTCATTATATTCGTATAATTTTAAATAGAAAGGCATATCATGTTAGAAAATATGCAACTTTGGATCGCCACTGCCGGCGGTTTATTACTCATTGTATTATTTCTCTATTGCCTCGTACTGCAAAGTAAAATTAATTCCTTAAGTAAGCGATATGATTATTTTATGCGCGGTGAAAATGGCAGTAGTTTAGAGCGTAAATTATCTGTAGAAGTCAAAGAATTGCGTGATGCGGCGGAATCGATTGAAAGTTTATTCCAGCAGCAGGAAGCAATTCAGGCGACACAGCACAATACATTTCAGAAAATTGGTTTTGTTAAATACAATGCCTTTGAAAATATAGGAAACGACTTATCGTTCTCCGTAACTTTATTGGATGGTAATAACAACGGGATTTGTATTTCCAGTGTATATGGACGCAGTGAATCTCGTATTTTCAGTAAACCTATTGTTAATGGTAAAAGTCTTGCCAGTCTTTCTCAGGAAGAAATGGAAAGCTTGCAGGAAGCTTTGGGCACGAAGAGCAATGAAGAAGCTCTTATCAGCGCTTCCGTAGTAAAATAAGATAGATACATCTTGTTACAACAAATTTAATGATGAAAGGATTGTAGTAAAAAGAAGGAGTTGGGGGCAATATATGAAAATTCCGGACTTTTTGGCACAGCATGTGCAAAGTCAGGGCGATTCGTATACGTTGCAAATAACGAAACAACAATGGCGCTGGGTTTTGACCGGCTTCGTATTGTTATTGGTTGTTACCTTAGGCTTCGGCATCTGGGGCATTACGCGTCAGGCTGAAGTTATGCAATTGCGGCAACAAACGCAATTACAGACGGAACAATTGAAGCTATTGCAACAAAAAACTGAGATTTTAGATAAAAAAATGGAATCGTTGGACCAGTTGGATAAAGAAATTCGCCAAATGGTTAAGGGCTCCGAATCCGGTACGATACCGCAAGGTGGTGGAGAAGCACAAACCCCGCAGGCGGCTTCCGGCGATAAGGATGAGCCTGGCGGTGCCGCTAAAACAGATTCTAATAGCGCTGCAGCTAATGCCGCCGGCAGTTCCGGAACATCCGTAACAAGCTTGTCGGCTAAATTGTCGCGCCTTGACCGCTTGGCACAGCAGCGTATGGCTTCGTTTATATGTTGCGCAATATTTTGCGTGACGGCGCAGGCCAGAATATTCGTGATTTACAATCGGTAGCATTTGCAGCCAATAATCCGGGCAATACATCGACTATGCCGTCTATTTGGCCGGCTAAAGGGGTTATTACGTCCAATTTCGGTACTCGTATCGATCCTGTTTATGGCGGTTCCGCTACCCATGAAGGGCTTGATATTGCTAATGACTACGGTACACCGATTATTGCTACTGCAGCGGGGACGGTTACCTTTGCCGATGCAACATCGGGCGGTTACGGTAATTTGGTAGAAATCGATCATGGTAATGGTTTTGTAACACGTTACGGCCATAACTCGGTTTTACTTGTTCATGCAGGCATGCAGGTAAAACAAGGTGACACGATTGCTTTAATGGGTAGTACCGGTAAGAGTACGGGTAGCCATGTTCACTATGAAGTGGATATTAACGGCGTAGCTGTAGATCCGTTGTTATTCTTGCCGATTCAGTAGCATTCTTGTTAATTCACTAACTTTATTGCTGTTTAGAATTTGGCACCGAGAGCCGGGTAGTATTTGGCGAATAACCGAATCAAATCCTATATGAAAATTGAATAAGTTATCATAAAAACTAAAGGCTATAACACTCATAGATTGTCTTATGATTAGGAAAATTATTAGAATTTTCTTGTTTCATAATGGCATATTTGAGTTGTTATAGCCTTTTTGATAAAAAATTTAAAAGATTTTTCAATGTATACAGTTTTTATATAACGTTAGCGGTTTAGATGTGGTAAAATGATAATATACAAATGTGTAAAGGAGGTCCATCATGGATACGTATGTGCAAGTCTATACGGGCGATGGCAAAGGTAAAACGACTGCTGCTATAGGGTTGGCGATTCGTGCCTTAGGAGCAGGCAAAAAAGTGTTGTTTTTGCAGTTCATGAAATCGAAGGTTTACAGTGAACATAAAATTTTACCGACCTTACCGAATCTGACCTTAGAGACGGTAGGTAAGCCTTTTTTATCATCCAAGAAGGAGTCAAAACCAAAGAAGAATTGGCTCGTTGGGGTGATGAAGTTGTTGTATTTCCTGTCGGCAAACCGCCGGCTGATTATGTAACGCTTATAGCTAAGGGCATGGAACGAGCTAAAGAAGCAGTGAGCTCCGGCGAATATGATGTGGTAGTACTTGATGAATATGTAATGGCCCTGTTTTTCGGACTTATCAGTCGCGAAGACACAGAAGATTTATTGGCACATCGTTCACCGAAGACCGAATTGATTTTTACCGGTCGTGGCGCCCCTGATTGGCTCGTTGATGCAGTTGATTTGGTTACTTCTATGGAAGAGGTAAAACATTATTATACAAAAGGTGTTTTAGCCAGAGCCGGCATTGAAAACTAACCATAATAAAGTCAGATAGAATTTTTTAAATTAGAAGTTCTAAAATAGAGGATTTTTCTCTCTATATGGAGAATATTTATAAGAATGCCTTATTCAGGTAGCTGAAAGGGCGGCGGATATAGAGAAAACCGCAAGACGTTACTATAGGAGGGTAGGTGTTGCCTGTGACCTGGTTAGCCATAGTGCTACTGGTTATTTTTGTTCTGATTATAGTCGCTATTTTTAACCCCATTACATATGCTGTTGAATTAGTAGGCCGTAAACCGTATAAAGCGCGTTTATTCATTCAATGGTGGGGCAAAATGTTTCGCATTCACTTTGCCTATGAGCAAGGCAAGCCTTTTTCAAAGAAGTTTATATTTTGCACAAAGCAAAACTGGGCAATGTCCGTGATTATGAAGATTGGTTGTCCCGCCGCGTAGCGGAAGAGACGGCTGAACCTGATGAATCCAAGGTCTATGAAGAAGAGTTGGAAAAAACGCGGATACAACAGGAAGAAGGCGAAGAAGACACTACACCTAAGACGGTGGTTAAAAGTGTACGCTTTGATGCTGACGGTAAACCTGTGGAAACAGTGTCAGAGGTCACTGAAAAAAGCGGTGATCGTATTATCATGACGAACCCGACTACGGGTGAAGTGGAAGGCACTATATCACCAAGTGAATTGCGAGCTCAAAATGAAGCGGCAGCCGCTAAGGCAACACGCCAAGCTGAAAAGGCCAATGAGGCCCAAAAAGCTGACACTGACAGCCAGCAAGCTGATGAAGACGCGAAGGGTGAAGAAAAAGCAAAAGATCCTCATAAATGGTGGTGGGTTAAACATGTAACCAACGGTGCCTTATATGAGAAATTGTTGCTTTTTACCAAGCGTTGTTACAATCATTCGAAACCGCGTCACTTTGAAATCGAAGGCACATTCGGTACAGGCAATCCATATCAAATGGGGTTGACTGCATCGGCCTTATATTCGATTTGGCCTGAAAAAATGACTAATGTGGAACTTAGTTTCGTTGAGCCCGCTTTTGAAGGCAGCTTAGATGTGCATGGTCGTATCAGTCCGGGCGTACTTGCTTTTTACGGTACCTTGTTTGCGCTATCGAAACCGGTACGAGACCTTTTAATTGATGCGGTGAAATTTGCCTTGCGTTATCGCAAAGCGCAAAAAGCTAAAAAAGAAGCGGAAGCTAAAGAGTCTGACAATAAACAGGCTACAGACAAAAATAACAAAGCTAAAAAATCAGAAACAAAAGATAAAGCAGCTGCGTAATGCGGTGCTACTATACTAAATATTATCGGTGTGAAGTACACATGCGTTAAGGAGGATCCTCATGGAAAATAAATGCACCTTTGTTAAAGAGAATTTACAACCTATTTTTGAAAAATTCAAAGATATGATTAAAGTGGAAACTGTAGTCGGCGAAGCGATTCAAATCGGTGATGCTACGCTCGTTCCATTTGTAGATGTAACCATGGGTTTCGGTACCGGTGGTGCCGGTAAAGCTGACTGCGGTGGTGCCGGCGGCGGTGCTAAAATGGAACCGACTGCTATTCTTGTTATCAAAGGCGAACGGGTAGAATTATTCAACATCAAAGGTTCCGCTAAATACAGTGGTTTTGATCGCCTTATCGGTATGGTTCCTGAAATTATCTCCAAGTTAAAAAAGGACCAATATATTTATATCAATGAAAATGATGAAAAATAAAATATAATCTCGTCAGACAGCCTCTTTATTAAGGGGCTGTTTAGAGTATATGATTGGTTTTTAACGATAATTCATTTGATATTCATTATCAATCGGTATGATAAATACATGACAAAAATAAATATTGAATATTAAATTAATTTTTTTAGATATTGTAGTTTCTCTATATTTCTGTTACTATAGTGAATATAGGGCTACATAATAGGCTCTAGTTTTGTAAGGAGGTCTTTGGGACATGAATTTTAAAAAGAATCTTGCTGCTTTAGCAGTTATTGGAACAATTGGTTTAGGTGCTGCCAGCGCAGCTAATGTTGGCGTAGTTAATATGGCTCAGGTAATGCAGGCATATCCTGGTTACGGTGCTATTCAAATGCAAGCTCAGAAAGTTGAACAGGAATACGCTCCAAAACTTCAGAAATTGGAAAATGAAATTAACGCAATCAAAGACGAAAAAGTAAAACAGGAAGCTATCGATAAAAAATATGCTCCGGTAGCTCAGAAATACAACGAAGAAATGAACAAAATCTTCGCACCGGTTGATTCTAAAATCCAAGAAAAATTGGATCAGGTACGTGCTCAGAAAAACTTACCTTTCATCGTAGCTAACCCTACAGTTATCGTAAGTATTGAACCAAACTCCACTGCTGAAAACGTAACTGACGATGTAATTGCTTTGTTGAAATAAGCAAGTAACTTCATTATTTAAGGACTGTCACATGACAGTAGGCCCTCATTAAAAAAAGCGAGTCAAGGATGACCTTGGCTCGCTTTTACTTTTATGAGGCTATAGAATAAGGGTTAGTGCCTATAAATATTGTGTTAACGGCGATACATTTTCGTAATAAGGATGTGTCGCTATTTTTTATTCCGGTTTGTGCACTAAAGTAACAATAAATTCGCTGTCTTCCACGAGGGTTGCTTGAATGAAGTTGTCACCGTTAAACTGTAAAACCGTACCAGGAGTTAACACATGTTCTTCTTCCTGATTCAGTTGAACCGCTACTTTGCCTTTTACTACGGTAAAGACTACATTGGCTTCCGGATGATTGTGATTTTCTACTTTTTCACCGGCTTTGCCGCCTTTTTTTACAACTACAAAATTAGGACCTTGGAATAATAAGCCCAATTCGTTTTTTTCAGTACCAACCATGAGAAAACCTCCTTTGGAAATAATTGTAAGAAAAAACTTGCCGACAGTACGTTGCCTTTAGACTATAAGGGAAAGGTAAATTAGTTATAAAGTGCAATGGTCAGCTGACGGCAAGTTATATACATATATTGTTAATTGTAGGGCGTACAATTTTTTGCTGATTTAACTATCAGCCGGGAGTCGGCTGTATAAAATAGCCGGACTTGAAGTGTTGCTTAAGCGCGCACGATTTTGTATTGCGGGAATTCGCCGTTAATTAATTCTACGGTGAATTTGAACTTAGGATCTGCAGCGCTTACAAAACCTTGGAACCAAGCCTGGTAGGCAGCCATCATGAATGTCTGATCGACGCCGGCTTTAGCCCAGTTGGCTTTTTGATTAGCGTGGCTACCTTCCCATACGTATTCATCAGCTGTATTAGCGAGAACTGTATCGCCACCGTCACAAGGCATGCCGTTTAAATAGTAGTTTTGCATAATCTGATAGATTTCCTGTGGCGTATGTTCACCCTTATTAAGCTCGTCGGCCGCTACTTTCCCACATGCGGCACCTTGGGTTACGAAGGCTGTCAAAATGGCGGTTTCCGCATCTTCGCCACCGCAGTCGAGCAAGTCTTTGATGAAGTTAGCTTCACGGACCGTAGCAATTTCAATCTGATTTTGTAACCAACCGTGAATATTGCTGTGGTCAATAATCATTTCAAGATTACGGTCCGCCGGAATTGGTTTGCCGTAAAGATCTACGGCAACGAAATGAAGCTCATCGGCTAAATCGCCTAAGGATTTCTGTGCTTCTTTATAGATTAAGTCTTCGCGCTCAATAACGAGGCGAATTTTTTTATACAACCAAAAATGAATGTGACCTAAGAATGCTGACATGGTTACGCTCCTTTACGAAGATTATTCAAACGAGTTACGAGGTCATTAACATCAAAGCCGTGAATGGAAGCGGCCTGCCATAATGGTTCGGACGTAGCCGACGGACAGCCGAGACAGCCCATGCCGATTTCCTGAAGAGCCGGAATTGTGTTTGGATATACTTCGATGATTTCACGAATGATGGAGTTTTCAGTAATAGGTTCACCCATTTGTAAACCTTGTGTAGCATTATTACCCATACCCGGTAATTTTACGGAAGGCTCAGTGGCATTTACATCAGCTGCGGCAGCGGCACTGATTGTAGCGGTTGCTGCTGCAGATTTGGATGCGTCAGCTGCTTCAACATCACCTAATACAGCTTCTTTGAAAGCATCAAGACCAATGCGGTCAATGAAGGCCCCCATACGTTCAATATGAGCGTTTTCTTTATAGAAAGTAACCATGCGGTCTACTAAGGCTAATACTTCTTTTTCAGTGGCTACTTCGGCGATGAGATCGGCAAAACGAGGGTGTGCTCCGGCACTGCCACCGGCATATACTTGCCAGCCTTCTGCGGTACCGATTACGCCGATATCCTTAGTGATGGATTCGGAGCAAGAGTTTGGACAACCGGATACGCCGAATTTCATTTTGGAAGGCATTTCCTGAGAAATATATAATTTATCTAATTTCATGCCGAGGCTTACGCTGTCTTGCTTAGCGCGTTTACAGAACGTGGTGCCCGGGCAAATTTTTACGCTGCGTACACGATTGGATGTGCTGTAAGCCGGTGCCATTCCCAGCATTTCCCAAGCTTTATCAACATCTTCCGCTTTTAAGTTAGTAATCATGATGCGTTGGGCACCGGTGATTTTGAGGGTAGCCTTAAATGTGTTGGCTACATCTATAAATTTTTGAAGCATAGTTGGTTGTACGAAACCACCCGGAATGCGTGGTGTGATTGCATAACGGCGTTGACCGTTGCGAATTCTTTGTAAGTTACCTGCTACTTGAGCCATAATGTCATCGTCCTTTCCCTTGACGGCACTCCTTTACGAGTGCATTACTTCTACGTATAATAAAGAAGGTAATATTTTTATAATACGAGTAAAAATATTGCTTCATGTCGTTTAGTACACGGTAATCTTCGTGTTTACATTGTTCATTATAGGACATTTTACTTGAAATGTATGTAGCCTGTGCTACATTTTTATTTTTTTAGATATATTAGAAGAATGATTCGTTATTGCAATTTTGTAATAAGAGGTAGACCATGAAACAACTATATGAAAAAGTATTAACGGGACGATTTGTAGAACGGCCGAATCGCTTTGTGGTTCATCTGGCTATGGATCATTTAAACGGTGAAGTATTGCCGGCCCATTTGCCGAATCCGGGCCGCATGTGGGAGTTATTATACCCCGGTGTTAAATTCTACATAGTCCATCATCCGAAAAAGGACGCCAAAACACAGTACCGGGTTATCGGCATTGAACGGGATGGGGTGCCGATTATGTTGGATACTAACTACAGTAATGATGTGGCGGAGTATTTAATTTCTACGAAACAAATTCCCGGTTGGGAAGAATGGTCCGTCGTGCGCCGTGAATATACAGTAGGTAATAGCCGCTTTGATTTGTTATTAACCAATGATGACGGCGAGTCTTTTTTGCTGGAAGTAAAATCCTGCACTTTGTTCAGTCGTGAAGGGGCCATGTTCCCTGATGCCATAACGGAGCGAGGGCGTAAACATTTACTGCATCTACAGGCTCTTAAAAGTGAAGGTTATCATACGGGGGTCTTGTTCTTGGTACAGTGGGAACGGGCCCGTTGGTTTTTACCGGATTATCATACGGATTTGGCCTTTGCCCAAACTTTCGGTGAAGTAGCGGGAGATCTTGATTGGAAGGCGGTGGCACTGCGTTGGACGGAAGAATTTACCATGCCGGAGGTAATCCGTGAATGCCGTTTTGATGCGGAACTGCTTCGCCGGGAAGCACAGGACCGCGGCGATTATCTGGTGGTTTTACATTTGTCTACCGCCATGGATTTGGAAATCGGTAGTAAGGGTATCCTTCATTTTGAGGAAGGGTATTATACCTATGTGGGCTCCGCTAAAGCCAATCTTACCAAGCGTTTGGAACGTCATAAACGGAAACGTAAAAAGATGCATTGGCATCTCGATTATTTCCGTTCTCACTGTGAAATGATTGCCACCTTGTCGATTCGTAGCAGCGACGATTTGGAATGTGAATTGGCCAAGGCTGTTAACAATTTGGATGGCTGGGAGGTGCCGGGCTTCGGCTCAAGTGACTGTGATTGTAACAGTCATCTGTTTGGTACGACCTATAATCCGATTCATAACGAGCCCTTTATGCTCATGGTAGAAGATTTTCGCATGAACCGTTTGGATACAATGATTAATCTTGGTGAATAAGGAAGGAGACACTGATGGAAATAGCTAAATCCTTATTTACTTTATCGTAGCCGGCTTTTTTGAAATCGGTGGCGGCTATTTGGTATGGCTCGCTTTAAAAGAAGATAAAGGGCCATGGTACTTAGTGGCCGGTGCCGTCGTTCTCTTTTTATACGGTATCATACCTACTTTGCAGGAGGCCTCGTTCGGCCGCGTTTATGCGGCGTATGGCGGTATTTTTATTGTTTTGTCCATATTATGGGGCTGGCAGGTGGATAAAGTGGTGCCCGATATGGCCGATTTAGTAGGTGTTGCCATTGCCCTCGTAGGGGTATTAATTATTATGTATTATCCCCGTTAAATGTGGTGAAAATCCCTTATTGATGCGGTTAAAAGTAGCATAAAAACGCTAAAAATGCTATAATATAAGTTGCTAATAAATTAAATGAAGCGCTTGAAATGTACGATTAGTTATTATTAAATGAGGTGAGACTGTGGAGGAAACGACCTGGAGTCACGGGAAAATTGAGCCCGTCCAGATTGATAAAGAAATGAAGAGCTCCTATATCGATTATGCCATGAGCGTAATCGTTATGCGTGCCTTACCGGATGTTCGCGATGGTCTAAAACCGGTGCATCGTCGTATTTTGTACGCTATGCATGAAACCGGTATGACTCCGAATAAGCCATATAAGAAATCGGCCCGTATCGTCGGGGACGTACTTGGTAAATATCATCCACACGGGGATAGTTCCGTATATGATGCAACGGTGCGTTTGGCACAGGATTTTAATACGCGCTACCTCTTGGTAGATGGTCACGGTAACTTCGGTTCCATCGACGGTGACTCGGCAGCGGCTATGCGTTATACGGAAGTACGTATGGCTCGTAATTACGACGGAAATGCTCGCTGATATCGACAAAGATACCGTTGATTTCATGCCAAACTATGACGAGTCCTTGCAAGAGCCGACAGTATTGCCGGCCAAAAA
>ENA-OQJN01000630-OQJN01000630.1-human-gut-metagenome-genome-assembly--contig:-NODE-630-length-13305-cov-3.023069_pt1 | contig 13305 bp, 11 predicted proteins | sample MGYA00242610_ERZ504777 | MGnify/ENA primary metagenome ERZ504777 (study PRJEB26092, sample SAMD00036350) | human gut metagenome | host: Homo sapiens | study: EMG produced TPA metagenomics assembly of... | reverse complement strand
TTAAAAGCGGTCTATTGGTGGTGTTACGAGCACTCACCTAGACCGCTTCCTGTTGCTGAAATATTAAAATGTATGACCTACAAGATAAAACAATCGCTGCTACTTACCGTAGGATAATGCGGAATAACCGTGTGGATATATCTTGCCGCAATGGGGGGATGCCATTGTTGGAATGAGTTCCATATGTCCACGGAATTTCCAATTTATTGGGATTAATTTAAAAAAGCCACACACACTTTTTGTCCTATAAGCCTTATTAAACAATAAAGGGTCAGTAGCGATTTTAACTTTTATAAAATCGTTACTGACCCTTTCGATTTAAGTTTAGATATTAACGGCCATAGATAGAAATATTAACGGCCGTAGGTAGATCGATTAATGACAATAAGTGGAGTGATTAATGACAATAGGTGGAGCGCGAGTTGTTGTCGTAGTTCATCATGTGATGATGACCATAGTTATTGCCGTTGTACATCATAGTATTGCGTTCATTATCGTCGGAGCCATAATTGCCGTTATAACCGTTATAGCCGTAGCATGGAGCCCCATTATTATAGCCGGAATTATCATATTGATAACCGTTCATTGGGGAGTTCCCATATGCCTGAACCATAGGATATGCTGCGAGACCGATAACAGCAGTGAGTGCTAGTGCAGATAACCATTTTTTCATAATAATAACCTCCTTATATAATACCTTCTGATTTGATTATAAGTGTTTTGGAGTTGAGAATCAAGGAGGGGTATAGGGAAGACGGAGCTAACTCGTGGAAAAAGAGTGGTGATATGATAATAAAATTGATAAATGATTGATATTTTGCTTTGTTTTACCATTGTTTGCTAAGGATAGAAGTAGTATAATAAAAGTGAACATATGTTTAAATATAGGGAAAGGTTATAAGTTTATAGCAATATATGATAAATGACTGCATAACCTTAGAATAAAAATACAGATATATTTTTATAAGAGGGGATATGATATAATTGGCTAAGTCACCTATTACTCAGGAATATTTAGATGAATTGATTTCTATTCCTAAGCGAATTATTAAAAATCCAAGGAAGGAATTTACAATTCAGAGTGGCTGCAGAAGAAAAACATTTGAAGTTTATTCAGATAAATATAATGAAAAATTCAGAGTTTTCATGCGTCAAAGCGAGATGTTGCCTGAAAATTATTCTATTGGGTTACAATTATTATGTAGTGAATTTGATAATGATCCTATTCTTTTTAGATGCAATGGACCACATGGTGGAAATTTAAGTTTGAAAGAGCATTTTGTTACTCATATTCATAGGTGCAAATTAGAAGATTATAATGGGACTTTTTATACTGTAGAGAAAAGTATAGAGGTTACCAGTTCTTATTCTACTTTTGACAGTGCCATTTATTATTTCCTTACAACATGTAGTATTTTAGATGCAAAAGATTATTTTCCATCAGCTTGGAATGTTTCTTTGTTTGAAAAGTAATAGAAAGAGGTGAAGGGGTATTATGGATATAAAAGTTGTGGAAGATTGTTTGCGAAAATCTTTTGCAAATCAATTTTCGTTAGTTAAAAAACGTGATGGATTGTATCAATTAATGATCCCTGTATTTCATCCTGATGGAGATATGTTTGATATTTTCCTTCAAATCAATGACGTGAATGCTATAAACATTATAGACTGTGGTTTAACTTTAATGCGTCTATCGTATGTATTTGATATAGATACTGATAATAAGACTCAATTATTACATCGAATAGTCTATCAAGCTCGTGGAAATATTGATTTAGAGACAGGTGTGATTTCAATGTCTAGCACTCTAGACCAATTGTTTAATAATATAATGCAATTTACGCAATTAATTACGAGTGTTTTGAGTTTTACTTTATTACAACGCAAAACAGTAGCAAGCATATTTTATGAAAAGGTTAATAAATTTGTAAACCAATCATTAAATAAGTATTTATTTCAAGAGGGTTTTATACCATTAAGTGACGAAACAGATTTGAAAATTGATTATGTTTTTAAAAACAATAATAAATCCATATTTCTATTCCCTGTAAGCAGTGAATCAAAAGCTAAAGATATTATTATTAATATTTATACATTGCAAGTTGCAAACTACCCTTTTATGAGTGTCGTAGTTCATGACTCATATGATAAATTATCTAAATCAACACAGAAAAAAATTATGAAGCTTGCTGATAAGCAGTTTTATGATTTTTCTGATTTTGAGGAAGTGGCACCTAACTATTTTAAGAAGGTATTGGCATAGTTTTTGTATATAAAAACTGTTTTTGTTTGGGGTTGTAACTGAAATAATCGTTTTATAACGATATTTCGTTACAACCCTTTCGTTTTTTGTTTTGTTGAAAACTATATAAAAAAATTGATTTACAGGATATTAAATCGTATATTATAATCAAATTATCAAGAAGTGAAATGTACTTGATTAGGGATTTTAGGGTATTTATTGTTAAATTTTTGGAGGTTAGCGTGAAAAAGTATTTTAAAAAAGGGCTTGCGTTAGGGTTGAACTGCACCCCAAAAATTGGACACAATTTTTGGAGGTGCAGTTTTTTTATGACAAAGTATTCTAAAGAAATCAAAGAAAAAGTTTACTATCTATTTGAGCGTGGATGGGGATTCCATGCAACTGCTAAAGAATTAAATATTCCTGAAGGTACCGTACGTAACTGGTTATTTAAGTATAAGAATGGTTATTCGACAAACAGAAGAATAAGGAAACGTAATTTTTCAGCTGAATTTAAACAAACTGTTATTGAAACTAGATGGGCAAATAGTTTATCCTTTAAGGAAACAGCAGAATTATTTAACTTAGATAATCCTAGCTTAATTGCAATTTGGCAAAAGAGTTATTTAGATGAAGGAATATCAGGATTACAGCCTAAACCTAAAGGTAGACCACCTATGCAACCTAAAAAACAACCTAAAGAACAACCTAAAGAACAAAATAATCAATCTATTAAGTCTGACAAAGAACGCATCAAAGCACTTGAAGCAGAGAATGCCCGGTTAAAATATGAACTTTCGTTTTACAATGATTTTATGGAAGAAATGCGTAAAATTGCTAAACCTAACCGATCTAGTAAAAAAAACAACAATCGCAATTGAAAGACTAAGGAAAACATATCCACTTCAGTTTATGCTCAATTATTTTGGTATCAGTCGAAGTACATATTATGCACGTCTTGCTGCTATAAAAAAGGGAGACAAATATGCAGATGAAAGAGAAGCTATTCGTACAATTGTAGCGATAAATAAGGGTCGTTATGGATATCGTCGAATCACTGTAGAACTACATAAATTAGGATTTTGTATAAATCATAAAGTTGTAATGCGTCTTATGAAAGAAGAGAAATTAACCTGCCAGGTTCGGCTTAAGAAGTATCGATCATATAGAGGTTCCGAAGGAAAAATCGCTCCTAATATCATCAATCGAGACTTTAATGCTACAAAACCAGATCAAAAATGGGCAACAGACATTACTGAATTCCACTTATTTGGTCGCAAAGTATACTTATCGCCTATCCTAGATATGTATAATGGTGAAATCGTCGCTTATGAAATATCTGAACGCCCTGTATTAAAGCAAGTGCTTTCTATGCTAAATAAGGCATTTACTATGAGACCTAATAGCCAAGGATGTATATTACATTCAGACCAAGGCTGGCAATATCAACATAAGGAGTATCAAGAGACATTAAAAAATCACGCCATCATCCAAAGTATGTCCCGAAAAGGGAACTGTTTGGATAATAGCGTGATGGAAAATTTCTTCGGTTTACTAAAGTCAGAATTGCTGTATTTAGAAGACTTTACTTCTTGCGAAGATTTTATCAATAAACTAAGAGATTACATAGACTATTACAATACTAAACGTATCAAACTTAAATTAAAAGGAATGAGTCCGGTAGAATACCGGACCCATTCCCAAAAAGTTGCTTAATTACTTCTGTCCAAGAAAATGGGTGCAGATCAGGTTATGCTTTTCATTATTAACTGCTACAGGGATAAATACAGCAGTTCTTGTTCAGGCGGCTGATGTGGGAACGAAAACACAAAGTGAAACAGGCTATACGCCATTTGTCCCATCAATTATATAGGAACCGGATATTAAGGTTTCTAAAGTGCCGGTGGGGCATGCATACATTCCTGCAGATACAGTAATAGCTGTTAGGCTGGAAAATGAATTAAGTTCCAAAAAAGCTCATAAGAATGACATTATTCCGATGAAGACTGTAGATAATATTATTATTAATGATGTTGTTGTTATTCCGGCTGGTACTGAAGTGCATGCTTTTGTTGTAGGGGCAAGAAAGAACGGTTTATTTGGCCGTTCGGGAAAATTGGAGTTTTCTGTTGACTCCGTAAAAACTATTAACAATGTTACCATTCCATTGGAATATATTGGGGAGAAAAAAGCCGGTAATGATGGTGGTGCAATTGCTGTAGCTGCTGTAGTTTCTGTTGTGGGTGGACTTTTTATGAAAGGGAAAAATATTTCATTCCCGGCTGGTACAACTTTTGATGCTAAAGTTGTAGCTGATACTGATTTGAAAGTGAGTTTGGATGATTTAGCTTCAGCTATGGATCCTAATAAACCACATGGTGTTTCTATTACATTGAAATAACGTTGGATTTAGTAAATTAATAATAGCATTAGAAAAAAAGAACCGGATTTTTCCGGTTCTTTTTGGCTTTATGAATATGGGGGATATTCATAAATTGAGGATATTATTTGTTTAATTCACCTAAAATCTCCATCACATCCGCCGGTTTATATGCTACATGTTTTGCACCCAATTCTCTCAGCAGTTCTTCATCTCTGAATCCCCAGGTTACAGCGATAGGGAGGAGTCCGGAGTTTTTAGCAGTTTGAAGATCCACTTCAGAATCGCCTACATAGACGGCTTCTTCCGGCGTGCTGTTAAGTGCTTTTAAGGCTGCATTCACCATATCCGGTTCCGGTTTACGTTTGCGGTTCGGTGTTTCGCCAATGGCTACGTTGAAATATTCTTTGAAATATTGGCCGTTTAAAGCAGTCACACCTTCTTGCACTTTGTTAGATACAACGGCCATTTTATAGCCTTGTTTTTTCAGTTCCGCCAGTAATTCATAGAGCCCTTCGTAAGGAGCGGTTTTATCATTGTTGTGTTCCGCATAATACTCTTTCAGTTCAGTGAGCATGGTATCGAGTTGTTCTTGAGATACTTTGAGGTCAGTGCCGGTGAGAACGCTACGTTCTACCAGTTTACCGAGGCCGTTGCCGACGAAACTACGAATTTCAGATAGAGTTCGAGTTGGATAATTATGTTTTTTCAAAATATAATTCATGGAATCCATGAGGTCGTCCAGTGTATTTAAAATCGTTCCATCACAATCAAATATAACTGTAGTATAGCGTTTCATCAGTAAATCTCCTTATATTTTGCGTAAAGTCGTTCAAATTTGCATATTTATTTTAGTATAGGTGAAAAAATGTGCATTGTAAATAGAATTTCCTGCATAAATTCATTGAATACATATAGGTATTTAGTATATACTTATAAGAGATATAGGAGGAGTCTTTGATGAGTACGATGGAATTATTGCAGCCCGTAACAAACGTATTTCGCGACAGTATCGATTTACGTGGCAATTGGTTCTTTGCCTTTGATAAATTAAAGGATAAAAACTATGAAACCGGCGTGGCTCGGCAGATGTCGGTACCGGTACCGGCGGCTTTGCAGGACGTTTTTGTAAGTCCTGGTGAGCGAAGCTACTGCGGCACCATGTGGTATGAACGGAATATCTACATTTCGAAACGATGGCTCGGATCGGATGTATTTTTGCGTTTTGACGGTATTGGCAATCGAGCGGTTGTGTATGTAAACGGTATGGAAGCAGGGCGCCATGAAGGGGTCTTTGTTTCGACGGTTATTAACGTGACTCGGCAATTACGCTACGGTGAAGAAAACCGCATTGTTGTAAAAGTGAATAATGAATTATCCGCGTATACTTTGCCGGCCGGGCAGGTTGCTACATCGCCTAAAGGACGCCGCATTAATCAGCCGAATTTTGATTATGACGTGCCGACCGGGATTTACGGTAATGTTACGCTTTATACGGTGCCGACGACCCGTTTGACTGACATAATGGTGCAGACCGAAGCGTTGTCACAGGAAGAGGCCGTTGTGCAATATATGGCTCACGTACAGGGCAACTGTTTGGTAACGGCTACTTTGCGTGATAGAGAAGGCCGTATTGTGGCAACCGGCGTGGGTGGTAATGCGAAATTGACTGTTGAAAACCCACATATTTGGACCGTTAGGCGATGGCTACTTATATACTTTGGAAGTGGAAGTAAGCCGTCTAGGCAAAAAGCATGATATCTATCATCAACGTATCGGCATTCGCACGGTAGCTGTAGATGGTGGCAACCTCATGTTAAATGGTGCCATTGTTCGCTTGAAAGGGATTGAACTGGGGCCTTCTAATTTAACCTTATCTTCAAATCCAATTCAGGCAAAACAGCAATTACAGAAATTATTGGAGCTTGGTGGCAACTGTGTTTTCACTAGTGGCCGACCAATATCGCCGGACGTGCTTCAACTCACTGATGAAGCAGGTATTTTGGTTGTCGCTGAAATGCCGGCAGCCGGTTTAGTAGCTAAAGATTGGCGACCGGGCGAAGCAAATTTCAATAAAACCGATATTAAATCCAGATTGCTTGATACTCATAAAGACACGATTGACTCCTTAATAACTCGTGATAAAAACCATCCATCCGTTATCAGTTGGTCATTGTTATATAATCCGGTAACGATGATGAAAGAGGATGAAATGTACTATTCGGATATTGCTGAAGCGGCACGTCAAAGTGATTGGGAAAAACGTCCGTTGGCGTTGACTATGATACAGTCACTCAGTGATATTTGGGCCGGAACTTTAAAAGCGTACTCCTTATTAATTTTGAAAAACTGGACAAAACAGTGGCATGCCGATGTGGAACTTTTGCAGAGCGCCATGTACAAAGAGTTGGTTGATTGGGAAGCTAAACAACCGGATAAGGCGCTTGCCGTGGTAATGGGTTGTGATTCCGCAACGGAACAGTCCGGCATAGGCCAGATGATTACTTCTTATGCGGTGTATCGTGAAGCTTCTGAAAAAGTACAGGAATTGCTAACTATGTTAAGTTCTATGCCGAATGTACAAGGTCACTTTTTACAAGGTGAGGCAGCGGAATTAGTGGAAACGCTAAAAAAGAATTGGAAATAATATATTAAAACGCTATAATTTTATAATCTATATTTTTGTATAATTAAAAAGGTGGAGAGAGAAGCCATAATATAAGTCTTCTCGTCCACCTTTTTAATTCATAATACTAATTTTTACGTTTTTTGCGTTTTTTCTTTATTGCTATTTGTATTTTATGATTTACATTATTGAGTAAAGATTGTGCTTCAGGATCTTCTGATAAATTAATAATTTTATTAGCTTTATCAAGGTAAGAAATAAAGCTTCTTTTATCGGAGCGGCCATAATTATTATAGAGAGTTTCTTTAAATGTAAACTTTCCATTATATGATGTCCAGTCTCTTTCTCTAAGAGTTTTTGCTTTACGTTGCATTCGATAATAATATTTGCCGAGAGAACGTGGCCGTATTTTTATTTATTTCCATCAAATAGGAACCCAAGATAATCTATTTCAGTTGGAACTGAGTCTTGTTCATTTCTGGTGGAATTATTTTCAAATAAGTATACATGGGTTTTTCTTGTGAGAGTGTGATATAGTTTCCCATTGTTGAGATATTATCAAAGATTTCTTTTTATAATTAGTGATATCTTCTTTTTGTTGTTTAGAGGTAAGATGATGATTAAATCATCTGAATAACGCATATAGGTTCCGTTTTTTGATTTAACATAATGAGACATCAATTTGTCAAAATCAATCATATAAATATTTGAAAGCACTGCACTGATAGGTGAGCCTTGAGGAATTCCAATATTGGTGTGGTTTTCTTTATATATTTTGTATTTGACTTAAATTGTAAATTTGTAAGGATTTTATCTCTTTTGTTTACAATGGATTTAATTTTATTTTGCTTGTGGTATTAAATTCATCTTCGTAACTACACTTTATAATATCTTCCCATTCCCAGAAAGCAAATTTTGTAATGTTTTTATATACAGCATAGTAATCTTCAGGAAGCTTTTGTTCAGTTAATAATTCACAAAGCTTTTTTTTCAAATATTCATGATTTATATTGTCAAAGAAATGTTCAAAATCACTAACAAAAATAAATGCGTTCTTTAATGATGAAATCTTTCTAAAAGGCTTCTTTTGCAAAGTCAATATTTGTTTTCCCTAAATTATCTCGGTAGGCAATTGCTACACTATTAATATGGTTATTTTGTGCGAAAACATTATATTTTTCATTTAACAGGAATGCATATCTTTGATATACACAACGATCTAAATGAGAACAGTAAAATAAATCTCTTGGATTAGGGGTTTTCATATTTTCCTTATTTTGGGTAAATTTCTTTTTTGTTTTGGAAAAATGAATAAAAGGATAAAAATTATGGCTTTTGATATTGTTAATATTAAGAATATATTTTAGTGTTCGTGGATTTGAAAGAGAAGTTCTCTTATCGAAATGTGCATAAGACTTTATATCGGAATGCTTTTCTATAAAATTATCCCAATTGGAACAATGTTTCAACTGAGGACAATTTTTACAATCAATGGTTAAAGTGCAGTTATTATGATTTTTTAGATTCTCCAATTTGTTTACTCCGAAAAGCAACATGCCGACTAACCAGGGGGACAAAATCCCTATAGCTAGCCGGCAGTCATATAACGTAAATGTCCAGTAAAAGATTGCTCTCCATGTTATTATTATGGAAGGAGCTGTAGCAATGGTTAGTTTCACTAACGTAGACATGGTATATCTAGTAATATTAATAGATTTACCTTGTCGGATAACTGCAAGAATTGCAATTATGTCATTGACAGAAATCCTGTGCCCTTATTTCAAAATACAGAATTTCAAAATTCTGTATAATAAATAAGGTAACATTATTATATAATTATTTGAGTTGAGAGTCAAATTCTGTTGAATGTTTGTCTATATTATATTTTCCTAATACGAGTAATTCAAAATATAAGAGGAAAGACCAATTTTATGTTTACTTATCTTTCCTCTTTTTAGTTTATAAGTATTAAGTTCTTTCTGAAATCGTATCATTTGGCTTGAGTGTTTTATTATCTGCAATTTCGGCTGCAGTCTCATTCTCTGCCAACGCTTCCAAACTCAAGCTGATAGCGATATAGTACCAATAGAGCTTCATAATAGCTGATGCATCAAAGGTATAGTCTATAAGACCAAAAAGTAAGTAGAAGGTGGTGGCAGCCAAACGCATGTAGGCATATGGATTGCCTTTAAAAGTGTCTCGAAGTGCAGTAACTTCGATATACCCGAACAGGATTAAGAAGGCTAACAGGCCGATTACGCCTGATTCGGTGGTGACTTGAATAAAGTTATTATGCGTATGTACCATGCGTTGTGTATTTTCCGGTAACTCATAATGTGCTTTATATAGTTCAGTGAATTCTCCGGGACCTACACCAAAGAGTGGATAATCATGAATCATCATAGCCGCTGATTCCCAAACAACGAGACGATCCGCATTGGAGCGGTCTGTTGTCATATTGATGGTCGATATGATTCGATTTTGCATGCTCGGACTGGAGGCAATATAGCCTCCGATAATAGCAGCTATAATAAGGCAGGCAATAGGAAAGTATTTATTCTTACGCCAATACTTAAAAGAGAAAAATGGTGTGAAGGCTAACAGTAACCAGCTGCCGCGACTTTGACCGCCGAACAAGCCAAGAATATTCGTGAAAATAGAAATAACGGCTAATTTTCGTAACCCCATAGGGAAGACTGTTTCGGCCATCACAATTACTTGTACCGGAATGGTCATAGCTAAGATGGCAGCTAAGTTCAAGGGGTTATTACTAAAGCCCGATGGACGGGGCTCTTTTAAAAGTGTATGTTGGAAAAACGCCAATAAAGAATCAAGGTTTAATGAGATAAATACCGCACCTAAGAGCCAATACATTTGTTTTTTGCTTTTTGCACAGAACGGAATAATAAAGAGCGGTAAAGCGCGATAGAGCCAAATTTCAAGCAAAGCTTTAAAGGATTTTCCTAAATGTTCACTCACAAATACAGAAGGTACTATGAGGAGAATGGCAATGCCTAAGATTTTGAAATAGGGGAGTGCCTTTTTCACAATATAATTATCTTTTAACGTGTGATTCTTATACTGTTTGTAAAGGCTGATTAAAAAGAATAAAATTGCCAAGCCATATAATACATTGCCGGCACCCATGGATATTCGTTGCATGAAAATCGCGGCACCAACAAAGAATATGCCATAGTTTTCAGTAGTAAGATGTTTTAAATAATTCATTATTCTTTACCTCTAAAGAACTTCCCAATTAATGGCATCCGTTCTCCGTCATGGCGATTCAATCCTTTTAGAAGCACCATAACGATGACGTAGATAACGCCGCCCACAAAGGCACTGATGGCCATGGCAAAGAATTTATGCATGATACCTTCAAGCGGTGGGTAGAGGAAGAACATAGCCACGCCCATAATAATGGCGCTGACGATGTTTTTCCAAAGTAGGGAAAAGTCTAGGAAATAGCCTGTGTATTTTTTAATCCAAATCAGATTTAAAAGGGCAGCTACACCAATGTCGGCTACGGTCGCATAGGCGGCACCGCTGATACCGAGCCAAGGAATAGATGTTAAGTTCCAGTTCAAAATAACTTTGGAAATGGCCGCAATGCCCATGTTAATAACCGGTAAGGTTGGTTTGCCGAGGCCTTGTAAAACACCGGTTGTTACCTGATGCATGCCGAGGAAGAAAATAGCGATAGCTGTAATTTGGGTCGCTTCAGCGGCACGCGGTGCGTTGTAGATGACGCTCACTACCGGTTCAGCTAAAACGTAAAGCATTAAGGTAAACGGCACAGTGGACATAAAGGTAATACGCATAGCACCGGCGGTGCGGTAGTATACGCCTTTTTTATCACCCGTTGCATTCGCATTGGAGATGGCCGGAACGATGCTTGTCGCCAAAGCGGCGGTAATAATCGTGGCCAAATTGATGAGCGGCACGGCCATACCGGTTAAGTAACCGAATAATTCAGTTGCCTGGCTGGTGGTAAAACCGGCGACTTCCAAACGGCGCGGAACGATGAATAAATCGAGGTTTGCTACTAACGGCAACATTAGGCTGGCCAAAGAAATCGGAATAGCCAATTTAATAAGGCGTTTTACGATGGATCCGGACGATTCACCGGGACCTTCCGGTTGTTTATGTGCATCTTCCGGAGATTTCGGTAATTTATAATAGTAGTACATGAGCACCACTAGGGCACCAAACGCACCGATACCGGCCCCCATGCTGGCACCGCCGGCGGCGGCTCCGAGACCGTAAGGAAGGAGCATATACGCAGCTCCGAGCATAACAACTACGCGGAGTAATTGTTCAATGATTTGGCTCACGGCAGTCGGCGTCATCATTTGCCAACCTTGTAAGTAACCGCGGTAACACGAAATAAGTGTTACGAAGAAGATGGCCGGAGCTAAGGCAAGTAATGCCAAATACGCTCGATCATCTATGATGTAGCCTGAAGATATGAGCCAATCGGCACCGAACCACATCAGGATGCTGAATAGCAGGCCCGTAGCAAAGAGAAGGTAGAATGACAGTTTGAAAACCTTCTGGGCGCCGCGATAATCGAAGCGGGCCAGTTTTTCCGCCGTCAAAATTGAAATTGCAATCGGAATCCCGGCACTGGACAGTTGCAATGATAAGAGATAAATCGGGAACGCCATTTGGTAGATCCCAATCCCTTCACCGCCGAGTACACGGGACAGCAAAATCCAGTTGATGCTGCCGATGGCTTTGACCACAAAGCCGGCAATGGTAAGAATAAGAGTGCCTTGTAAAAATCGGTTAACCATTTACTATACTCCCAACTTGATATTCATATGGTAGTTAATGTTTATAATGTCTATAATGTCTATTTGAGGCTGTATTAAACTTCAGCCTATCAATATTAATTTTAACATACATTCGAGTACAGTGCATTAGGATTTTGAGAAAGAAGGGGGCTTTTTAAGTGAGTCATACCATTGGTATGAATTAGCAGGAGTTTTATACTGTAAATTAGAAAGTAGTCTTTAGATAAAAGTTTAGGGATTTTAGTTTAATAACTTTTTAGTTATTGAATTTTGATAACTTTTGAGTTATTATATGATTAAGGGGAGCATTTAATGAATTAAATTTACTTGTATAAAACTAAGTCTGGAAAGATTCCTGTCTTAGAATATTTGCAATCATTAGCTGAACGTAAGGATAAGGATAGCAGAATAAAACTTAATAAAATAAGGGATTATATTAAAGTTTTACAAAATCGGGGCGTTGCGGCTGGAATGCCGTATATACGACATATTGAGGGAGAGATTTATGAATTGCGCCCCATAAGAGATAGGATATTATTTTTCACTATGCAAGATGGTAAATATATCTTGTTACATCATTTTATGAAAAAGGCTCAGAAGACGCCTAAAAAAGAAATTGAAAAAGCATATAGAGAAATAGAAGAAATAAAAAGGGTGAATTATCATATGAAGAATAAAGCAATTGGTCCCGCTTGGGAAGATGTCGAGAAGCAGTTATATACTCCTGAAGAAATAGGGGCCAGTGATTTACGCGCGGCGATTATGTGTGAACTGATTGATGCTCGTAACGAGAAAGGTATTAGTCAGAAAAAATTAGAAGTATTAAGCGGCGTAAAACAACCGGTGATTGCCAGAATGGAAGCAGGGACAACGAGCCCTCGACTAGATACGGTATTAAAGGTTCTCGCTGCATTGGGAAAAACGTTAAAAATTGTACCAATTAATAATCAAGATGGTGATTCGGTAAATCAAACTAAGACTTATCGGCCTATAGGACATTTTGAGTTGGTTTTTAGACCGATGAGACTAGTATTTATCTAGTCTCATCGGTCTTTTAAATTTTTTATTAGATTTTAAAGGGTGGACAAAATGAGTTGGTAAAAAGTCTGAAACCCCTTGCTATATAAGGGTTAAATAAGGTTATATCTTTCTAGAAAATATATTTTTTAGGAGGTATTACTTTATGAAAAAAATTAGATGTCCTTATTGTGGTTTTGACTGTATAAAGTATGGAAAAACTCGAATAGGTAGGCAGCGATGG
>ENA-OQJN01000629-OQJN01000629.1-human-gut-metagenome-genome-assembly--contig:-NODE-629-length-13310-cov-3.732914_pt1 | contig 13310 bp, 10 predicted proteins | sample MGYA00242610_ERZ504777 | MGnify/ENA primary metagenome ERZ504777 (study PRJEB26092, sample SAMD00036350) | human gut metagenome | host: Homo sapiens | study: EMG produced TPA metagenomics assembly of... | reverse complement strand
ATCCTATTGTTGCTATTACCGATTGGAGAAGTAACTGCTCTTTAGGCTGCTTTTTATCGGACTTGGATGCGCCCCGGTTTATCCGTGCATTATCCACTCCACACCGGAGCATTTCGGTGCACATCGATCCCAGGCAATGATCGGCGTACAAATGGCGTCTGCCTATATCGGAACCTGCCTTATGCCGCCTGTATTCGGATGGATCGTAAATACGATCAGCCCAGCCTTATTCCCGGTATATCTGCTTTTCATCTTGGTTCTTATGTTCGTAATGCACGAAAAAATCTTAAAGCAGACTCAAAAAAACAGCCGTAGCTACCACTTTTCATGGCAGCCACGGCTGTTTTTCTATCACGATTCTTTTCCCAAAATATGCTCTACGATATCTTCCTGCTTCTTCTCCTGTTCCTGATTCTCCTTTACCAGCTCAACAGGTACCGGCGTATTCTCCACTTCCAGACATGCCTGTATTGCCTCATTCAGAGAGAGCATCTTATCATCCAGCTCGGACACCATCTGCGCACACTCCTGCAGCTCACGACTGATATAATCCGGTGCGTCACCTTCAAACTTATAATAGATCTTGTGCTCAAGACTGGCCCAGAAATCCATCGCAATGGTGCGGATCTGAATCTCTACCTTGGTATCTACCACACTGTCCGACAGAAAGATCGGCACGGAAACCAGCATATGGTAACTCTTATATCCGCTCTCTTTCGGCTTTTTGATGTAATCCTTAATTGCCAGCACTTTTAAGTCACTTTGATTCCCGATCATCTCCGCCAGGCGGTAAATATCGGAAGTAAATGAACAGATCAGCCGTACGCCTGCAATGTCATTGATATAGCGGAGCATATTCTCGATCGAGGTCTCATAGCCATATCGCTTGAGCTTTTTTACGATACTCTCCGGCGTCTTGATCCTTGTCTTGATATGCTCGATCGGATTATATTTATGTACGTGCTGAAACTCATCATTGAGAATCTCCAGCTTCGTCCCTACCTCTTTCATTGCTGCATTATATAAGAAAATGACGGTCTTCCAACTGTCCACGTCTTCATAATTCTTGATCGCGTCTTCCATCTGGTGTTCTCCTCTCAACTTGGAAAATCTCCCTTCTCACTTAGTCTCTATTAGTATACCATATTTGGCTCTTACTGTCATAAACTTCATGTTTTTTTAAGAAAGAAAACTTTTCCGATCAGTAGAACACGAACTTTCTGTTTTTTATTTGTTTCCAGAAGATTCCGGAAGCGTTTCATTGCCTCTACTGTATTCTCGTAAGTACCAAATGAGGTCAGACGGAAATAGCGTTTTCCATTCTCTCCAAATCCGGCTCCGGGCGTTCCGACTACCTGGATCTCATGCAGCAGATAGTCAAAAAACGTCCAGGAATCCATGTCCTTCGGGCATTCAAACCAGACATACGGGGAATGTACCCCTCCATAAAACCGGATGCCAAGATCTGAAAGTGTATCTGTAATGACACGCGCATTCTCCCTGTAGTATTCCAGATTCTCCTGACACTGACGGATGCCTTCCTCACTGAACACTGCCGCTGCCGCTTTCTGTACAATATAGGAAGTACCATTGTATTTTGTGCACTGACGTCTGTTCCACATGGCATTGAGCGACATCTCTTCTCCTGTGGACGCTGTAAATACCAGTTCCTGCGGAACGATCGTATATCCACATCTGGTTCCGGTAAATCCCGCTGTTTTGGAAAGGGAACAGAACTCAATCGCGCACTGTTTTGCCCCTTCTACGGCATAGATACTTCTCGGAAGTTCCGGATCAGACACAAACGCCTCATAAGCCGCATCAAAAAGAATCACTGCCTGATTCTTCCGCGCATAATCCACCCACTCTTTTAACTGGCTTTTGTTATAGCATGCGCCGGTCGGATTGTTTGGCGAACAGATATAAATGATATCCGCATGCTGATCCCAGTCCGGCATCGGAAGGAAGTCATTGTCTGCATTTCCCTCAATATACTCCACTTTATTTCCGCACATAACATTGGAGTCCACATAGACAGGATAAACCGGTGTCGGGATCAGAATCACATTATCGTGTGCAAACAGATCCGTGATATTTCCTGTATCACTCTTTGCCCCGTCTGACACAAATACGGCAGACGCATTGATCTCTACACCACTTCTTTTGTAATAGTCCACAATGGCTTTTCTGGTATCTTCATACCCTTGCTCCGGGCCATATCCTTTAAACGTATCCGCAGACATCATCTCTTTTGCCCCTTCAAGAAGTGCCTCTCCGGCACACTGACACAGAGGACGTGTGACATCTCCGATTCCCAGGCGTATCACATTTTTTTCCGGATGCTGCTTCGTATACGCAGCAACACGGTGTGCAATCTCCGAAAAAAGATAATTTTCCTGCAGTTTCAAATAATTTTCATTTAAATTCGGCATTCTATTTTCCTCACTATTTTCCAGTTATGTCTCATCAAACAGCAGCGTCAGGATCATCTGTGCTGTCTCCACCATATTGGTTCCATTATCCATACTGCATTTCTGCAGATATTTGTGAGCTTCCTCCTCTGTCAGATAGTTTCTCTCCATCAACAGAAATTTTGCATTACGGATATAATTCTGTTCCTTCTCACTCCGTTTTTTTGGGGTGTCCGGGTTTTCTTTTTGATCCGCCGCTCCAGCTGACGAAGCACCATATCTGCGGTATTGACCAGATCATAGGCTTTGATCGGCATGGTCAGGGATAAAATCCCTGCACCGACTTGTGCCACCGTCTCCTCGGATCCTAACAGAATGGATTCAAAATCCCGCGGCAGGCAATCTACCAGATCCAGATAATACATATCCGGCATCCGGTACCCGCTGATGACAAGACCATACGAATATTCACCAACCATCTGAAGAGCCGAAGAGGCAGAAGAACACGCAAACACCGTCTGAAATCCGTGTTCAAGCAGTATTTTCTTCACTTTTTTCGCATTCTCAAGCTTTGGTAATACGACAACGATGACTCCCATCTGCGGCCTCCATTGATTTTCTTAAACCAGATACAGATACTGCTCCAGTTCCCACTTTGTTACCTGTTCCAGATAGTTTTTCCATTCTCGGCGTTTCATTTTCTGATATTCCGCAACATAGGATTCTCCAAGCACTTCCCGCACCAACAGATCCTGCCCCATTGCATCCAGTGCCACTCCCAGATTTTCCGGAAGGCTCTGAATTTTTCGTTGCTTTTTCTCCTCATCGGACAGTCTGCAGATATCTTCTGTCAGTTCCTTTGGCGCTTTCTGCTGTTTCCTGATTCCATCCAGTCCTGCTTCCAGACAAAGTGCCAGAAGCAGATATGGATTTGCCGCACAATCCGGACTTCTCAGTTCCAGATCCACGCCTTCTCCTCTGCGTTTTCTGACATGGAGCAGCGCATTTCTCTGTGTTCTGGACCAGGTCACATCGGAAGGTGCCTCAAATCCCGGAACCAGACGCTTATAAGAATTGACCAATGGATTAAACACTGCTGTCATCCCCACAACATGTCCCAGAATTCCCGCCAGAAATGCTTCGCCGTCTGTGCTCAATTCACCGTTTTCACCGGTAAACACATTTCTGCCGTTCTTAAGAAGCCGCATGTGCAGATGCAGACCGGAACCATTTACATCCTGCCGTGGTTTCGGCATAAATGTGGCATGAAGACCGTAGCGCTTTGCAATCGTACGGACTGCCATTTTAAATGTCATCACCTTATCTGCAGTGGAAAGCGCATCTTCAAACGCAAAGTCGATCTCATGCTGTGCCGGCGCAATCTCATGATGAGAAGATGTAATCTGATATCCCATCTCCTCCAGTGTCAGAATAATGTCCCTTCTTGTATTCTCGCCCAGATCGATCGGCGACGTATCCAGATACCCTGCTCTTTCGTGCGAAACGGTAGTCGGCATTCCATCGTCATCTGTATGGAACAGGAAAAATTCACACTCCGGATTCACTTCCAGTGTATAGCCCTGTTTTTCTGCTTTTTCCAGTGCCCGTTTCAGGATCAGCCGCGGGCTCAGTTCGTATTCGCTGCCATCCTCTGTGCATACATCACACAGAAAACGGGCAACTTTTCCATTCTGAGGACGCCATGGCAGTATGGTAAACGTAGAAAAATCCGGCTTGAGATACAACTCTGTCTCCTCTTCTTTTGCAAATCCGTTCAAAGAAGCCAGGTCGATCGTGCAGCGGTCATCCATTGCTTTTTCCAGGCAGCTGACCGGAACTGCGACATTTTTCAAGGTTCCGAACATATCCGTAAACTGCAGACGGATAAACTCAACGCCTTCTTCCTCCACGATCTGCAGAATTTCTGTTTTTCTATACTTCTCCATAACATCCTCTCCTTGTCTTACACTATGATCCTATTATATTTCTCTCTTACAGATTTGTATACCCCATCAAAGAATAATCGACTGCTTTTGCAGCCTGTTTTCCTTCCTGGATCGCCCATACGACCAGCGACTGACCTCTGCGCACATCTCCTGCTGCAAATACCCCCGGTACATTGGTCTCATACGTTTCTTCTTTTGTCGCTACATTTGTTCTTGCATCTACAGATACCCCAAATGCATCTGTTACATATTTCTGGCTGCCCGTAAACCCTGCGGCGATCAGTACCAGATTAGCATCCACCACTTTTTCACTGCCCGGAACGGGAACCATCTGCATTCTGCCTGTCTTTTTATCTTTTTGAGGCTCCAGGCTGACCAGAACTGCTTTTTTGACATTTCCGTTTTTGTCCTTCTGGAATTCCTTTACCGTTGTCTGATACATTCTCGGATCTTTTCCAAAGACTGCAATGGCCTCTTCCTGACCATAGTCCGTCTTCTCCGTGCGCGGCCACTGCGGCCATGGATTGGACTTTGTTCTCTCTTTGGAAGGCTTGGGCATCATCTCCAGCTGTGTAACCGATTTGGCCCCCAGTCGGATCGCGGTCCCCACGCAGTCATTTCCTGTATCACCGCCTCCAATCACCAGCACATGTTTCCCTTTTGCCGGGATAAAAGTGCCCTCTTTCAGATCCTGATCCAGGAGACTCTTTGTTACCGAAGACAGGAAATCCACAGCAAAATAAATATTTTTACTGTCTCTTCCCGGCACCTCGATATCTCTCGGATTCGATGCTCCGCAGGCTAAGATCACCCGGTCGAACTGTTTTTTGAAAGCTCTGCTGCAGTCACATCTTTTCCTACATTCACTCCGGTTTTAAAAAGAACGCCTTCTTCTTTCATCAGCCGGACTCTTCTCTCTACAATGTCTTTTTCCAGTTTCATATTCGGAATTCCATAGCACAGAAGTCCTCCGATTCTGTCGCTTCGCTCAAATACAGTCACCTGATGCCCTCTTCGGTTGAGCAGTAATGCCGCAGCAAGACCTGCCGGTCCGCTTCCGATCACTGCCACCGTCTTTCCGGTACGCACCTTCGGCGGCTGTGCTGTCACCCATCCGTTCTGGAATGCATGTTCAATGATCATTTTCTCGTTGTCCTTAATTGCCACCGGATCTCCGTTCAAGGCACAGGTACATGCCGCCTCACAGAGCGCCGGGCAGACTCTTCCGGTAAATTCCGGAAAACAATGTGTCTTTTCGAGACGCTCATATGCCTGTTTCCAGTTCCCGCGATAGATCAGATCATTGGTCTCCGGCACCAGATTGTGAAGCGGACATCCGGATGTCATGCCTGCGAGCAGGCTGCCGTTCTGGCAGAACGGCACGCCGCAGTCCATGCAGCGTCCGCCCTGTTTCTGTTGTTCTTTTACAGGCAGTGAAGTTTTAAACTCATGAAAATGACGGATTCTCTGAAGCGGTGTTTCTGCCTTTGTATTTTTTCTTTCGTAATCTAAAAATCCTGTTGGTTTTCCCATTGTTTCTATACCTCACTTTCTTTCATCTGAAAACTCTCATTAAAGGCTTCCATCTGTGCCTGTTCGCTGCTCATTCCCCGTTCTTCCCACTTGGAAGCCAGTGCGATCATCTTCTTATAATCATGAGGAATAATCTTTTTAAATTTCTGCAGATACGCATCAAAGTCGGCAAGAATCTCTTTTCCGCGCGCAGAACCTGTATTTTCCACATGCTCCTCGATCATTGCGCGAAGCTCCTGGATGTCATATTTGTTCTCCACTTTTTCAATTGCGATCATGGCCTTGTTCAGATTGCGGTAAAGATGACTGTTTTCATCCAGAACGTAGGCGATTCCTCCGCTCATTCCCGCAGCAAAGTTCTTTCCTGTTTTTCCAAGCACTGCCACACGTCCGCCGGTCATATATTCACATCCGTGCTCACCTACCCCTTCTACAACGGCATACGCTCCGGAATTGCGGACTGCGAAACGCTCTCCTGCAACACCGTTGATGAACACTTTTCCTGCCGTTGCACCGTAAAGCGCCACGTTTCCGACAATGATATTTTCCTCGGCTTTATATCCTCTGTTCTTCGGCGGATATACAACCAGTTTTCCACCGGAAAGTCCTTTTCCATAATAGTCGTTGGTATCTCCGCAGAGTGTCATGGTCAGTCCCTTCGGAATAAATGCTCCGAAGCTCTGTCCGCCGACTCCCTTGCAGTTTACAACAATGGTATCTTCCGGCAGTCCTTCTTTGTGGAAACGGGTAATCTCCGCGCCGAGGATCGTACCTGCAGAACGGTCGATATTTTTCACCTCTGTTTCCAGAACTGCTTTGTTTCCTTTTTCTACCGCAGTTTTCAGTTTCTTTAACAGAACTCTCTCATCCAGTGTTTTTTCCAGCTGGAAGTCATAGGCTTTTCCTTCTTTAAATGTCACATTTTCTTTTGCCGGATGATACAGAATCTCACCCAGATCCATCTTGTCTGCCATCCGGGAATGCTTCGTTTCATTTTCTCTTTTAAGAGGTCTGTTCTTCCTACCATCTCATCTACCGTACGAACTCCGAGTTTCGCCATATATTCTCTGAGCTCCTGGGCAACAAACCGCATGAAGTTCTCTACATACTCCGGTTTTCCCTGGAAACGTTTGCGAAGTTCCGGATTCTGTGTAGCAATTCCCACCGGACAGGTATCCAAATTACATACGCGCATCATCACACAGCCAAGCGTTACAAGCGGAGCTGTCGCAAATCCGAATTCTTCCGCTCCCAGAAGTGCCGCGATCGCCACATCTCTTCCGCTCATCAGTTTTCCGTCTGTTTCGATCTTCACACGTTCACGCAGTCCGTTCTGGATCAGTGTCTGATGAGTCTCAGCCAGACCAAGTTCCCACGGAAGTCCCGCATTGTGGATGGAACTTTCCGGAGCAGCACCGGTACCGCCGTCGTAACCGGAAATCAGAATTACCTGTGCTCCTGCTTTTGCCACACCTGCTGCTACGGTTCCGACGCCTGCTTCTGATACCAGTTTCACAGAGATTCTGGAGTATTTATTTGCATTTTTCAAATCATAGATCAACTGTGCCAGATCTTCGATCGAATAAATGTCGTGATGCGGCGGCGGAGAAATCAGACTCACTCCCGGTGTGGAATGTCTTGTCTTTGCCACCCACGGATACACCTTTTTCCCCGGCAGATGACCTCCTTCACCCGGTTTCGCGCCCTGTGCCAGTTTAATCTGGATTTCCTTTGCGCTGACCAGATAACGGCTTGTCACACCAAATCTTCCGGATGCAACCTGTTTGATGGCAGAACATCTGTCTGTTTCTGTATTTGCGGAATCCAGGCGCTCGTCACTCTCTCCGCCTTCTCCGGAGTTGGATTTTCCATGCAGATGATTCATCGCGATTGCCAGTGTCTCATGCGCTTCCTGTGAAATGGATCCGTAGGACATGGCTCCTGTCTTAAATCGCTTCACAATATCTTCCACACTCTCCACTTCATCCAGCGGAATCTCTTTTTCTGCATAGGCAAAATCCATGAGGCTTCTCAGATATCCCGTCTCCTCTGCATCGATCTTTTTCGTATACTCTTTAAACAATTCATAATTCCCGGTCCAGGTCGCCTGCTGCAGCAAATGGATCGTCTCCGGATTATAGCGGTGTTCTTCACCATCTGCACGTCTCTTGTGTTTTCCCATACTCTCCAGCGCCAGATTCGTTGTCAGTCCCAGCGGATCAAATGCTTTTGTATGGTATTCATCTACCTGCTTCTCGATATCCTCCATGGTGATACCGCCCACACGGCTGACTGTACCTGCGAAATATTTGTCTGTCACTTCTTTTGAAATTCCAATCGCTTCAAAGATCTTCGCTCCCTGATAAGACTGGATCGTGGAAATTCCCATCTTGGATGAAATCTTCACGATTCCGTGCAGGATCGCCAGTGTATAATCCTCCACTGCCGCATAGTAGTCCTTGTCCAGCATCTCCTCTTCGATCAGCTCATGGATCGTATCCAATGCAAGATACGGATTCACTGCGCACGCTCCATATCCGAGCAGTGTCGCAAAGTGATGAACCTCCCTTGGTTCTCCCGACTCCAGGATCAGAGAAAGTGAGGTCTGTTTCTTCGTTGCCACCAGATGCTGATGCACTGCAGAAACTGCCAGAAGAGACGGGATCGCCATATGGTTTTCATCCACATCCCGGTCAGACAGTACCAGAATGTCTGCTCCGTCTTTATATGCCTTGTCAACTTCCACGAACAGGCGCTCCAGAGCTCTCTCCAGCTTCGTGCTTTTATAATAAGTAATCGGAACAACTGCAACCCGGAATCCTTCTTTTTTCATTTTTTTGATCTTCAACATATCTGTATTTGTCAGGATCGGATTGTTGATCTTTAATACCCGGCAGTTTTCTTCTTTTTCTTCCAGAAGATTTCCCTGTTTTCCTGCATAGACAGTCGTACAGGTCACGATTTCCTCACGGATCGCATCGATCGGCGGATTGGTCACCTGCGCAAAGAGCTGTTTAAAATAATCAAACAACGGACGTCTCTTATCAGAAAGCACTGCAAGCGGTGTGTCCACACCCATTGCCGCAATGGATTCGCCTCCGTTTAATGCCATGTTCCGAATGGAATTGCGATATTCTTCGTATGTGTATCCAAATGCTTTCTGAAGCTGTTTTCTCTTTACCGGCTCGTACTCTTCTACACGCATATTCGGAATTTTCAAGTCTTTGAGTTCCACCAGATTGCTGTCCAGCCATTCTCCGTAAGGCTGCTTTGTTGTATACATTTCCTTCAGCTCTTCGTCCTGATATATTTTGCCTTTTACTGTATCGACCAACAGCATTTTTCCCGGATGGAGACGTTCTTTTAACACGACCTCTTCCTCCGGCACATCCAGAACTCCGACTTCGGAAGCCAGGATCAAATCTCCGTTTTTCATCACATAATAACGGGACGGACGCAGACCGTTTCGATCCAGAACCGCTCCCATGATATCTCCGTCTGAGAACACGATGGAAGCAGGACCGTCCCATGGCTCCATCATAGTCGCATAGTACTGATAAAAATCCCTGACATCCTGAGAAAGTGTGGCATTTTTGCTCCATGGCTCCGGAATTGCGATCATCATCGCCAGCGGAAGCTCCATTCCGCTCATCACCAGGAATTCCAGCGTGTTATCCAGCATGGAAGAGTCAGATCCTCTGGTATCTACAACCGGAAGAATCTTGTGAAGCTCTCCTTTCAAGGCACCGGATTCCATAGTTTCCTCTCTTGCCAGCATCTTGTCTGCATTTCCGCGGATCGTATTGATCTCTCCATTGTGTACCATAAAACGGTTCGGATGCGCTCTCTCCCAGCTTGGATTTGTATTCGTACTGAAACGGGAATGTACCAGTGCGATCGCAGACTCATAATCCGGATCCTGAAGATCCGCAAAAAATGTCCGAAGCTGTCCCACTAAAAACATTCCTTTGTATACGATCGTTCTGCTGGACATGGATACCACATAGGTGTTGTCATTACTCTGCTCAAACACCCGGCGGGCAATATAAAGCTTCCTCTCGAACTCCAGTCCTTTCTCCACATGCTCCGGCTTTTTGATGAATGCCTGAACAATGTGCGGCATACAACTTCTTGCCTTTTCTCCCAGCACCTCCGGATGCACCGGAACCTCACGAAATCCAAGAAGTTCCAGCCCTTCTTTTTCTACAATGATCTCAAACATCTTCTTTGCCTGATTGCGCTGTAATTCTTCCTGCGGGAAGAAAAACTGCGCGATCCCGTACTCTCTTTCTTCTCCCAGGCTGATCCCCAGCTCTTTACAGACCTTCTGAAAAAACTTATGAGAGATCTGAAGCAGAATTCCGACACCATCTCCGGTTTTCCCTTCGGCATCCTTTCCCGCTCTGTGTTCCAGGTTTTCTACAATCTTCAGCGCGTTTTCCACGGTTTTGTGACTTTTGATCCCTTTGCTGTTTACTACCGCGCCGATTCCACAGTTATCATGCTCAAATTGTTCCCGATACAGACTTTTTGTCTCTTGTTCCATGTAATTTTTCATTCTATCCTATTCCTCTCTGTTTATTTTTCTGTTCACACCTTTTACTCTCCGCTGGCGCCATAGTTCGCCAGTACGCGTGCAGATGGATCTGTCACATCACAGCCCTCCCACTCCTGATTCGGCATCCAGAAGCCTGCGATCATTTCCGCCTGTCCCGGATAATATTTTTCAAAAATCTCCCGATACAAAAGAGACTCTTTTGTAAACGGCTGTGCATAAGTATATTTTTGACGTTCCTTTTCAAACGCTTCCTCTGTGTAGCAGGTATCAGCGTACTCTTTCAGGTCGTCTACCATAGAATGTCCCACCGCATCCGAAAATGCTGCCTTTTCTCTCCAGAGAATATGTTCCGGCAGATAGTCCCCTTTCTCAAACGCATGGCGGAGCAAATATTTTCCTTTCCGATACACATTCTGCTTTTTCTCCGGATCGATTGCCATCACATACCGGACAAAGTCCAGATCTCCAAATGGCACTCTGGCTTCCAGAGAATTTACGGAAATACACCGGTCTGCCCGAAGGACATCGTACATATGCAGCTCTCTGACCCGCTTTTCTGATTCTTTCTGAAATGCCTGCGCCGACGGTGCAAAATCCGTATATTTGTATCCAAACAGTTCATCTGAAATTTCTCCGGTCAGAAGAACCCGGATATCCGTCTGCTCATGAATGGCTTTGCAGACAAGATACATCCCTATGCTGGCACGGATCGTTGTAATATCGAACGTTCCCAAAAGTCCGATCACATCCTCCAGTGCCGAGAGCACATCCTCTTTTGTAATGATTACTTCTGTATGCTCACTTCCGATGTAATCTGCCACCTCTTTTGCGTATTTCAAATCGATGGCATCTTTTTGCATCCCAATTGCAAATGTACGGATCGGAGTTTTACTCTTTCTCGCTGCCACTGCGCACACAAGCGACGAATCCAGCCCTCCGGAGAGAAGAAATCCGACTTTCGCATCTGCCACCAGCCGCTTTTCGATCCCGGTCACCAGTTTCTCCCGAATATTGGCACACACCTGCTCCAGATCATCCTGACAGATCTCATCCACCTTTGTAATATCGCAGTAGCAGACAAATTCTCCGTCTTTATAATAATGCCCCGGCGGAAACGGACGGATTTTTTCACACAGCCCGATCAGATTTTTGGCTTCACTTGCAAATACGATGATTCCCTTCTTATCATATCCATAATAGAGCGGGCGGATACCGATCGGATCTCTTGCCGCAATATATCCCTGTGTTTTTCCGTCATAGATGATGCAGGCAAACTCCGCATCCAGCATACGAAACATTTCTGTGCCATATGTCTCATAGAGCGGCAGAAGCACTTCGCAGTCCGAATCACTCTGAAACGTATATCTGTCGGAAAGGCTTTCTCTCAAACGCTCAAATCCGAAAATCTCTCCATTGCATACCACATAACTGCCACCCAGTGAAAACGGCTGCATCCCGGATGCCGTAAGCCCCATGATCGCAAGTCTGTGGAATCCAAGCAGACCATTTCCGGTATCTACAATCCTGCTGTCATCCGGTCCTCTGGAAATCGTTTTATCAAATCCTTTCTGAAACTCATCCAGATCATCGCAAATACCGCAATATCCTATAATTGAACACATAATCAAGCCCCTCCTGTAATCAGATTCTCTTATCACAACAAAAAAAGGCCCCCTTCACGTAAAAATATACGTAAAAGACGCCTTTGTCTGATATGTTTTGCATTTTACACTGACAATTCCTGTTTGTCAAGTTGGTTTTTTCCTAATTCTCCACTTCCCGCAGTCGCTCCACCACAGTCACAGTCCGCATCCTGCTATGAATCCACTCTTTTATATTTTTCAACCACCAGTACCAGGCAGACAAATGCTGCTGCGAAAACAAGCTGTATCATAATCGCCTGCAAGAACTGTCCTTTTGCAGAAGCTGTCAGATGTCCGAAATCAGCAAGAATATCATTTGCTTTCTCATACCAGTATACCGGAAGGAACTGACTCACAGCTTTTACATCATTTCCCATGAACTCAAGAGGCACAAACGCACCTCCCAGAAAGCACATTCCCAGAGAAATGATATTCGCAATTCCGGTCAACGCGTCTCTGTTCGGTGCAATTGTTCCCATCAGATATGCCAGCGCAATCGCTACGAAAAGCATGAATACCGAATTCAACAGGTAATATGCAAAATTTCCTGATGTATAAAAATCTTTTCCAAAAAATACAATCGCAATTACAATTACAAAGATCCACAGCGCAATCCCCTGCCAGGCTCATGCACAAAATCCCCTCCAGACTTTGTCTTCTTCCGGAAACAGGAGATGCCGCCATCCTTTTTTTCAGATCTGGATTATGAAAAACAATCAGAATATTACCCATCACAAATCCAGATAATGCCAGAAACAGATACGGCATATACCGAAAATAATATACATACGGAGCATCTTCTGTGTTTTTCCCATCCTTTAAAAAGGTTACCTTCACGCTTTGTGTCCTCTCAAGAGCACTCGCTGCTTCCGCCTCCGTAAATCCTGCTGCCTGATACGTTCTGGCATTATTCAGAAAGCTGTTGATCTGCTGATCCACATAACTGCCCGAATATGTATCCGGAATTTTTGTCACAGAAAGTTTTTCGTCTCCCTTGATACATTTCTCATAAAAATTCTCCGGAATTCTGACCACATAATACACTTCTCTGTAATACAGCTTTTCCTGTATCTCAGAAACGTCATTTTCTACAGGAATCAGATGATGCAGATTTCCAAGATACTCTGTCAGAGACTCTGCAAGACTTCCTCCATCCTCATCGACAATTCCAATATTCAACTTTTCCGCCTGATAGCTTGTTTCTGTCTTTCCCGCTGTG
>ENA-OQJN01000628-OQJN01000628.1-human-gut-metagenome-genome-assembly--contig:-NODE-628-length-13313-cov-3.597148_pt1 | contig 13313 bp, 12 predicted proteins | sample MGYA00242610_ERZ504777 | MGnify/ENA primary metagenome ERZ504777 (study PRJEB26092, sample SAMD00036350) | human gut metagenome | host: Homo sapiens | study: EMG produced TPA metagenomics assembly of... | reverse complement strand
TTTTCTCAGCCCGAAGGCTCCCCTAGCTTTCATTATGTATCTCTAAATATTATAGTATGGCCGGCCCAAAAATGCAATACTTTTGTAATATTTGAAGTAGACAAATGTCCGGATTTTCTTTTGGGAGTTGATATTCCCCATTAAATATGATATAATCGATACAATTACATAAAGGAGGTATTTACTATGAAACAGATATCTTTAAAAGGCCTCGTCGTGGCCGCTATGCTCGCATCGTCTCTCTTTATCACCGCACCCCAAGCCCTTGCTGAAGGCCCTCAGCCGTCGGTCGTCACCGTCACCGGTTACGCCCAGCAGGAAGTCGCCCCGGATACGGCTTATATCACGATCGGTACGTCCAGCACCGCTGCTGACGCCCAGCAGGCTCGTACTCAGAATAATCAAGTCATGACCAACGTCACCAATGCCATCAAGGCTATGGGCATCCCGGCCGACAACCTGAAGACTACCGGCTTTTACATGTCGCCGAACTATGACGTAAAAGGCGCTAAAGTCGTATCCTATACGGTAACCAACAGCCTGACCGTCAAAGTCAGTGACCTCAGCCTCATCTCCCAGGTCATCGGCAAAGCCGGCAACCTCGGTGCCAACCAGATCGACAACATCCGCTTCACCAACGAACATTCCGATCAGATTAAAGACAATCTCATTAAAGAAGCCGTCCACAACGGCCAGCGTGCCGCTCAGGCAGCAGCTGCCGCTTCCGGTACGCAGCTCGGCGCTGTAAAAGAATCAACATCTCCGGAACCAGCCCGTCCTACAGCCGCGCTTACGGCGGTATGAACCTGCGTGCCGTCAAGATGGAAGCCGACGCAGCACCCATCGAATCGGGTACCAACACCCTGAGCCAGACGGTCAACATCACCTATTATCTGAAATAAATCGCTTCCCTTACGGGATGAGCTTAAAAAAGGAGCCTTCGGGCTTCTTTTTTATTTCCTTAAAATATGCTATGATATTAGTGTTCAAAAATAAATTGAATAGTTCTGAATCATGGAGGCCAGACAAGATGAAAGAATACACCCCTTTTAAATCCGGTAAAGTACGTGAAGTCTATGACGCAGGTGACAGCATCATCATGGTTGCAACGGACCGCATTTCCGCTTTCGACCATATCCTGAAAAACAAGATCACCAAAAAGGGCGCCATCCTGACGCAGATGTCCAAATTTTGGTTCGATATGACGTCCGACATCATCCCGAACCACATGATTTCTGTCGACAATGCTGATATGCCGGAATTCTTCCAGCAGGAACAGTTCGTCGGCAACAGCATGAAATGCCAGAAACTGACGATGATCCCCATGGAATGCATCGTTCGTGGCTACATCACCGGCAGCGGCTGGGAAAGCTATCAGCAGAACGGTACGGTTTGCGGCATTAAATTACCGGCAGGCCTCACAGAATCAGAAAAACTCCCGGAACCGATCTTCACGCCGAGCACCAAGGCTGAACTCGGTGACCACGATGAAAACGTCTCCCTCGAAGTAGGCGCCGCTTACATCGACAAAGTTTTCCCGGGAAAAGGCATGGAATACGCCGAAAAGATTCGCGATTACACCATTGCCCTCTATAAAAAATGTGCTGAATACGCCCTCTCCAAGGGCATCATCATCGCCGACACGAAATTCGAATTCGGCCTCGACGAAAACGGCACCATCGTCTTAGGCGACGAAATGCTTACGCCGGACAGCTCCCGCTTCTGGCCTCTCGAAGGCTATAAAGCCGGCCAAAGCCAGCCGTCGTATGACAAACAGTTCGTCCGCGACTGGCTCAAAGCCAACCCGGACAGCGACTACCTCCTGCCCCAGGACGTCATCGACAAGACGATTGAAAAATACGAAGAAGCCTATGAAATGCTGACAGGCAAAAAAATCTAATCTCAACCAAGCATCAAAAAAGGACTGCCCCTTTCGGGTCAGTCCTTTTTAGTTATCTACCAGACTTTTACCTGGATCCACTGATCGTTGTAATACTTATCTTCCCGTTCGCCCAAATAGCGGTACGTTTCCTGACCGGCATAGGCTTCTCTCGGCGGGAATACGACGGGATTATCCTTATAATCTTCATCTTCTTCCATTTCCGGAACGGCAATGTTCGGCGTCGAATAAGTCAGATATTCAAAGTTCTTCAAAGCAATGTCGGGACGGCTCATGAAGTCGATGAACTTATGAGCGTTTTCGACGTGAGCTGCATTCTTAGGAATGACCCAGGAATCGATCCAAAGGTTAGTCCCTTCTTTCGGAATGACGTATTCCAAATTGCGGTTGGCCAAAATCATCCGAAGGGCTTCGCCGGAAAAGACGACACCCATGGCCGCTTCACCGGAGACGAGCTTATCTTTGACATCGTCGATGCCGTAGGCCTGAACCAGGGGTTTCTGGGCAATGAGCAGGTCTCTGGCCTGGGCAATTTGCGCGGGATCCGTCGTATTGAGGGAATAACCGAGGAGTTTCAAGGCGACCATGAAGGAATCGCGCGGCGAATCCTGCATGATGATTTCATTCTTATACTTTTCATTCCACAAAATCGACCAGCTGTCGACGGGGTCATCGACCATGGTCTTGTTATAGACGATGCCGACGGTCCCCCAACAGTAAGGCACGGAATAGCGGTTGCCTGGGTCGAAGAATTCCGACTGCTGCCAGAACTGCTGGCCGACGTACTGCCGGGCGTTGGGCAGCTTGGAGTAATCGATGGGCTGCAGCAATCCATTGTGGATCATCTTTTGAATCATATAGTCCGACGGGCAGATGACATCGTAGCGTTCAGCCCCTGCCGCGACTAACGGATACATGCTTTCGTTGGTATCGAATTCATCCATGATGACGTGGATACCCGTTTCTTCTTCAAACTGTGTAATCGTATCGGGGTCGACATAGTCCCCCCAGTTATAGACGTAGACGACGTTATCGCCGTCTTCCTCCCCTTCCAGGAACCCGCAGCCCGATAAGGCCAGGATACACAAGAGTCCCATGAGGAGCAGTCGAATATATTTCATGACAGGCCTCCCTTTACAAATCTCGTCCCAAGGCCAATCGCTTGCGGTTTACCGTAAGCAAGACCGCAAAGACCAAGACAAAGACGAATACCAGTGTCGACAGGGCATACATTTCCGGATGGATGCCCAATTTTAATTCGGCGTAAATTTCCGTCGGCAGGGTATCGATGCCGGCCCCCTTGGTAAAGTGGGTGATGATGAAATCGTCGGCAGACATGGTAAAGGCCAGCATGAAACCAGCTAACAGGCTGGGCCGAAGTTCCGGCAGGACGACGCGGCGAAAGGCAACGAAAGGCGTGGCCCCGAGGTCGCGGGCCGCGTCGTAGCAGCTGCGGTCCAGGGACAAGAACTGGGGCATGATGCACAAGATGACATAAGGCAGGTTAAAGACGACGTGGGCCATGAGAATCGAACCATAGCCAAGGCGCAGCCCCATGCCGAGAAAGAGCAGCATCAGTGAAATCCCGGTGACGATATCGGCATTTAAAAGAGGTAAACTGGCCACCCCGAGGAGGACTGAGCGCTGCTTGCGTCCCATGCCGCGCAGGGCCATGCAGGTAATGAGGCCCAGGACGGTTGCAATGGCTGCCGACGTCAGGCCGATGGTAATCGTATTCTGCAGGGCTTCGAGGATGCCTTCATTTTCAAAGAGTTCGCCGTACCACTGCAAGGTGAACCCCGTCCAGTGGCCGCGATAACGGCTGGCGTTGAAGGACTGGGCAATGAGGACGCCGATGGGCGCGTAGAGAAAGAGAACGACTAAGGCAACGTAGCCTTTTTTCCATTTTTCCATCACTTCTTCACCTGCCCTTCACTGCGGTCAAAGTAAGCCGTCATGACCATATTGACGATGATGAACAGCATCAGCACCAGGGATAAGCCGCTCCCTAAGTGCCAGTCGTAAGCCATGGTAAATTCCTGTTCGACGATGTTGCCGATGAGGAGGACCTTGTTGCCCCCTAAGAGGCCGCTGATGAAGAACGTCGTCAGTGACGGAATAAAGACCATGGTAATGCCGCTGATGGCGCCGGGCAGGGACAGGGGCAGGATGACCTTGGTGAAGGTCTGCCAGGAGCTGGCTCCCAGGTCACGGGCGGCGGCGATGACGTTGCGGTTGATTTTACTTAAGGATACGTAGAGGGGCAGAATCATATAGGGCAGAAAGTTATAAATCATGCCGATGACGATGGCCGACGGCGTATTGATGAGCATGACGTCGGGCAGCGACAAGAGGCGCAGGAACTGATTGAGGATGCCGTTCTTTTCGAGGATCGTCTGCCAGGCCATGGTCGTCAGCATGGAGTTCATCCACATGGGAAGGACGAACAACAGAAACAAAAGGGTACTCTTACTCCGCTTCTCTTCAGTCAGGATGAGGCACAGCGGATAGGCCACGAGGAGGCAGACCGCCGTACTGACCAGGGCCAGGAGTAAGGACAGTTCCAGGGATTTCAAATATTCCCAGTGAGCAATGAGGCTGATATTAGCCAGGGTAAAGGTCCCGCTGCTGTCGGTCAAGCCGTACCAGGCAATGGCCACCAGGGGACAGAAGATAAACAGGATTGCCCAAATGAGAAAGGGCAACGTAAACAGATTGCGGATCGCTGCCGAATTAATCATTTTCCATCGCCCTTTCGTCTTCGGATTCCGGTTTATTCATGATTTGGATATTAAAAGGATCGACTTCCAGGCTGACTTCGTCACCCGGTTCATAGTTCTTCGTCGACTTGACCAGCCATTCAATATTCCGGGCCTGAATGGTGATGTTGTAGTTCATGCCCTCAAAGATGACTTTGGTGACGACGCCGTTAAAGCCGCCTTCACGGGCCGGCCGCAGTTCCATGTCTTCCGGTCGGATCTGGACATCGACGGGACGATTGGTGCCGAAGCCGACGTCGACGCATTCGAAATCGTAGTCGGCAATGCGGACCAATTTGTCGTGGACCATGAGGCCATCGACGATGTTGCTGTCGCCGATGAAGTCGGCCACGAAAGCGTTTTCCGGTTCATTATAGATGCTTTCCGGAGTGCCGATCTGCTGGATATAGCCTTGGTTCATGACGACGACGATGTCGGACATGCTGAGGGCCTCTTCCTGATCGTGGGTAACGAAGACGAAGGTAATGCCCAGCTCTTCTTTGATCTTAATGAGTTCCAGCTGCATACTGCGGCGCAGCTTGCGGTCCAAGGCGCTGAGCGGTTCGTCGAGAAGCAGGACCCGCGGTTCATTGACGATGGCTCGGGCAATGGCCACGCGCTGCTGCTGACCGCCGGAGAGGTCGACGATGTTGGCGTGTTCATAGCCGTCGAGGTTGACCAGTTTCAAGGCATAGCGAATCTTATCGCGGATGTAGTCGCGGGGCTTGCCGTGAATCTTGGGCCCGAAGGCGATATTCTCGGCCACGTCCATATGCGAAAAAAGGGAATAATTCTGGAACACCGTATTGACCTGACGCCGATTGGGCGGCAGCTGGGTAATATCCTTCCCATCAAAGAGGATTCTTCCCTTATCAGGTGTTTCAAAACCGGCAAGGAGCCGCAAGGTCGTCGTCTTGCCGCAGCCGCTGGGTCCTAGAAGGGTGACAAATGAATTTTCTGAAATCGTAAGATTCAGCTCGTCTAATACCAGATGCCCCTCATAGGATTTGGATACATTGTCCAAATAAATCAATTCTTTTGCCATTCTCACTTCTCCTTCTCTTCCAACAAGACTCTAAAAAAAGGGATACCGCACAAGCTGTCCCTTATGCGAGGTCCCTTCTTTCTATGATGGAATGTGTTTCCTGCCCCGTATGAAAAGCGCCGTTTCAAAAAGGCGCCGTCTTTGCAGGAAGCCTGCGGTCAGGCTTCCTATCACATTGGGTATACTTTATTTCATTATAGCATATACCACTGTGTTTTTTCAAAGACAGGACACATCATTTAGTTTCAGGACAGTTCAACCGGGACAAAATCAAAAGCCTCGACGTCGAATAATCCCGTATCGAGTAATTTAAGTTTCGGAATGACCGGCAGGCTCATGAAGCACAAGGTCATGATGACATCGACGTCGGCACTGACGCCTAAGATACGGCGGGCCTTATCGTAAAGGTCATCCATGGCAGCGTCGACTTCAGCCGCCGGTTTATCACTCATCAATCCGGCAATGGGCAGCGGGATAGCCGCCAATACCTGGCCGTCGAGGATAGCAACCATGCCGCCCTTCTGTTTATCCAAGACTTCGACGGCAGCGGCCATGTCCTTGTTGCTGGCGCCAGTGACGATGATATTATGCGAGTCGTGGGCGATAGAAACGGCAACGGCTCCTTTTTTAAGGCCATAGCCGCGGAGCAGGCCGAGACCGACATTGCCCGTACCGTGATGGCGTTCGACGACGGCAACTTTAATGATATCGTCCTTTTCATCGAAGATGAAGTCGCCTTTTTCATCGCGGCGAATGTGAGCCTCCCCTTTTCCAGTCACGACGCCGCCGGGCATGATATCGATAGTCCGTACATGGTCGCTCTGTAAATGCATGACCAGCTTTTCTTCCGAGAAATCGGCAATCGTTACCGAACTGCCGACAGAACTATAATCAGCCCGCGTAAAGGGTCGGAGGTACTCACCGTTTTCAGCGACCTTCTGCCCTTCGATAAAGGTAGCTTTTACCTTGAAGTCCTTAAGATCTTCAAAGAGGACGATGTCGGCCCGTTTCCCCGGTGCCAAGGCGCCGCGGTCATCGAAGTGATAGCAGTCAGCCGCGTTTAAGGTGCCCATGGTGATGGCCGCTTCCGGCGAGAGACCGGCGGCGACGCAGAGCCGCAGATGTTCATTGAGGTGGCCTTTTTCAAAAATCGTCTTGGGATGAAGATCGTCGGAGCACAGGAGAAACCGCCTGAGGCTTGCCGGTGTCACGGCCTTAACGAGTTTCGGCAAATCGTGGCAGGCCGAACCGTTTCGCAGCAGGACATACATCCCGGACTGGACCCGTTCTTCGGCATCGCTTTTACTGAAGCATTCGTGGTCGGTCAGGATCTGAGCCGATATATAAGCCTGCAGGTCCTTGCCATGGACGCCGGGGCTGTGGCCATCAATCGGTTTTCCCGTGCCATAGGCCGTAATCAGTTTATCCAGCACGGCATCCTGTCCTTCAAGGATGCCCGGGCAGTTCATGAATTCACCAACGCCGAGGATGCGGTCATCGGCCAACGGCGCTTCCATATCCTTCGCTTCGAGGGTCGCCCCGCTGTGGTCAAAAGGCGTCGCCGGCACACAGGACGGCACCATAAAATGAATGTCGAGGGCCGTTTCGTCCGCAGCCTTCATCATGTAATCCAAGCCTTTCAAGCCGCAGACGTTGACGATTTCATGCGGGTCGGCAACGATGGTCGTCGTTCCAAAAGGTACGACCAGCCGGCCGAACTCTTCGGGACTGACGTAACAGGACTCGATATGGATATGGCTTTCGATGAGGCCTGGTGCAGCATAGGCCCCTTTGGCATCGATGACCGTCTTCCCCTCATAAGGACCGCCGACGCCGGCAATGACGCCATCGGAAACGACGATATCCCCCTTTCTCGTGGTCTGTGTATATACATCTACAATATGGCAATCTTTAATGACAAGGTCTCCCGGTTCAAGGCCCCGGGCCACAGCAATACGCCGCTTTAATTGATTCCGCGTCACTGTCATAATGTACCCCCTTATTTCATTAATATCATTGTATTTTTATCGTTCTGACTCATTGTACCATACAATGGCTTTTTTTGACAAAAGTATTGCCCAAATAGGCTAAAGCCCCTATAATGATAATATTCCATAATATCTGCTTGTCATTATTTATTATATTATATGGCAGATTAAAAAAGGAGTGTGAACAAGTTATGGAAAACCAACCGTCTTTTCTCGACCGTATTTTTTCACCTTCGTGAAAACGGCACGACGGTCCGCACCGAAATCCTAGCTGGGATTACGACGTTTATGACTATGGCTTACATTCTGGCCGTCAACCCGACGATCATGAGCGCCGCCGGCATGGATAAAGGCGCCGTCTTGACGGCAACGGCCCTGGCCTCCCTCATCGGGACCTTGTGCATGGCCGTTTTTGCCAACTATCCCTTCGCCTTAGCACCGGGCATGGGGCTCAATGCCTTCTTTGCCTTTACCGTCGTACTGCAGATGGGCTACACCTGGGAAATGGCCTTGGCAGCCGTCTTCGTAGAAGGGATCATCTTCATCGTCTTGTCCCTGACCAATGTCCGCGAAGCGATTTTCAACGCCATCCCCATGACCTTGAAAAAGGCAGTATCTGCCGGTATCGGCCTCTTCATCGCCCTTATCGGCCTTTTGAATGCCCAGATCATCGTCGCCAATCCGGCAACGAAAATCGCCCTCTTCTCCTTTAAACAGTCCGCTGCTACGGGCACCTTCAATACTGTGGGCATCACGGTTCTCTTGGCCATGATCGGTATCATGTTTACCGGTGTCTTAATGGTCAAAAAGGTCCGCGGCAACATCCTCTGGGGTATCCTCTTCACATGGATTCTGGCCATCATCTGCGAACTGACCGGCCTCTACGTCCCCAATCCGGAATTAAAAATGTTCAGCGTCATCCCCGACCTTTCCGGCGGTGCCGCTGCCTTTACCCCGGCCAGCCTGAGCCCGATCTTTGGTCAGCTCGACTTCAGCCGCGTCTTCAGCCTGGACTTCTTAGTCGTCATGTTCGCCTTCCTCTTCGTCGATATCTTCGACACCTTGGGAACCCTCATCGGCGTATCGTCCAAGGCTAACATGCTCGACGAAAATGGCCGTCTGCCCCGCATCAAAGGCGCCCTCTTAGCCGACGCTGTGGCAACGACCGTCGGTGCCTTCATCGGCACCAGCACGACGACGACCTTCGTCGAAAGTGCTACCGGCGTCAGTGAAGGCGGCCGCACCGGTCTTACGGCGGTCTGCGTAGCCATCCTCTTCGCCCTGTCCCTCTTCTTATCGCCGTTCTTCATGGCCATCCCGGCCTTTGCTACGGCACCGGCCCTGGTCATCGTCGGCTTCCTCATGCTGACCTCCGTCGTCGGCATCGACTTTGACGACTTCAGCGAATCCATTCCGGCATACATTACGATCATTGCCATGCCTTTCTGCTACAGCATTTCAGAAGGTATCTCCTTCGGCATCATCTCGTATGTCTTCATCAACGTCTTGACCAACAAGCGGGAAAAGATTTCCCTGCTCATGTACATCCTAGCCGTCATCTTCGTATTAAAATATATCTTCCTCTAAGAAGATACATGAAAAAAGGCTGTATCCCGTGAAAACAACTCATGGCGTACAGCCTCTTTTTTTGTACAGAAAAATACCGTATCAGTCACACTTCACTCCCCATTAAGGTGCGACTACAACGGGGGACGAAAATCGCTCACCGGGACAAGTTTCAATCCACGCACCTGTTAAGGAGTGACTTCGAAAAGGTATTGTTTCGCTTCTTTCTTTTGTATCGAGGCCAATGATTCCCACTTCCATCCCTTATATGGCAGCTATTCGGGAAAGGAGCTGTGTTTTTCTATCAAAACCGTCCTATCGCTTTATTTTACGCCTTACATTCCTCAGCGGAATGGCTTATAATAGAAACATTCCAGCATTACGAGGAGTTTCATCATGAAAATCACGCAGATTCTCTATACAAATTCATTTTCGGGACTGTCCTGCCGCGGCGAAGAACGTTTCCTGCCTTACGGCGAAGCCATCTGTCTTGCCGGCCGCGCGATCCCGACGGCTCGATTATGGCAAAAGGTAAAAGATAATCCCGTCGTAACCTTTCCCGACCAGACAGGCGATATGGCCGGTCAGTGCCGGCTGACTCAGGAAAGCTTTACGCCGCGCAAGGCCGAGTATACCCTGCACCGCATCGACAATGGCGAAGCAAAGCGGATTGCCGTAATAACGATGGAGCAATTCACCCGGCCGACAGCAATCAAGGGCCACAAGGTCCGCGGCCGCATTGCCGTTACCGATACAGCCGTGCCTTCGGATACAGCCGAAGTCTTGAAACTGGCCGGGGCGCTCGATACGGCCGGTCAAATCGCCTTGGGGCTGGGACTGATACGACTCGTCTATAACGATACGCCGCCTGTCGCCGACGATGAAGCCGCCAGCCTGCGCGACGAATTGATACAGACCAAGGCAGCCTTTCAAGCCTTGCAGGAAAATTACGACGGCTATGTAAAGACCTTGGAGCAGTCCATCCAAGAATGGGAAGCCCGCTGTCCCCAAGAGGATTTAGAACAAGGTGCCTTCCCCCTGCCCGATGACTATACGGCACGCCTTGAAAAAGCCGCCGATGCCCTTACGGTCTGTGTTGCCGGCGGCAACGATTTGTGGCATGAAAAAATCAAGACTCGCTTTCCCGATTGGACGATTCTGGAAAACAAGAATTTCGACGGCCAAAAACTACATGGCGCCGACATCCTGATCATCAACACCAATCACACCGGCCACGCCCTAGTCCGAAAAGCCTGTCAACAGGCGGCCTCGCAAGGCACGATGGTCTGCTACACCAGCCGCTATAACCTAAACGCCGTCGCGGCCGACATCCTCTACGCCTTAGGCGAATGAGCCTCTGCCGTCAAAATACTATCCCGTACCCAATTTTACAGAACCAAAAAAAGTCCTTCATGAGCAAGCTTCGCACCTGCCTGTGAAGGGCTTTTTACTATCATCCTTTTATTAAACTAAGTGTTTCGGTGCCGACGAGATGGCGCCTTCGAGGCTTTCTTTTTCAGCAAAGTAGATGCGTCGTGCCATTTCATCGACTTTATGGGTCAGCCACATATAGGCCGTCGTCCCTTCGCGATAGTCCGCTTCGGCATACATATCGATGCGGCCGTCTTCGCGCAGCTGATTGACTTGTTGGAAGGCCGTATCATTTCCCTTGGGATAGATGGCAAAGGTCGCACCGCCGAATTTATTGATGACCGAAAAGGCCGGTACGTCACTGGGTCCGTCGGCAATGTAAATCATATTGGGGAAAGCCACGCGGCGATAGGCGTCGGACATCTTGGCGTTGACATCGATATCAGGACGCTGGGGAACGCCTTTGTTGATTTCAAACAGGGCCCGAGTCTTGGTCGTATTGTCGATGGTGTAGCCGATTTCACTGATGACCTTCTGCTGATTTTCGTCGACGTCCTCGATGAATTCACAGCCCCAAATCGCTTCGACATAAGGCATGACGGCCGACCCTTTGATAATGGCCAACATCCCCGTGCTGACGATATAGTGTTCTACCTTGATATTGTATTCCTGATAGCGGGGATTGTTTTCCACGACAGCTTTGAGGTTCTTAAAAATATCGGGAACGCCGGGATAATACTTCTGTTTTTGGCCAAAACCGCGGAGCTTTTCGTTGTTCAGACCCTTAAAAGTTCCTTTGCGCGTTTCGTTGATGAACTGATTCAAATAAATCGTATCGCCATTGACCCGGATGCCCTCTTCGGCGTATTTTGCCGGCAGGGCATTGACTTCTTTCCAAAACTCGGTCTTATCGATATGGTATTCTTCAAAAATCGGATCCTGCATATTTCCGTCGATGAGAGTCTTATCGAAGTCCCAAATGACGGCGATGATGTTCTGCATAGGCTTCACCTCGCTGCTGCCTCGAAGAAAAAGGGGCTTTACAATCGATTAAAAGGAAAAGGTGTCTTTCAGTCCCAACCATTTCTGGTCTTTGTCGCTCATCGTAAGGGGCGTCCCGTCAGCCAGGGTATAGCCGGCCGCACCGGAATTTCCGGGATAGCTGCCCTTCAGGCCGGGCCAGGCAATGCCGATTTCAGGATCGTTCCAAGCCATCCCGCCTTCATCGTTGGGATGCCAGAAATCATTGACCTTATAGCAAAATTCAGCGACGTCGCTGAGGACCAAAAAGCCATGAGCAAATCCTTCGGGGATGAGGAACTGCTTCTTATTCTCTGCCGTCAGTTCGACACCATACCATTTACCGTAAGTCTTCGATTGGCGGCGAAGGTCGACGGCAACGTCAAAAACGCTGCCCCGGACGGCGCGAACTAATTTGCACTGGGGAAACTGTTTTTGAAAGTGAAGGCCCCGCAAGACGCCTTTGGTCGACATGGACTGGTTGTCCTGAACGAAGTTGATATGAAAACCGGCTTCTTCCATATCCCGCTGATTATAAGTTTCCATAAAGAAGCCGCGGTCATCTCCGTGAACGGCCGGTGTAATGATGCAAAGGCCTTCAATATTTCCGACATTTTTTTCTACTGTAATCTGCCCCATGTATCTGTCTCTCCTTTGTATGCTCGTAAAACCCGTATCAGGCCATTACTGTAAATAGCGCTTCAAGGCGTCCTTCCAATCGGGAAGGGGCGTAAACCCGGCTTCGACGAGTTTCTTTCTGTCCAGGCGCGAATTGAAGGGCCGTTTAGCCTTCGACAAGCCGTATTCGGCCGTCGTAACGGGAACAACCTGAGTCGTATAGCCGGCTTGGCGATAGATTTCGCAGGTAAAGTCGTACCACGAAATGTAATCCCCTTCATTGGTCGCATGGTAGTAGCCGTATTTGTCGGTTTCAATCATATCGACGAGGAGGCGCGCCAAATCAAAGGTATACGTCGGCGTCCCGATCTGATCGTTGACGACGCGGACCGTATCGTGGGTCTTACCGACATTTAGCATGGTCTTGACGAAATTCTTGCCGTTCTTGCCGAAAACCCAGGCGATGCGGACGATGAAGTATTTTTCAAGAGTCTGGGATACGGCCAATTCTCCTTCAAGTTTAGTCTGTCCATAGACATTAAGGGGCTGGTAATCGCGGCAGTCCGGCTGCCAGGGCTCACTTCCCTGGCCATTAAAGACGTAGTCCGTGCTGAGATAGAGCATCTTGCAGTCTAACGCCTTACAAACATCGGCAATGTGCTGGGTCCCGCCGGCATTGACGGCGCGAACCTTATCGACTAAGCCGTCATCTTCGGCCATATCGACAGCCGTCCAAGCGGCGCAGTGAATCACGGCGTCAGGGCGGACCTCATGTAAGACCTGGGCGACAGCATCTTTATCCGTAATATCTAAAGGGCGATAGGGCGCCTTGGTGACAGCCGAGCCGTCGGCGATACCGCTGTAGGCAGGTGCCAAATCACTGCCGATTCCGACGTGGCCACGACGGGCTAATTCATTCATTACGTCATGTCCCAGTTGTCCGTTGACCCCGGTTACAAAAATTTTCATAGTATCTCCTTCATCGGTCTTAACCACGATGACCGTACATCTCTTGATAATAATTACTGGTATTCACCGGATACGAT
>ENA-OQJN01000627-OQJN01000627.1-human-gut-metagenome-genome-assembly--contig:-NODE-627-length-13319-cov-3.429730_pt1 | contig 13319 bp, 11 predicted proteins | sample MGYA00242610_ERZ504777 | MGnify/ENA primary metagenome ERZ504777 (study PRJEB26092, sample SAMD00036350) | human gut metagenome | host: Homo sapiens | study: EMG produced TPA metagenomics assembly of... | reverse complement strand
GGCTGCAGATGGGATTGAAGGACTGGAAGTCATGGAAAAAGAGGATATCCATCTGGCGATCGTTGGATATTATGATGCCGAGAATGGATGGAATCCGGTATGACTATGAAGCTGAGAGAAAAATATGATTTCCGGTGATTATGTTATCGGCAAAAATCCGAGGAAGTAGATAAGATCATGGGATTGAACATCGGTGCAGATGTATTATGTCACAAAACCGTTTACGCCGATGGAACTGATGGCGAGAGTCAATTCCCAGCTTCGCAGATACAGAAGATTTATGGAAAAGCTGGAAGTTCGTGAAAATGTGCATGTGATCGGCGGTCTGGAGATCAATGAGGACACTGTGGAAGTGTCAATTGACGGAAAACCGGTGAAGCTGACACCGATTGAATATAAAATTCTGCTTCTTCTTGCCAAGAATCCGGGGAGAGTATTTTCTGCCGAGGAAATTTATGAGCGGGTATGGCAGGAAAAGGCGATCAATACGGATACGATCATGGTGCATGTGCGGAATATCCGGGAAAAAATTGAACTGGATCCGAAAAATCCAAAATACTTAAAGGTGGTGTGGGGAGTTGGATACAAAATTGAAAAACAACAATAAAAGAGGAAATCTTCTGACGGTCATTGTACTGTTGATCTCATCTGTCGGAATGCTGCTTTTTTATCCGGCGTTTTCTTCCTATATAACGGATCAGGATCAAAAAGAGATGCGAAAAGAAGAGCAGATGCTGGATATGCTGGATCCGATTCTGGACGGAAATTATCTGTTATATAATGAAATCTCGAATGAGACGGAGTCTTCCGAGGTGATAGAAGAGTATGGAAACAGTCGTTTCGGATTGATGAAAAAGTACATGAAATATGGAATTTTTGATGAATCCGGAACGGCAATGCTGACCTCGGATGAATCTGCCAAGAAATTGCCGGAAGAGTTCGACGGTGATACGTATGCACTGTGTGTTCGCTTTTCGTTTGATGTTGACGGAGATATTTCCGATATCCAGGTGGGCGGAACAGCATATGATAAAAACCTTCAGTTTACGGCAGAGCAATGGCTGTATGACAATAGCGTTTATTCAGCGGCGTCTTATATTTCGACTCCATCGGAGGTGCAGATCATGTATGCGATGACAGAACAGAATCTGGAGGCTTATCTGGAGCAGTATGAGACATCGAATGATATGTATGCATATATGTATGTAGATGAACTGATGCAGCAGCCGTCCTTTAACTGGTCTGTTCTGATTTTTACAGTATTCAGTGCAGCAGCAGCGTTTTTGATTCCTCAGTATAAGAAACGGGCGTTGGAAAAGGACGTTATAGTGGATCCCAGAAGATGTCCGCTGGAAATTGCATTTATTATTGGACTTTGTCTGATGGCGTGTGTCCGTGCACTGGCGATCATGATATGGAATACATGCAGTCACAAGTTTATTCAGATCTTTTCTGCAAGCTATGGAGAAAATCTGAATGATGCCATTTCTCTGGCATCGAATGCAGTGATCTGGTTTGTGTATTTTACAGTGGTGTACTGGCTGGCAGGATGTGTCAGAGAGATTTTTGTACTGAAGAAATCGTACTTAAGAGAAAGGTCCTTGTGTGTGAAGTTTTTATTGTGGCTGAAGAATGGAGGGAACAGCATGACAGAGGAAATCAAAAAACTTGTTCTTGGATGCTGGAGAACATTCAAAGCATTCTGCCGCCATCAATATGAAGCGTTGCTGCATATCGACTTCCGGGATAATACCAACAAAACTATTTTACGGATCGTCTTGCTTAACTTTGCGGTGATCTTTGTGATCAGTATGTTCTGGATGTATGGAATCTGGGTGTTGATCATTTATTCCGTCGGATTGTTTATTTTCCTGAGAAAGTACCTCAACAAGGTGCAGGAACAGTACCAGGGTATTTTAAAATCGACCAATCAGCTGGCGGAAGGGAATCTGGATTTCCCGATTACAGGAGATGTGGGAATTTTCGCGCCGGTTCAGAATGAACTGAAACGCATTCAGACGGGATTTAAAAAAGCAGTCAGTGAGGAAGTCAAGAGTGAACGGATGAAGACAGATCTGATCACCAATGTTTCCCATGATTTAAAGACACCACTGACAGCGATCATCACGTATGTGGATTTGGTAAAAAATGAGACAGATGAGGAAAAGAGAAAAGAATACATCGGAGTTCTGGAGAGAAAGTCTTTGCGCCTGAAAGTGCTGATTGAGGATCTGTTTGAGATCAGTAAGGCAACCAGCAGAACGGTAACACTTCATTATATGAAAATTGACATTGTAGATTTGCTAAAACAGGTAGGTTTGGAGTATGATAGTAATATCAGAAAAGCAAATCTGGAAATGAAGTGGAATCTGCCGGAACATAAGATCGTATTATGGCTGGACAGCCAGAAAACATATCGTATTTTCGAGAATATGATCGTAAATATCACGAAGTATGCAATGCCGCATACGCGTGTGTATATTGATATGAAAGAGACAGAACAGGATGTGCGGATCTCAATGAAGAATGTGTCTTCTGCGGAACTGAATTTCAATACAGATGAAATTACAGACCGTTTTGTAAGAGGGGATGTTTCGAGAAATACCGAGGGAAGCGGACTTGGTCTGGCGATTGTAAAGAGCTTTGTAGAATTACAGCACGGCACTCTGCAGATCTCCACGGAAGCAGATTTGTTTAAAGCAGAAATTGTGTTTCCAAAGAGACAGGAGGTACCGGATGGAGAAAAATGAAACAGGAATGTAAAGTGAAAAAACCGCTGAAGATCTGGCAGGGTGTACTCACCCTGCTGGTCTCTGCGGTTATTTTGTTTGTGGCAGCGCCGATATTGCTGTCCCCGTTTGGCATGTATGGAAGTTTGCTCGGAGAGCTTCTTCTGTTTGGGGTGGCAGTGGGGGCTGTCCTTTTGTTCCAGGGGGATCTGCGGGAGGTGTTTCCGCTTAAGAAACCTCATTTTTCAGGGATTGCAGGCACAATTCTGATCTGGGTAGGGACGTTTTTGTGTGAAATGGTACTGCTTTTGATCTTGAGTCTGTTTTTCCCCGAGCAGATTCTGGAGGTCAATGACGGGCTGTCATCGTCCATTGCCGCAGGTCCGTTTCTGCTGTCCTTTGTTACAGTAGCAATTTCACCGGCAATCTGTGAAGAGGTTCTGTTTCGGGGAACATTTGTCAGCAGTCTGAGAGGAAGGCTTGGAAAATGGGCAGTACTGTTGATCAGTGGCTGCATTTTTGGGATGTTCCACGGAGATGTTTTTCGATTTTTTCCGACAGCGATCGGTGGGGTGATGATGGGATATCTGTTGTGGGAAACCGGAAATATGTGTTATAACATGCTGTTTCATTTTATTAACAATGCACTTCCTGTCATTTTACTTTATGCCATGCAGGGAGTGTATTCCAGGATGGAACTGTATATGGAGGCACAGACACTTGCGCAGGGGACTCAGGATATGCTTCCGGCAGTGGGGATGTACCTGATGATGGCTTCTGCGGCTCCCGGGGCAATCTATATCGGAAATTATCTTCTTCATGCAAAAACACCGGGGTATCGCACGAAATTATTCCCGTCAGGAAAACCGGGGCTGGTGATCGGTCTGATTCTTGGATCTTTGTTTTTATTTGCAGCGGGATTGCTTGTTTTTTTCATTTCAGTCGCGAGAATGTTATAAATCACAGATTGACAGAGCAAAGAAAAATGTTTATAATTGTACTAACAATATAATACAATTCTATAAGGAGAATGCGTATGAGATATGAAATCGTAGGAGAAACATTACCGGCAGTGATCTGTACTTTAGAAGAAGGAGAAACGATGATCACAGAGAAGGGAGCCATGAGCTGGATGTCCCCGAATATGAAGATGGAGACGAGTACCAACGGCGGGATCGGCAAAGCATTCGGAAGGATGTTTTCCGGAGAGTCGATTTTCCAGAACACGTATACTGCAAAGGGCGGTCACGGAATGATTGCATTTGCATCCAGCTTTCCGGGAAAGATCGTTGCACATGAGGTTGCGCCTGGACGGGAAATTGTAGTACAGAAGTCTGGTTTTCTGGCAGCAGAAGCTGGCGTGGATCTGTCGATCTTCTTCCAGAAGCGGATCGGTTCCGGAATTTTCGGCGGAGAGGGATTTATCATGCAGAAGCTTTCCGGACGCGGTATGGCATTTCTGGAATTTGACGGTCATGTGGTAGAGTATGAGCTGCAGCCGGGGCAGCAGATCGTGGTGGATACCGGATATCTGGCTGCAATGGATGCGACCTGCAGCATGGAGATTCAGAGCGTGCCGGGTGTGAAGAATATGCTGTTCGGCGGAGAAGGCGTGTTCAATACGGTCATCAGTGGACCGGGACATATCTGGCTGCAGACGATGCCGATTTCGAATGTGGCAGGAGTGCTGGCACCATTTTTGCCGGTGGCGAAGTAAGGTGGCAATATAAATGAACTTTTCATAACGGAGAACAAAAAACAATATAAAAACTGTCGGCAGCTGTGGTGTCGGCAGTTTTTGTATTGTATGGAAATGTCAGGTGGTATGTAGATTTTTACGAAACTTTTTGGGTGTAATTCCATGAAATTCCTGAAATACTCGTATGAAATGACTGCAGTCGCAAAAGCCGGTTTCCTGGCTGATGTAGGAAAGGTCGAAATCAGTGAAACGAAGAAGATCTTCTGCTTTTTGGATTCGTACCATTTTGATAAAATGCCCGCAGGTCTGCCCGTAGTATTCTTTAAATTTTGCGGAAAAGTGAGAATAACTCATGTGAAAATTCCGTGCTAGAGTTTCGATACAAATGGGTTCTTGATAGTGTTGAAAAATATATTCTGCCACTGCGGAAAATGTTTCGTTCTGAGAGTGATGCAATGCATTACTTGTAATTGAAAATCCCTGTTTTTCCCAAAGTTTGAGCAACTCTGTGATAAGGATACAATAATATGAGTGTGCGAGAATGTCGTAACCAAAGTTTTTTTCTGTAACGATTTGTATGATTGTATCAAACAGGGAATGTAAGGAAATATGCTTCAGCTCGGATTTTTGAAAAAAGCAGGAAAAGCGCTTGTCAGTATCAATCATATGAAGTAGTGTGGAAATGGAAGGGAGACTGCTTCCCGGAGTATTTAGATGTACGGGATCAAATTTCAGCACCTGATATTGGAGGGGAAAAGGACCTGCAGCATAAATAGCATGAGGTGTCTGCGGGTGGAAAACATCAGATCTCCGGGTTCCAGAACATAATTGTCTGTATCGGTTTCGATATAGGCAGTTCCTTTCAAAATATACAGAATTTCCATAAAATAATGCCAGTGCGGAGAAACTGGGAAGTTGTTTTTTTGAGCGTCAAAAAAGAAAGCTTCATAAGGATTGTTTAATGTATCAGAGTATTCGAAAATGGGGTTCATGTCCTCCTCCTTTGTGAAAAAACAGTAAGATGCAAATGTTGGATAATCATAGATTTATACAATTTTTTGCGAGAATCATTATATCATGCATAAAGGGAATATGCTATACTTTCGGGGAATTTAAAGGAAGGGGATTGCGCATATGAAGTTTATAAAAGGAATTACATTTGCTCCGTTTTACAGGAAAAATACATTGAATACAGAGCAGGCAAGAGAAAGTTTTGATTATATGATAGAGAATACGGGAGCAGATTTTGTGATACTGGCACCGGGAGGACTGCAGGATACAGCACATTCGGAAGAGATTTGTTATAGTTCCAATGCTACTTTTTCGGATGAGGAACTGGCAGATATGATCTGTTATGCAAAGAAAAAGGAGTCAGAGTCGGATTAAAGCCTACCGTGAATTGTAAAAATGGAGAATGGAGAGCATATATCAGCTTTTTTGAACATGATGTACCGTGTGAGTCAAAATGGGGAAACTGGTTTTCGTCCTACACAAAATTTCAGACGCATTATGCGGAGATTGCACAAAAAGAAGAATGCGATATGTTAATCGCAGGGTGTGAAATGGTGATGTCAGAACATCGAGAGAAGGAGTGGCGGGAAGTGATTGCTGCAATCAGAGAGTGTTACGATGGGACAGTATCATACAATACGGATAAGTATCAGGAAGACCGGGTTAAATGGTGGGATTGTGTAGATGTGATTTCATCCAGCGGCTATTATCCGATTCAGGACTGGGAGCAGGAACTGGATCGGATCGAGGCTGTAGTAAAAGCTTATCATAAACCGTTTTTCTTTGCAGAAGCAGGATGTATGTCCAGAACAGGATCAAAACACGTTCCGAATAACTGGGGGATTGAAGGAAAGTTACGGTTAGAGGAACAGGTGGAGTGGTATACAACTATGTTTGAGTCATGCAGAAAAAGAGAGTGGATGCAAGGGTATGGTTTGTGGGAATGGGCGCCTGCAGTACCATCAGCAAAACAGGCATATAAGGATGACAGTTATCAAATCTGCCAGAAGCCGGTACAGGAGATTATAAAGAAGTATTATAAGGAATAGACGGGAAGAAGCAATGGGAAGAGAAAATGAAAAAAGTAATATAACACAAATGTTTCGAGAAAACAAAGGTCACAGTTTAAAGACATTGCTGCTTTTGTTTCGCGGGCGGTATCTGGCGCTGTTTGGATCAATTTTCTTTTTGTAATCAAGCATTCTCCTACGTGGGTGCTGCCAATCGTCACAGCAAATATTATCAATGCAGTGACAGATAAAGAGGGGGATATTGTGCGGATTTTGACTGTGAATACGATTTTAATGCTCGTATTTCTTGTCCAGAATGTAGCAACAAATTATATTCATACCTGGCTCTATGCGAAAAGTGTAAGAGGTGTGGAAAAGGAGTTAAGAGAGGCTTTGATTGTAAAGCTACAGCAGCTTTCGATCACGTATCATAAAGAAATGCAGTCCGGAAGGCTTCAGTCCAAAATTATGAGGGATGTGGAACAGGTTCAGACACTGGCGTCTCAGATTTTTATCTCTTTGATTACGATTATTTTGAATATTGTAGTGTCATTTGGGGTGGTTATTTATAAAAGCAAGATTGTATTTCTGTTTTTTGTATGTACGATTCCGGTGGCGGTTTTAATCATTGTAGGATTTAAGGGAAAAATAAAAAGTCACAACAGGGAATTTAGAGAGGAAATGGAAGAAACATCTGCGAAAGTGATGGAGATGGTGGAAATGATCCCTGTTACAAAAGCGCATGCAATGGAAGATAAAGAAACAGAAAAAATGGAACGGCAGTTGAAAAGAATTGCTCAAAAAGGGTTAAAGCTGGACATGGTCCAGACCTATTTTTCATCGATCAGCTGGGTGGCATTTCAGATTTTTCAGGTGTTCTGTCTGGTGTTTACTGCTTACATGGCGTGGAAAGAGTTGATTCAAATCGGAGATATTATGCTGTATCAGACCTATTTTTCATCTATTGTTGCACAGATTGCAAATGTGATGGCATTGCTTCCGATTATTTCCAAAGGGTTGGAATCAGTTGAGTCGATAGGAGAAGTGCTGTGTGCAAATGATATTGAAGATAACTGGAAAAAAGAGAAGGTAAAAGAAGTAGAAGGAGAAATTGAATTTGATGAAGTTTCGTTTTCTTACAGAGGGGAAGAAAAGAAAATACTAAATGATTTAAACTTGAAGATACGAAAAGGAGAAACAGTTGCATTTGTAGGAGGTTCTGGATCAGGAAAGACGACGATTTTGAATCTGGCAATTGGTTTTCTGAAAGCAGACAGTGGTCAGGTACGGATTGATGGAAAAAATCTAATGGAAGTGAATCTGCAGAGCTATAGAGAACACATCGCGGTTGTGCCTCAGCAGTCCATTTATTTTCGGGAACGATTCGAGACAACATAACATATGGAACAGAAGGGATTCCGGATGAAAAACTCTGGGAGATCGTCCGGGCAGCAAATTTGGAGGATGTGATTAAGAAAATGCCGGATGGATTGGATACGATGATAACAGAGCATGGGGATAATTTATCAGGAGGTCAGAAACAGAGAATTTCAATTGCCCGGGCATTTGTGCGAAATCCGAAAATTTTGATTCTGGATGAAGCGACTTCTGCTCTGGACAGTGTTTCAGAAAAGAAGATTCAGGATTCCATCCAGAGATTGGTGAGAGATCGAACCACGTTAATTGTCGCACATCAATTGTCTACGATAAAAAATGCAGATAAGATTGCAGTGATTGGAAATGGTGGAGTGTTAGAGTATGGAAATTACGAAGAGTTGATGGAACAAAAAGGGGAGTTTTATCATCTTAAAAAATTACAGAGTTGACAAAAGTGATAAAAAAAGATTAAAATTATAATTAAATAAGATTAAAATCAAGTTAAAAAAGAGAAGGTGATGTGAATGAGAGTTGTGTTTGATGAAAAAATAAGGTATTTTTGCTTCATACACAAAATACTACATATGCAATTGCGGTGACTGAAGATAAGTATGTGAACCATTTATATTATGGAAAAAAACTGGAAGATACGGATATCCGATATTTGCTTCGAGAGGATGAGGCTCCGTTTACTCCGGGGGTGAATCGAAGAGAAAAGAATTCTTATCTGGATTTTGCTCCGATGGAGTATCCGGAAAGTGGAATGGGAGATTACAGAGAAAGTGCGATCTGTGTCAGAAGTATGTCCGGTTACAGAGCAAGCGAATTGATTTATGAAGGATATGAGATCAAGAAAGGAAAGCCAAAACTTCCGGGACTTCCTGCAACATGGGGAAATGAGGAGGATTGTATCACACTGAGTCTTTTGACAAGGGATCCTGTTCTGGGAATGAAGGTGGTGCTTCGGTATTCTGTCTTTCGGAATCAGGATGCCATAGCAAGATCTGCGACAATCTGCAATGAGGGAAAAGAGGCATTTTATCTGGAAAAAGTACTTAGTGCCAGTCTGGATATGGATGACAGAAACTTTGAAGTAATGGGGTTGTTCGGTTCGTGGGCAAGAGAGCGGCATATTCAGAGAACACCTTTAGGATATGGAAGACAGAATATTGCATCCTTTAAAGGGGAGTCAAGTCATCAGGAAAGTCCGTTCATGGCTCTGGTAACTCCAGAAACGAATCAGGATGTGGGAGAAGTTTATGCAATGAATTTTGTGTATTCCGGGAATTTTATCGCACAGGCGGAAAAAAGTCAATTTGATTCTGTGCGTATGATGATGGGGATTCATCCGGAAGGATTTACGTGGAAATTGGAACCGGAGGAGTGTTTTACGGCTCCGGAAGTGATTCTTGTCTATTCTGGGGAAGGTCTTGGAAAGATGACGAGGACCTACCATGATCTGTATCGGAATCACCTGATTCGCAGTCCGTACTTGCACCGGGAACGCCCAATCCTGATTAACAACTGGGAAGCAACGTATTTTGAATTTGATGATAAGAAACTTCTGGACATTGCACGTGAAGCGTCCAAACTCGGAATTGAGATGCTGGTGATGGATGATGGGTGGTTCGGAAAAAGAAACAGTGATGACAGCTCTCTTGGAGACTGGGTAGTGAATGAAGAAAAAATAAACGGAGGTCTTCATAAGCTGGCAGAGGATGTAAAGAAAACAGGGATGAAGTTTGGAATCTGGGTGGAGCCGGAAATGATTTCTCCTGATTCAGATTTATATAAAGAACATCCGGACTGGGCGATTCAGATTCCGGGCAGAGAGATTACACAGAGCCGCGCTCAGTATGTATTGGATTTGTCCAGAGATGAGGTGGTGGATGAAGTCTATGAAAAGATTGCTGACGTATTAAAAAGCGCTGATATCGCTTATGTAAAATGGGATATGAACCGTCAGTTGACAACGATGGGGAGCTGTGGACTTCCGGCAGACAGGCAGGGGGAACTGTACCATCGCTATGTGTTGGGAGTCTATAAAATGCAGGAGCGGCTTTTGCAAGATTTTCCAGAATTGCTTTTGGAAAATTGTTCAGGCGGCGGTGCGAGATTTGATGCGGGAATGCTGTACTACAGCCCGCAGATATGGTGTTCTGATGATACAGATGCAGTGGAAAGGCTGGCAATTCAGGAGGGAACAGCGATGGTATATCCTGTTTCAACAATAGGAGCTCATGTCAGTGCTTGTCCAAATCATACAGTTGGAAGGATAACGCCGTTTGAAACAAGAGGAAATGTTGCGCTTCTGGGAACGTTTGGATATGAGTTGGATATTACCAAACTGTCGGCAGAGGAAAAAGAACTTGTAAAAAAACAGACCGCAGATTATCATAAATACAATGAGCTGATTCGCGAAGGAGATTATTATCGACTTGCATCGATTGCGGAAAACGGACGTTATGACAGTTGGATGATTGTGGAAAAACGAAAAGAAAGCGCTTGTATTTTATGTGCAGGGAATGGCTGCGGCGAATGGAAAGAGCAGATTCGTAAAATTAAAAGGTCTCAAGGCACAGAGTCGTTACAGAATAGATGGAAAAGAATACAGCGGCTCCGTGTTGATGCAGGCGGGGCTTAAAGTAGCGCAGGAATTTGGAGATTTTAAGAGCAGGATATTCCTTGTTGAAGAGAATGTTGATTGAAAGGGGAGCTAATGGGTCAGAAAAAAGAGTAAAGCTGGAAGATAATTGCGGACAGCCTGGGAGTTAGTATCGTAACCGTCTCGAATGCCCTGAAAGGAAAGAAGGGTGTCAGTGAAGGGCTGCGAAACAGAATCAAAGAGGCTGCGCAGAGAATGGGATATAAAACACCGGTTTATGAAGAGAAAGAAAAGGCGAGGTCTCATATTATAGGGGTTCTGGTTGCAGAGCGCTATGTGAAGGAATTTCCGTCTTTTTATATGGAGATATATCGCAGAGTTGCACAGGAGACTGCAAAAAGGGGGCATGTGACTGTTCTGGAGGTGGTTACCTGTGAAAAAGAAAATTTGAGTGCAGATGCGATGGTGTTTTTAGAACAGTCCATGGATGGGCTGATTGTGATTGGAGAATTGTATCAGGGATATATGAAAATGCTGCGCAAAGTGAGCCGCATTCCAATCGTGTGTGTGGATTATTACGATGTTTACGATGATATGGATTATATTATAACGGATGGATTTGGCGGTATGGAGCAGATGACCAGACTGCTCTTAAAGGAAGGATATCGAGATTTGATTTTTGTGGGCAGTCCGAATGCGACCAAGAATATTACAGACCGATATTTTGGGTATTGTAAAGCAATGCAGAGGGCAGGCATGGAGGAAGAACAGTTTCGGTTCATTGCGGACAGGGAATGTGGAAAAGGGAATTATCGGCTGGAGTTTGAATTACCGGAAAAACTGCCACAGGGATTTGTTTGCAATTGCGATAAAACGGCAGTGCTGTTGATTGAAAGACTGAAAGAGCGTGGGGTACGTGTTCCGGAAGATGTTTCTATTGTAAGTTTTGATAATTATTATCCGCAGATTCAGGATGGGATAAAACTGTGTACATATGAAAATGACGAGAAAGTAATTGCAAGGATCAGCGTCAGTACGCTTTTGAAAAGAATTGAGGGAAAAAGCAGACCGGAAGGTGTAAGAATCGTCGAAGGAAGGGTTGTGCCCGGAAATACAGTGAGATTCAGGGGGGACTGTTGATATGGCAGAAGTGAAGTTAAAAGATATTGCGCAGGCGGCGGGGGTAAGTACAGTGACAGTATCCAATGCTCTTTCCGGAAAGCGGGGGGTAAGCATTGATGTCCGTGAAAAGATAGAGAAAATAGCAAGGAATATGGGATATGATTTTTCCAGATATGAGAAAAAAGAAGGGGGCTATCGCATCGGAGTGATTGCTTCCGAAATGTATATGGAAATGGGAACTTCTTTTTACTGGGCCATGTATCAGCAGATTGTGTATGCTGCGTCCAAAAGTCAGAGTCAGACGATGCTGGAGATTCTGGATACAGATATGCAGAGACGGGATGAACTGCCGAAATTGATGCGGGAAAAGATGATCGATGGATTGATTATTATTGGATGGCATTTTAAGTCATATGTGGAAAATCTGGTAAAAAAATCTGAGATTCCGATTGTACTTCTGGATTTTCAGATAAAAGGCTTAAGTGCGACGCGGTAATGTCGGGAATTATATCGGAATGTATAAGATGACGCACTATCTACTGGAAAGGACATCGGGATATCGCGTTTGTGGGATCGGTGTATGCAAATGAGAATATTATGGATCGTTATTATGGATATCGGAAAGGCCTGGAAGAAGCGGGAATACCGTTTCGAAAAGAATGGGTTTTGGAGGATCGAGATCTGATTGCCGGCAATATGCGGGTGGAACTTCCGGATAATATGCCGACGGCATTTGTGTGCAATAGTGATTTGTCAGCGGGATATCTGCATGATGTTCTTATTAAAAAAGGATTCAGAATCCCGGAAGATATTTCGATTGTCGGCTATGACAACTATTTGTTTGGGCATAGTTTTTGCAGACCATCTTACCACGTATAACGTAGATATAAAACGGATGGGGACTATTGCGGTAAAATTGCTTATGGGAAAGATCAGAGGAGATGAAAAGTATTGGGAACCGATATGTGGACAGTGTGATTGTGGAGCGGCAAAAGTGTAAAAACACTGGTTTAGAGAAATGATATATGTTAAAGGATTTTCCTGTAAATGTGCAGGGAAAAATCCTTTTTTTATTAATAGGAAACTTCGTTCCCTATTAAACAAAACGCTCCGCGGGATGCGCACTCGCGCGAAGTGGAAGTTGCCGCTAAAGCGACCGCGCTCGGCGCGAGAGTTCCGCAAGGGAACTCTTTGTTCTTGCAAAAAAATAAACGAGCAGGCTGTCAACTGGACTTACGTGACATGCACTGCTCGCTTAAGCGGTTTGATTATAACATTTGTTTTTTGGATTTGCAAGTAAAAATCCGTGGGATGATATGTAAGGTTACAGGGGCAGAACGCCTCTATTTTGTGATCGGAATACCCTTTGTAATGCGGCGGATGATTTTCCAGATTACTACAATGGGGATTCCCAGCGTGATGACAACTGTCGTCAGAAGTCCGGTACATCCTCCGATAATTACAAGCAGCATCATTCCTATATTTCCGATATCCATTTTTAGACCACTCCTTTGCCTTTTCAACGATGTACAACCCTTATTTTAATTCTTGGGCCCGGCAAAGGAAAGAGATCTCGAGATTCTTTAGCAAAATTTTAACAATCCTCCTCCTTCATGCGGTATCCTACGCCTACTTCTGTAAAGATGTATTCCGGCTGCGCCGGATTTTTTTCGATTTTTCGGCGAATATTAGCCATATTTACCCTGAGGATCTTGTTGTCCTCATCAGCGTATGGTCCCCACACATCATGGAGAAGAGTGGAGTAG
>ENA-OQJN01000626-OQJN01000626.1-human-gut-metagenome-genome-assembly--contig:-NODE-626-length-13325-cov-3.622519_pt1 | contig 13325 bp, 12 predicted proteins | sample MGYA00242610_ERZ504777 | MGnify/ENA primary metagenome ERZ504777 (study PRJEB26092, sample SAMD00036350) | human gut metagenome | host: Homo sapiens | study: EMG produced TPA metagenomics assembly of... | reverse complement strand
GTTGATTTTAAATGTGGCATAATCCTTTGATCATTATACACTATTTTTCAGGCATAGCGACAGTTATGTCTGTTTTCCATGTTCTTTTTTCTGTTCCGAATCATATTTACTTTTCAAAGTACGCATTTCGGCTGTTGCCGATAATAATCACTCAGGATTCCGAGAGATTATTATATACTTTATATTACGTGTAAGGCGTCCCTCTGTCAAGAGACGCCACATATTAATAAAGATGGGAAATGATCACATTCCCCATCCCTTGCTGTCTAATTAATAGTTGTTGCTTTCGTTTCTGCTTGCATCAGATGCGCTTGCTTTATTCTTAGATGCATTTGAGTTTGTATTTTTGCTTGTTGTCTTGTTAGATGTCTTATTCTTGCTCTGTGCATTGCCATAAGAAGAAGTTGCGTTGTTGTTCATTGAATTGTTGTTTGTTGCATTATTATTTTTTGCCATTTTTTCATTCCTCCTAAGATTTTAATTGGTACAAACCTTATTATCTCTCATCCGAAATGTTTTATGCATTCAACTTTTACACAAATTACTTCTTAACAGTCTCTGAACCCGCTTAAGATTTTTTTAATTTTAACTTGCTTTTTTTCCAATTTATATTATACTAACTTTTGTAGAAAGCGATTTTCTACAACCCCTTATTAATTATTTATACTCCCCTCAAAAGACCGATGGCTCCCCCATCGGTCTTTTACTTTATCTCTATCAACGTTTTCCCTTGAAAAACTGCACGATCAGACACACGATCAGAATTGGAACAAGAACCGGGAGCAGAAGTCTGATGAGCCCCGTGATCACAGAAATAACCAGAACAATTCCAAGGATCACAGCCAGAATGATCAGCGCGATCTTCCACCACGGAAATCTCAATTCCTGAAATGCATGTCCTGTCTGCCGGTCTCTTCTCCGTAAGCACCCATAATCGCTGCCGCCCGCTTCATTTACAATCGAATCATCCGTACCATCCTGCGCATCTGAGATCGTCCTTGCCAGAATCCACGGATCTCCGAGCATCTCCAACACCTGAGCTTCGGATTTGCCACTTCGCACTTCTCCTTCTATATAATTACGATAATACTCTATATTCTCTAAAACAGCCTGAGCACTCAGTTTTCCGCTCAACGCTGTGCGCAGCTCTTCCAGAAATTCTTTCTGTGACATCTCTTATCCTCCCTTTCCTTTCACATCTGTCATTTTGTCCATTATATCAAGTTCTCTTTCCCCTTACAACCGCGACTTTGCTGTTCATAATTTGTTCATTTATCATTCAAAATTCTTTCATTTTATTAACATTGTTTCTTCATTTCTCCTGACTATACTATAAATATCAAATGAAGATAAAACATTTGATAGCAAAAGATGCCGCATAGTAGTGATACTATTCGAATAAACTTTTTCATAATACTCGCCAGGGACCGTGACAACGGTCACCTGGCATCCTCCCTGTTATAGGGCTTTTTTTATTTTACGGAAACAGGATTTCCGCCTGTCGCCTCTTGGCAGTTCCCGCAGGATCTGATCAAATTCCCGGTATGTTTTCTTTCCATTTTCCCCTGTACATTTTTGGATCACCAATGACATCATAAACTCCTCCTTCCAGGTAAGCGGCGGAACCACACTCGTATATGCCAGCATAAACTGAAACAATTTGCCGAGACCATACAAGTCTATTCCGACTGCCATGCCGCTTCGTTTCTTTCCTGCTGGCATCACGAAATGCGCGCGGACAGCCGGTATCTGCATTTTCTTCATCACAAATCCGTTGCCGGGTACACTCAGATCCAGTAAAAGCAGCTTCTCCTCCCGCGTTACGATCACACTGTACGGGCTCAAATACCGGTAACACTGCATCCCTTTACTTCGATGATAACAATCCAGCTGGGTACACAGCATCCGAAACCATTGAAATAAAAGCTTTTTTGGTATCTTTTTCTCCGTCTGAAGACGTCCAATTAAAGTTTGCCCTCTCACATAGTCCATGGCAGGCCTGCATTTTCCTCCATGTTCAATAAAACGAACTACATCATATCCTTTCTCGTCTTTCACTCCTTCTCCTCTCTGCATCCTTGCTCTCTTTTTAACTACTGTTCTGTGAAAAATAGATTCGACCGAATCTGTATCTGATGACAGAAAACTTCCTGCCGTCATATGAATTAAAGAATATAAAAAGTAATTGTATCTTACTCGATTTCCATAAAAAATGCAAGCACTTTTCTGTGCCTGCATCATGTGTTTCTGTCTCTATTTTTCCAGAAACAGTTTTCTCGTAATAAAATTATATACCATTACAATTGCTGTTGCCCCGATCTTTGCGATCATGTAGAACATTCTAAAAATATCGACTGCGATCCACATCACGAGCTGGTTGATTCCTAGTCCGATCACACTAAGTATGATGAAAATGACAAACTCTGCTCTCTTGCTTCTGTCCTCCGCCACATCAAATACCCAGTGTACACTCAAAATATAATTGTAAATAACCGAAACCGAAAATGAAATTCCGCTGGAAATCAGATAATTGATTCCGATCAGCTCTGTCAGAAAGATCATCACTCCATAGTCAATGACGAATGCACTTCCGCCTACAAATGCAAAACGGATGATCTGACGCATCAGATTTTTTTTTCTTGTTTTCTTTCCATCTTCTCACCCTTTTCTATTCCATTGTTTCCAGTCGATTCAGTGCTGCTTCGATCACTTTATCCATATCGTAATACTTATAATCGCCGAGACGACCTCCAAAAATGACATTTCCTTCCGCTTTTGCCAGCTCCTGATATTTTTCGAACAATCTGGTATTCTTTTCATCATTTACCGGATAGTACGGTTCCATCCCCACTTTCCACTCAGAAGAGTATTCTCTGGAAATTACGGTTTTCTCCTGCTGTCCGAATTCAAAATGCTTGTGCTCGATAATTCTTGTGTACGGAACTTCCCGCTCTGTATAATTGACCACTGCATTTCCCTGATAGTTATCACAGTCTAATACTTCTGTTTCAAATCTCACCGAACGATACTCAAGTGCTCCCAGCCGATACTCAAAAATACTCGTCGATCATTCCTGTAAAAATAATCTTTTCTGCAATATCCGCCTGTTCTTTTCGGAATTCAAAGAAATCAACACCTGTTCTGACTTCCACCCCCTCTAACATCTTCTCGATGATTCCATTATAACCGCCGATCGGAATTCCCTGATAGCGGTCATTGAAATAATTGTTGTCATAAGTAAAACGGAACGGAAGCCGTTTGATAATAAATGCCGGGAGTTCTTTGCAGTCACGTCCCCACTGCTTTTCTGTATACCCTTTGATCAATTTTTCATAAACATCACGACCGCCCAGAGACAATGCCTGTTCTTCCAGATTCTTTGGCTCTGTAATCTGACATTCTGCCACCTGTTTTGCAATCATTTCTTTCGCTTCCCCGGGTGTACGGATTCCCCACATTTTGCTGAATGTATTCATATTAAACGGGAGATTGTATAATTCATCCTTGTATACAGCAATCGGAGAATTGATATAGTTGTTAAACTCGGCAAACTGATTGATATACTCCCACACTTTTTGATTGGAAGTATGGAAGATATGGGCACCATATTTGTGTACATGGATTCCTTCGATCTCCTCACAGTAAATATTTCCAGCGATGTGGTCTCTTCTGTCGATCACAAGACAGTGTTTCCCTTTTTTATGCAGCTCATGTGCCATCACTGCTCCATATAATCCGGCTCCTACGATTAAATAATCATACTGATACATCTTTTGTCCTCCATAGTTTCTAAGGCAGAATTCTGCCTCATACAATCTGGATTATTATAGCACCTTCTTACGTCTCTGTACATATCACTTAAATTTTTTAATTTTTACAAAAAGTTGTTGACAAATCGATTGCTTCAGGTTATACTTAATTTCGTTGTGAACGACATTTGTTCTTAACGGGTGCGATTAGCTCAGCTGGATAGAGCGTCTGGCTACGGACCAGAAGGTCGGGAGTTCGAATCTTCTATCGCACGCTAACCTCTGCAGGATATCTGCAGAGGTTTTTTGTGTTCTCAATTATTTTTCTCACTGATCACTTTTTTCAAATCCGGACTAGAATTATCCAATATCTTGTGTTATAATTTCCAAATCCACTATATTTTGTATTTTTACAACTTAAAACGAAAAGGAGACACTACATGCAAACGACCGATCCTACAGGAATTTTTAATAGAAATAAACTCTCAGAGGAGTTTTCAAACGTTCTTCCTGATGAAGCCCGTTTAAAACTGGATGCGATTTTGCTTGAGATCCAGACTGATTTCCCTGAAATCTGCTACTCTTTGGAGTATCTGAATACAAAATTTCGCAGTTTTCTCACACCGCAGAGTACCTGCGGGCAGAAGCTTGAAAGTCTGTTTCAGGCCGCAGCAGAACTTACCACCGCAGAAGCTCCGAAATGGGAGTTTATTGCTGCAAGACTATTATATTTTCAATTCAGTTTTCACTTAAAACAGGAAGAAATACGCAGAGAACTTTCTGATTTTTACAAAAAACTCGTATATCTGACCCGGCAGAATCTGTACGGTTCCTACATTCTGGAGCATTACTCCCGGGAAGAGCTGTTACTTGCCGAAACTTATTTAAAAGCGGAACGCAACAATTTATTTACTTTTTCCGGACTCGATCTGCTCCTGAAACGCTACGTCATCCGCACACATGACCATATTCCACTGGAATCTCCACAGGAGATGTTTCTCGGAATCGCACTGCATCTGGCCATGAATGAAAGAAACGATCGGATGCTCTGGGTAAAAAAATTCTATGATATGCTGAGTCGTCTGGAAGTGACTATGGCTACACCGACACTTTCCAATGCACGTAAGCCATATCATCAGCTCTCCAGCTGCTTCATCGATACCGTGCCAGACAGTCTGGAAGGGATTTACCGAAGTATCGATAATTTTGCCCAGGTCAGCAAATTCGGCGGCGGTATGGGAATGTATTTCGGAAAAGTACGGGCAAGCGGAAGTAATATCCGCGGATTCGAAGGTGCCGCAGGCGGTGTGATCCGCTGGATCCGTCTGGTCAATGACACGGCTGTTGCCGTAGACCAGCTCGGTATGCGTCAGGGTGCGGTTGCCGTCTATCTGGATGTATGGCACCGGGATCTCCCGGAATTTCTACAGCTCCGTACGAACAACGGAGATGACCGCATGAAAGCGCATGACGTATTTCCGGCAGTCTGCTATCCGGATTTATTCTGGAAAATGGCAAAAGAAGATATGGATCAAAAACTGGTACTTAATGTGTCCGCATGAGATTTTTCAGGCAAAGGGATACCATCTGGAAGACTACTTTGGAGAAGAATGGGAACGCCGCTATCTGGATTGTGTACAGGATGCCCGTATTTCCAAACGGACAGTCACACTCAAAGATATCATCCGCCTGGTTCTTCGGTCTGCTGCCGAAACCGGAACTCCGTTTACATTTAACAGAGATACGGTCAACCGCATGAATCCGAACGGACATGCCGGAATGATCTACTGCTCCAACCTCTGTACCGAGATTGCCCAGAATATGCAGGCAATTGAAGAAGTAAGCAAAGAAGTACAGACCACAGACGGAGACACCGTCGTTGTCACTGTGACCAGACCCGGAGAATTCGTGGTGTGCAATCTCGCCAGTCTCTCCCTCGGTCATCTTCCGGTTACGGATACCTCTTATATGGAAGAGATTGTTTCTACCGCTGTCCGCGCACTGGACAATGTGATTGATCTGAACTTCTATCCCACTCCGTATGCAAAGCTGACCAATCAAAAATACCGAAGCATCGGACTTGGCGTCAGCGGCTACCACCACATGCTGGCAAAGCACGGAATTATCTGGGAAAGTGAAGAACATCTGAAATTTGCTGACACTGTATTTGAGACGATCAATTATGCGGCAATTCTTGCAAGTACCAATCTCGCCGAGGAAAAGGAAGTTATTCTCTTTTTAATGGAAGTGACTGGCAAAGCGGCGCCTACTTTGAAAAAGAGACTATCATTCAGAAAAATGGCTTGCCCTGCAAAAAAAGGTTGCCACACAGGGCATGAGAAATGCGTATCTGCTCGCCGTTGCACCTACCAGCAGCACCAGTATCATCTCCGGGACGACTGCCGGACTAGATCCTATCCTGAAACGTTTATTTCTGGAAGAGAAAAAGGCAGTATGCTCCCACGAGTCGCACCGGAATTGTCACCGGCTACTTACTGGTATTACAAACGCCCATCTGATCGATCAGACTTACAGCATTCGTGCCTGCGGAGTGCGCCAAAGGCACATTGACCAGGCGCAAAGCATGAACATCTACATCACCAATGATTTCACCATGCGTCAGATTTTCAACCTGTATTTGAAAGCATGGGAAGAAGGTGTAAAAACCATTTACTATGTACGAAGCAAATCTCTGGAAGTAGAAGAATGCGAAAGCTGCTCTTCCTGATCTGAATAAGAAAACAAGGAGAATTTTTATGTCTGAATTAAAGAAAAAGCCTCTGTTCAATCCCGGCGGCGACACGGATATCCGTCTCCGCCGCATGATCGGCGGCAATACAACCAACTTAAATGATTTCAACAATCTGCGCTACACCTGGGTGAACAACTGGTACCGGCAGGCCATGAATAATTTCTGGATTCCGGAGGAGATCAACCTGTCCCAGGATATCAAGGATTATCCGAATCTGACTGAGAACGAACGCACTGCATACAACAAGATCTTAAGCTTTCTTGTGTTTCTGGATTCCATCCAGACTGCAAACCTCCCGTGCATCGGTGAATACATTACCGCAAACGAGATTAATCTCTGTCTCTCGATCCAGACATTTCAGGAATGTGTACACAGCCAGAGTTACAGTTATATGCTGGACTCCATCTGCAGTCCAGTAGAACGAAACGATATTCTCTACCAGTGGAAGAACGATGCGCATTTACTAAGAAGAAACACCTTTATCGGAGATTTGTACAATGAATTTCAGGAGAAAAAAGACGATTTCACCTTGCTGAAAGTTATGATGGCAAACTATATTCTGGAAGGGATTTACTTCTACAGCGGATTTATGTTTTTCTACAACCTAAGCCGAAACGGGAAAATGCCAGGCTCCGCTCAGGAAATTCGCTATATCAACCGGGATGAGAACACGCATCTCTGGCTGTTCCGCAATATGATCCTGGAAATGAAGAAAGAACTGCCGGAGTTATTTACACCGGAGCATATCGAAATATTAAAGGAAATGTTAAAAGAAGGAGTTCGTCAGGAAATCGCCTGGGGGCATTATGTGATCGGGAATCAGATTGCCGGACTGACAAAAGAAATGATCACGGAATATATCCAGTATCTCGGAAATCTGCGGTTCACAAATCTGGGGTTTGATCCGATCTATCCGGATCAAACACAGGAACCGGACAGTATGCGCTGGGTGAGCCAGTATTCCAATGCCAACATGGTAAAAACTGACTTCTTTGAAGCCAAAAGTACCGCCTATGCAAAAAGTACCGCACTGATCGACGATCTGTAAAAAAGATACCGGGAACCTCCTGTTTTCACAGGATTCCCGGTATCTTTTCTATTCTTCTCTGAACTTTTCAGCCTGTGCTGCAATCAGTTCCTGATCGTTAAAATAGTTAATCTTCATGGATGCTTTCACTTCCTGAAGTGTCTTCTCTGCAACAGCTTCAGCCTTTTCGCTTCCTTTTTTCAGAATCTCATATACATATGGAATATCCTTCTGATATTCTTTTCTGCGGTTTCTGATCGGCTCCAGTTCTGCCTGCAGTACGTTATTCAGGAAACGTTTTACTTTCATGTCTCCAAGACCGCCTCTTGTATAATGATCTTTTAATTCCTGCAGATTTGCATAGTCCGGCAGGAATTCTGCAAAATACTCTGGTCTGCAGAATGCATCCAGATAAGTAAATACTGTATTGCCTTCCAGCTTTCCAGGATCTGACACTTTGATGTGTGTCGGGTCTGTAAACATGCCGAATACTTTTTTCTGGATCTCATCCGGCTCCTCTGAAAGATAGATACAGTTTCCGAGTGATTTACTCATCTTCGCTTTTCCGTCTGTTCCCGGAAGACGCAGACATGCCTGATTTTCAGGAAGAAGGATCTCCGGCTCTACCAGTGTATCTCCATAAACAGAGTTGAACTTTCTTACAATCTCTTTTGTCTGCTCCAGCATCGGAAGCTGATCCTCTCCTACCGGAACTACGTTCGCCTTAAATGCAGTGATATCTGCTGCCTGGCTGATCGGATAAGTAAAGAATCCGACCGGAATACTTGCCTCAAAATTCCGCATCTGAATCTCAGATTTTACCGTAGGGTTTCTCTGAAGCCTGGAAACTGTCACCAGATTCATATAATAAAATGAAAGCTCACACAGCTGTGGAATCTGTGACTGGATAAACAGTGTACACTTTTGGGGATCCAGTCCGCATGCCAGATAGTCCAGCGCCACCTCAATAATATTCTGACGTACCTTTTCCGGATTGTCCGCATTGTCTGTCAGTGCCTGTGCATCTGCGATCATCACGAACATCTCATCAAAATCTCCTGTATTCTGCAGCTCTACTCTGCGCTTTAAAGAACCTACATAGTGTCCCACATGGAGTCTTCCCGTAGGTCTGTCACCTGTCAGCATAATCTTTCCCATAATTAGATACGCTCCTTTATTACATTTTTCTCATAGTCTGCATCCATTATAACACCATTGCAGAGACTTTGCCAGCGAAGATTCAAAGGCCATCCATTCCCGGGAAATTCTCCAGAAATTTTTCCAAACTTTTTCCGCCGCAAACGTATCTTTCGCTGTCTCATCCAATTTTTCCATTTGAATATATTTTCGTGCCATCTTTTCCACCTCCGGCAAATAGTCTGCCCGTACGGTCTGAAGAAACTCAAAATTGCCCCGCTCTTTCTCTGCATGATCAAAGCGGCTTACATAGACTTCTGCAACCCTTTGCAGCAGGGCTCGAATATTAGACTCCTCAATTTCTCCTGCCAGCTCCTGCAGTTCTTCTGCCTGCTGTTTTCCCAAAAGAAATGCCTCCTGCTCTTCCAGAGATACCCCGACTGCTCTGTACACATTCTGTTTTTGATTCCACTGACTCCATGCTTTCTGATACGATGCTTTCACCTCTTCGCCAAACAGAATCATGCCTTCCTGCACATCCAGAACCGCTCCCGTAAGCAAGTGCTTTTTCAACATCTGTTTCGTGCTTCGAAGCGCAGAACTTGGAGAACATCGTCCTTCCCGGGCAATTTCTTCAATCTCTACATATTCCCTTCCGGCACAGATACTTTTAAAAAGCTGATATCTGCGATATCGTCTGAAATCCCGGGGCCCTCTGTAGATCAGGAACACACCAAGCAGAAAGCAGAACACACCAAATACAAGTGGAATCATCTTGTCGCGCATCGTACCGAGCATATAAATCTTATCCCCTACCTGGTACATATATTCCAGACCGACCATCATTCCATTTACGATCACCAGAAGAACTCCCAGAATCATACCGAGAATATCAAGAATTTTTCTTTTTCTGCTCATCCGTTCCTGCTCCTTTCCTGCTGTTTTGAGCCATCAATACTTCCAAAACCGTAATATCCTGGAAAATATTGATTTCCATCTTATCACACATCCGAATTGCAATCTGTTCAAATGCTTCCGCAAGCTCCCTCACTCCCTGTGGGATATCTTGTTTCAGACTCTCCATATTTTCCCCGAAATTTTCATACCCAAGAAGCTGCTCATACTCTCTTGCAAACTTTTCAGCCGTAGGAAGATAATAATTCAAAAACATGCTCATCTCCTGCAAATTTGCCGGATTATGACTACATACGGAAATCAGCTTTTTCACGCCGCACTCCAGCTTGTGCAGATCTTCCAGAAATACTTCCTTTCCTTCTCTTTTCGCAGAAATGACTGCCACAGACTCCTGAATCCTGGAAAGACAGCTCTGTGCACGCTCCACGATCTTTCGTTTTTCTTCGTCAAATCCCAGTTCTTCCCATTCTTTCTTCTCCTGCTCCAACGTCTCAAGCACCTGCAGATATTCCTTGTATTTTTGATCCGTTGTGATCAAACACGGGAACTCCTGATTCACATGCCCCTGCAACAAATAATTGTGTTGAATCATCATCTCCAGTTCACTGCGGATTTTCGTCTTTGATGTATGAAACTTTTCTGCAAGTTCCTCAAGAGCCACGATCTCACGATCTCCGATAAACTTTTTAAACCGGTAAAACCGGATCACACGCACAATCTTACGAACTCCCCATATCAGCAAAATCAGACACAAAATCGCCAGACATACATCTTTTGCCGTAAAAACCATCTGCGTCCGTGCAAGTTCCGGAAGTTCTTCGTTCTGAAACTCCTGCATCAGCAGAATATCCATCCATACCAGAAGGATTTTATATGCCATCCCCAAACCTCCCAGCAAGATCAGTAAAACTCCGGATATCCTTCCAGGCACTCTTTTATTATATTTTTCCATTTTCGCTCCTCCGCCTGCACTCTCCATTACCTGGTCAAAATGGAATACAGCTTATCCCCATAATTTTTCGTTCCGTATCCATCTGTATCGCCAAATACCATAAACCCATCTTCCATTTGATAGGTGGCTCTTGCAGTACGGTTCGGCGGATATAGATTCTGTTCTTTCGCCTGACACACTGCCCAGTCCAGATTATCCCATCCGATGACAGAGATCTCCTGATCCGGATACAGCTTCTCTGCATCAATTGCCAAGGCATAAGAAATCGGATATTCCTGTGTACTGTAATTCTCGTTCCTATGGAACAGCAAGGTCTGATCAAACTCCCATCCCGAGAGCTCTTTTTCTGCCAAATCACGGACTTCCTCTGGAGGTTTTGTTGTTTTACAGGTATACCCTGTCATGCGTCTTCTCCCATTGGTTGAGAATACATACACACCTTCTGCTGCCTTTTCCGCTTTCGGTTCAAACACCTGATCATAAGATAAGCTCAGAAGTGTATATGCCGGACTGAAAAATGTCTCCCCTTTTCCATACTCCATCCATGTCGTCGGAAAAATCGAATAAGACTCCTTTTCCGTCACTGCCTGTTTCATCTCCAGAAATACCCTTTGAAACAAAACAGCAGATGCAATATCGATCTGATATTTCTCTTCTATCGCTTTTAGCCCTGTTTCAAACTGTTCTCGGTAATCTACATTTGGATTTTGAATCCGTTCACGCATGGTCGGTACGGCAGAATCCCCAAAATACAGTGCAAAAGCCCCATTAATCCGAAGTTCTCCCAATTTTTCTATATCAGGCAAAGCTTGACGCACCTTCACCTCTTCTGTAAAAAACTGCTTCAGATTTCCTTCATATTCTGTCATGTATGCCCCTGCAGCCACCCATGGACAATAGTAATAAGGCTCACTCAGCTCCACACTCGAATACTGCATCGTGTCACAGCACACCTGATCAATTCCAGTCTTCTCAGCAGCTTCCTGCATCAGATCTTCTGAAATCTCCTCCCACTGAAAAGTATCCAGATACACAACTTTCTCTTTCGACAAATACAGCATATAGATCACCTTGCCCGGATCCTCCTCTGATTCGGCCCGAAACCCCAGATAAGATCGGAGATTGGATGGATCCCAGGGAGAGACGGATAACTCTCCGGAACTGCACACCTCTTCTCCATATTTTTCATTCACATACTGTGACATCCTGACTGCCGCCAGTCTGAAATCATACTGATCCGCTGCGCGCTTCAATTTTCCATAATCACTTCTATAAAATCGTACCATAGAAATCCCGCCTGCAAGAAATACCAATGCAAGCAGTCCACTTATACCGGCAATCCATATGCGCCGCTTTTTCTTTCTCTGTTTCTGTATTTTCTGCCGCTCAATCTCCCGCCTCAGAAAATACAATTCCCACTGTGTATTCATAGGCTCACCACCTAAAATCAGAAAACAGTTCTTTTATCAGGGCTTCCTCATTCATGCCAAGCATCAGCTCATATCCCGGAGATGCCACATCGCTGATATAGCATTTTACCAGATATTTTCCCCCTACTTCTGCCACTGCCTGATAGGAAATCTGCTGTGTTCCGCCTTCCGTCACCTCTTTTTCAGCAAGATAAAAAACGGTGAGGTCTTCCTTGACGGAAAGTGACTTGATTTCCCCTGCTTCATAAGTACCGCCCTTCTTTTCTGCATTTTCCTTCTCTTGTGCATTTCCTTCTGTCCAATATTTTTTTTGCAATTCTGCATTGTTCCTGTCATCCAGAAATTCTGCCTGATAACTGATATAGATGCTGTCTCCATCCCCACATGGTTTGGTAAATTTGGTATTTTCATACTCTTCATAATCTTCTTTGTCAAACACATATTCTTCCGGAAGACGTACCTGAACACTTTCTGTATCTGTACATCGGATGGGAACATATCCATCTGACATTTCATACGCTTTGCGTTCTTCTTTCCGTTTCTCCCCATCTTTCCAGGTATTCTCCAATTTGGTATCATACGCAACCGAATATGGACTGTTTTCCATTTCTACTAATTCCGCATAGGCCTGAATTCGAAACTTCGTTTCTACATCGTCCGCTGTTTCATTCTGCCAGAACGCATATCCATATATATAGCTGTCTGCCAGTTCTTCCCAGCTCGTAAATGCACTCTGAAGCTTTTTTGCGATCGGAAGAGACAGATCCAGACATTCTTCCAGATTGATATAATCTGCAAGATAACAGTCCCCCAGCACTTGAAGCGCTCTGCTGTAATCCCAGCCATCCATTCCATGCTCTCCATATTGCGTGTACATCTCATGAGCATCCTGATATCGCGCAAATTCCTCGTCATCCTCGGAAAAATTTGTCATAGCCTCTTCTGTGGAAAGCTCCAGCAAGCCTTTCTTCTCCAATTTTTTCACCGTTTTTAAATAGGTTTCCCTGTGACCTTTTGTAAGCAGCTTATTGATGACTTCTGTCACATCGTCTCTGCCATTGATTCCCCAGCCCTCTGAAAGTGTCAGTTTGATTCTGTCCTGCGAAGATTCCTTTTCCTGGTCTGATAATCCGCCTATCACACCCAGAGTCTTATGATTATATTGCGTATATACGGCATACGCTGCACAAATCCACTCTACCGTATCGCTGTTGATCTCAGCCTGCACAAAAGGCGATGCCTGATACTCTCCTTTGAGTTCGACAGTTTCTGCCGATTGGCTGTTTTCAGATGCTCCACATCCTGTCAGCATGGACATCCCCATTGTCACTGCAAGCACTACTGAAAGAATCCGTTTCTTTTT
>ENA-OQJN01000625-OQJN01000625.1-human-gut-metagenome-genome-assembly--contig:-NODE-625-length-13341-cov-4.232783_pt1 | contig 13341 bp, 13 predicted proteins | sample MGYA00242610_ERZ504777 | MGnify/ENA primary metagenome ERZ504777 (study PRJEB26092, sample SAMD00036350) | human gut metagenome | host: Homo sapiens | study: EMG produced TPA metagenomics assembly of... | reverse complement strand
CCGCACCGGCGGCTTCCACGGCCTTGCACATCTCGGGGATGTTCTCGGCCTGGGGGCTGAGCTTGACCATCAGGGGCTTTTTGCAGGCGTCGCGGACCATCCGCACCACCTCACCGGCAGCTTCCGCCTTGACGCCGTAGGCCATGCCGCCCACCTTGACGTTGGGGCAGGAGATGTTCAGCTCCACGATGTCCACGCCGCTCTCGCTCAGCATGGCTGCGCCCTCGACGTACTCTTCCTCACTGTGGCCGCCGAGGTTGGCAATGGCCACCGTGCCGTACTTCTGCTTGAGCTCCAGCATCTCGCCCAGCTCCACATCAATGAAGTGCTGGACGCCGGGGTTCTGCAGGCCGATGCTGTTGATGAGGCCCGAGGGCGTCTCCCACAGGCGCTCGCCCTTGTTGCCGTACTGGCCGTGCAGGGTCAGGCCCTTGCCCGAGATGCCGCCGATCCTGCTGAATCAGCCAGCTCTTCGTATTCCACGCCGTAGCCCACCGTGCCGGAGGCCCCGATGATGGGGCTGTTCATGGTAAAGCCCAGCAGGTTCGTTTTCAAGTCTGCCATCAGAACACCTCCGCCGCATCAAACACAGGGCCATTCTTGCACACGCTCTTGCCCTCGCCGCTCCTGGTCTCGCAGGTGCAGCCGAGGCAGGCACCGATGCCGCAGGCCATCTTCTTTTCCAGACTGACGAAGCAGGGAGTCCCCTTCTCCGCGCAGAGGCGGGCGGCATTCCGCATCATGACCGTGGGGCCGCACACCAGCACCACATCGTAATCCGCCGGGTCATACAGCTGGGTGACGAAACCGTGGAAGCCCACTGCGCCGGTGTCGGTGGACACCTTGACGATGCCCGCGATGGAGCGGTACTCTTCCATGCAGTAGGGCTTATCGCGGAAGCCGAAGAAGACGTCCGGCTTGACGCCGCCAGCCGCCAGCTCCCGGGCGAGCTGGTACATGGGGGCGGTGCCGATGCCGCCGCCCACGACGGCGATCTTCTGATACTTGCTCAGGATGCCGGCCACATCGAAGCCGTTGCCCATAGGACCGGTGAGCTGGAAGCTGTCACCCTTTTTCAAGGCCGTTAGCCTGCGGGTCCCCTCGCCCACGACGGCGTACAGGAACTCGACGGTCTGGGTCTCGGCATCCCACTTGTGGACGCTGATGGGCCGGGACAGGAAGGGCGCTTCATCCGCGCCCCAGGCACGCAGGGTGAAGAACTGTCCGGCGTGGGGGGCATGCTCGCGGTCCGGCCAGAGGGCGGTCAGCAGGCGGATGTCGTCCGCGATGACCTCATGGCGCAGGACAGTGGCCTCACAGCAGGCTGCACGCATGGGCAACGGCCTCCTTCATGTTCACACACTCGTTGTAAGCGGCCTCGTCGAAGGCTGCGCCCGGCTGCTTCTTGTAGGCCAGCAGGATGCCGCGGCTGGAGTTGACCACGCCGCCGTTGCCCTTCGACAGATACTGGGCGATGTCCTCGGCCTTGCCGCCCTGTGCGCCGTAGCCGGGAATGAGGAAGAAGCTGTCCTGATACTTTGCACGGATCTCGGTAGCCTCCTCGATGTGGGTGCCGCCGATGACCAGACCGATGGAAGAGTAGCCGTGCTCACCCATGTAGTCCTTGCCGAGGGCGTTCAGCTTGTCGCCCACGAGGTCGTAGACGTGGCGGCCATCGGCCAGCTTCTCATACTCGAAATCCTTTGCGCCGCCGTTGGAGGTGCGGCAGAGGACGAACATCCCCTTGCCCTGCTTCTCTGCGTAGGGCAGATAGGGGCTGATGGAGTCCAGACCCATGTAGGGAGCCAGCGTGACAAAGTCGGCCTCAAAGTCGCCGGTGAAGTGGCCCATGGCGTACATCTCAGCGGTCTTGGCGATGTCGCCGCGCTTGATGTCGGCGATGACCGGCACACCGGCCTCGCGGACAGCCTTCAGGGTGTCGGCATACGCCTTCAGACCCTCGAGGCCCAGGGACTCGTAGTAAGCGATCTGCACCTTGTAGCAGCCCGCGACGGCCTTGGTGGCGTCGATGAGCTTCTTGTTGAAGCGGACGATGTTCTCGCCCTTGGAGAGGGTGCTGTCCACGAAATCTGCGGGCAGGTAGCTGAAATCGGTGTCCAGACCCACGCAGACCGGGCCGCGTGCTTCGACTGCTTCGTAAAGCTTATCCATGTTCGTCATTTGGGGTTCCTCCTGTTTGTCTCTCTTTTATATAAATGTATTTGCAGCTTATTCTTCTGCCTGATAGGTCAGCTCGCCGCCCTTGACCGTGGCGCAGACCCTGCCGTAGAGCTGCGCACCGTCGAAGGGGCAGTTGTGGGACTTGGAGTGGAGCTTGTTCTTGTCCACGGTATAGGGGGTGTCGAGGTCCACCAGCACAAAGTCGGCGTCATAGCCCGGCTCCAGCTGACCCTTGGCAAGGCCCAGGATCTCCGCCGGGCGGGTGCTCATCAGGTGGCTCAGCAGCTCAAGGGGAAGTCCCTCTTCCTTGCAGAGCTTGGTGTAGCAGACGCCGAAAGCCGTCTCACTGCCCACCATACCGGCCATGCCCTTGAGCTTGTCTTCCTCGGAGTGGGGCGCGTGGTCGGTGGCGATGGCGTCCACCACACCGCTGCGGATGGCGTCGATGAGGGCCTGCACATCGTCGGCGGTGCGGATGGGCGGGTTGACGCGGTAGTCGCAGGTATCATTGGTGAACCACAGGTGGTGGGGCGTCACCTCGCAGGTGACGGGTGCGCCCCGCAGCTTTGCCATCTGGATGGCCTCGATGGCGCCCCGGGTGGAGACGTGGCACATATGCAGGCGGGTCTGGTAATACTCGCTCAGCCAGCAGTTCCGCACCGTCTCGATGTCCTCGGCCAGACGGTAGTCCCAGGGGCTGATCTCCATATCCTCGGCGTGGCTCATCACGGTGATGTCCCGCTGGGTGCAGATGGCGAAAGCCCGGGCCATGGTGGCGTTATCCTGCACACCGTGGCCGTCCTCGGTGATGAACTTGACCGAAGCGGGCAGGGTCTTGAGATGGTCGATGGTCTTGCCGTCGAAATCCTCGGTGATGGAGACGGTCTGGTTCACGCCGCACAGGCCCACCTCAGCGGCCTTCTGTTCCACCATCGCGGCCTGTGCTGCCGAAGAGCAGACAGGCTTTGTGTTGGGCATCAGGTTCACGAAGGTGTAGCCGCCTGCGGCTGCGGCGCGGCTTCCCGTTTCAATGTCCTCTTTGTACTCGAAGCCCGGCGTGCGCCAGTGGCAGTGCAGGTCCACGAAAGCGGGCAGCACGGTCAGTCCTCCGGCGTCCAGCACCGTTTCGTTTTCTCCGGCCAGTGCGGCCAGGTCCTGACCGACGGCGGCGATCTTTCCGTCCTTTACATACAGCTCCACAGGCCGGCCCTCGGCGTTGACAGCGTTGATGAGCAGCATAAGATTACCTCCCTGTCTGTGTTTGTCTGGTTTCATCGTCCGGGTGTGTCTGCCCTCAGAAGGGCAAAAAAAAACTTTTCCCTGCAAAGGGAAAAGTCAGCACATCCAAAAAGGAAACACCGGAGCCACAGCAAAAACGGCTGCAAACTGATTTTTCAGTTTTGCGCGCATCATCTTGGCCTTCATGCTCCCGTCTCCTTTTCTATCCGTTCTTTTTCGATATATTTTAGCATAGAAGCGCAAAATGTGTCAATGCTTTTGGCCTCATTTCCATGTGAGAAGGTTTGCATCCGTAAGCCTCGAATTTTAGCTACTCTACCGAAAAGTCCCTTTTCTCCCCCGCCGCCAGCGCCCCTGTGCAAAAAAATCCTCATTTTTGTTCTTATATCCTACCATTTCACTGTACATTAAAGTTCAGATGTGCTATTATAATGTTTATCAGAGAGGGGGCCGCCATTGCGGGCGGCAAATGGAGGTTTTCTATGATGGGTCTTTTAGAGGACGCGCGGAACATCCAGCGCAAGGACCCTGCGGCACGCACGGTGCTGGAGGTCATCCTGCTTTACCCGGGCTTTCACATTCTGGTCTATCACCGCATTGCCCACTGGCTGTTCGAGCACAAGCACTTTTTCCTTGCCCGCTGGGTCAGCCAGCGGGGCCGGCACAAGACCGGCATCGAGATCCACCCCGGCGCGAAGATCGGCAAGTGCCTGTTCATCGACCACGGCATGGGCATCGTCTTCGGCGAGACGGCGGAGATCGGCGACAACTGCACCATCTACCACGGCGTGACCCTCGGCGGCACCGGCAAGGACACCGGCAAGCGCCACCCCACCCTGGGCGACAATGTCCTTATCGGCGCAGGCACCAAGGTGCTGGGTCCGGTGTATATCGGCGACAACGCCCGCATCGGCGCGGGCAGCGTGGTGCTCAAGAACCTGCCCGCCAACTGCACCGCCGTCGGCGTCCCTGCCGAAGTGGTGCGCATCAACAACAAGGCCGTCAACCCTGCCGACGACCTCGACCAGCAGGACCTGCCGGACATCATGGCCCAGCGTCTCATCGACCTCGACCGCCGCATCGGCCAGCTGGAAAAGGCCGCGCAGGGCGATATTCCCCCCACGGCCCAGCAGGTGGCCGCACGGCAGCGCAAGCATTAAAAACGGAAGCTTTCCCTCGGGAGAGCTTCCGTTTTTCTTTTATCGTATCAACTCTTTGACCTTCTCCACCGCGGCGGCTACCAGCTGGCCGATGGGCTGGTCCGGCACACCCACCACGATGTTATCGCAGTGGTTGATGGGGATGAGCACCCGCGCTGCACTGCTCTGGCAGACCGCTGCCGCCATGGCCGGGGTGATCTCGCCCAGCAGCGAATCGGCGATGACGATGCCGATGGGGCCGACGATGATGTCCGCCCGGCGGCAGTTGACCACCACGGCATTTTCGCCGGTGGCGGCGCGGTGTGCGCCCGCCTTGAGCATGGCCGAAGCCGCGATGCTGTTGGTTCCTACGGCGGTCAGCTCGATGTCCGGGCATCCGGCGGCAAGCGCCGCCGTCAGCTGACGGCCAAGACCGCCGCCCTGCCCGTCAATGACCAAGACGCGCACCCGGCTCAAAAGTCGATCTCCTCCAGCCGCAGCAGAGCGATGATATAAATTTTCAGGGCTTCCAGCAGCTTGTCGATGGGAGCGGCCTCGTTCGCGCCGTGCATCGGGCCGCCGAACTCGGGAAGCACCATATCGCTGTGCTCCGGGCCAAAGCTGACAGCATAGGGGAAGTGGCGGGCGTAAGTGCCGCCGCCCATGGTGAAGGGCGTTGCGTTCTCGCCGGTGACTTCGTTGTAGGTGTCGATGCAGGCCTTGATGGCGGGGGTGTCAGCCTCGATGTAGAAAGGCTTTGCGCTGCCCACATCCGTCAGCTCTGCGCCGGTGCCGATGGCGGCACGGATCTGCTTTGCGATGGTGTCTCCGTCGGTGCAGGTGGGGTAACGGCTGTCCATGGTCTGGACCATCCGGCCATCCACCATGGACATCTTGCCGCCGATGATGGTCAGCGGGCCGAAGGGGCCGTCGGCGCAGTCGATGCCGAGGCCCACGCCTGCGGTGGAGTCGTGCAGCTTCTTGACAGCTTCCAGATAGGCGCGCTCGGCGTCGTTGCAGAGGCCATTGTCCAGCAGGTAGTTCACCACCAGACCGATGGCGTTGACAGTGCCTTCCGGCATGGCAGCGTGGCCGGACTTGCCCCAGCCGCGGATGCGGACACCGTCGCCTTCCGGCTCGAGGGTGATGTTGGGGGCGTTGCGCAGCTTGGTGATGTCGGTGGCCACGAGAGCGCTGGCGCGGTCAGGCACAGCGTTGGTGGCGACGCCGCCCACAAAGTCCTTGATGATGCCGTTGCAGACGGGGCTGACCAGCTTGCCGTCAAAGTGGCCCTTCTCGCCATTGCAGACCGGGAACTCTGCGTCCGGGGTAAAGCAGAACACAGGGGCCGGATAGTTGGCGAGGTAGTAGTCCACATCGTGCATGTGAGTCTCCTCGTTGTCGCCGACGAGGGCGCGGATGGGATAGCGCAGGGAGACACCCTCCTCTTTGAGGAACTTCAGGGCGTACAGGGTGGCGACCATGGGGCCTTTGTCGTCAGCGACGCCGCGGCCGATCATCCAGCCGTCGCGGATCTCCATCTTGAAGGGGTCTTCCGTCCAGCCGTTGCCCTCCGGCACCACGTCCACATGGCAGATGGTAGCCAGATACTTCTCGGCATCGGCACCGGCCAGCTCGGCGTAGCCGATATGGTTCTCGCAGTTGCGGGTCGCAAGGCCCATGCCTGCGGCCAGCTCCAGCGTCTTGTCCAGCGCGGCACGGGGGCCTGCGCCGTAGGGTGCGCCCTCTTCCGGAGCACCCTCCACGCTGTTGATGGACACCAGCGTGGCAATGTCTTTCAGGATCTGCTCTTTGTTCGCCGCAACAAATGCGTCGATCTTCTGGTTCAAAGCCTCTTGCATCTTTGATTCGTCCTTTCTTCGTCTTTACTCAAGACACGCTGTTATTATTCTAGCACACTTTGCGATGGAAAACCAGCCCTCTCAGGCGCTCACGCGCCAGCTCTCCCAAAGGGGGCAACCATTTCGACCGCCGCCAGTGGCGGAAGCAGGGAGAAATTGTTGGGGCCGCGGCCAGCAGGATGCAAGCGAAAGCGAGCAGACGCTGGGAGCCGCAACCCGGGTGCAACGCGCCCACTGGCGAGCCGGTCAGGCCCATGCAAAACAAAAAGTCTCTCACTGCGGGAAACTGTAGTGCCTCGCGGCCTCGGGCAGGTCATACCGCAAACAGACCGCTCAGCGCTCCCAAAAGACCTGCGCTTGCCAGACCCATGATGATCCCGGCCAGCAGCACGCCGCCCATGCAGGCGATGAGCACATCTTTGAACTTCATGTCGAGGATGGACGCGGCCAGCGTGCCGGTCCATGCGCCGGTCCCCGGCAGCGGGATGCCCACGAAGAGCAGCAGCGCCGCCACGAGGCCGCGCCCGGCCTTGGCTTCCAGCGCACGACCTCCTTTTTCGCCCTTGACGATGCAGAAACGGCAAAAAGGGCCGATGATGGGCTTGTGGTAGCCCCAGATGAGGACTTTACGGGCGAACAGATAGATGAACGGCACCGGCAGCATATTGCCCACCACACAGACCAGATAGGTCGGCAGGATGGGCAGCCCCATCCCGATGCCCACCGGGATGGCGCCGCGCAGCTCGATGAGGGGCAGCATCGAGATAAAGAATACGATGAGATAGCTTTTGAGCATAGAGCCCTCCTTATAAGTCGATGTCCAGCTCCACCGGGCAGTGGTCGGAGCCAAACACCTCGTTGTGTATCTCGGCGGCTTTTATCTTATCCGCAATGCGGTTCGAGACGATGAAATAGTCGATGCGCCAGCCCGCGTTCTTCTCCCCGGGGCGTGGAAGCGGTAGCTCCACCAGCTGTATTTCACCTCGTCCGGGTGGATGGCGCGGAAGCTGTCGGTGAAGCCCGCCGCCAGCAGCTCGGTCATCTTGGCCCGCTCCTGGTCGGTAAAGCCGGCGCTCATCCGGTTGGTCTTGGCGTTTTTAATATCAATTTCCTGATGGGCCACGTTCAGATCGCCGCAGAGGATGACCGGCTTTTTGGCATCCAGCTCCAGCAGGTAGGCGCGGAAGGCGTCCTCCCATGTCATCCGGTAGTCCAGCCGCTTGAGGCCGTCCTGACTGTTGGGGTGTAGCAGTTGACGAGGTAAAACTCCGGGTATTCCAGCGTCAGCACACGGCCCTCGTGGTCGTGCTCCTCGATGCCGATGCCGGTGGCCACGCTCAGCGGCGCGGTCTTGCACCAGCAGGCTGTGCCGGAGTAGCCCTTCTTTTCCGCCGAGTATGTATATTCCGTGTAGCCCTCGGGGGCAAAATCGGCCTGCCCGGGCTGCATCTTGGTCTCCTGCACCGAGAACACGTCCGCGTCCAGCGCGGCGAAGCTCGCGGCAAAATCGTGGGTCAGACAGGCGCGCAGCCCGTTCACGTTCCAGCTGATGAGTTTCATGTAATGTCCCTTTCTGTTTTCAGGCCTTATATTTTTCTTTCCAGACACCGCTGCGGAAGCGGGTCACGAAGCAGGTCACACGGCAGACCCAGTCCACCACCATGGCGATCCAGACGCCGATGGCACCCATGCCCATCCGCACACCGATGATATAGCTGAAGCCCACACGCCAGCAGGCCATGCTGGCGATGGAGACGATCATCGTGAACCTGACGTCGTTGGCGGCGCGCAGAGCGTTGGGCAGCACGAAGGAGAGAGGCCAGAGCAGCATTGCAAAGCCCGCGTGGATGCAGGCCAGAATGATGGAGAGCTCCATCGTCTCGCCCGAAAGCTCGTAAATGCCCACTAGAGGCCGGACAAAAATCAGGATCAATCCATTCAGCACACCCATGACGAGATAGGCCCAGCCCAGCAGCTTCTTTGTATAATAGATAGCCTGCTCGTTATCCCCTGCGCCGATGCAGCGGCCCACGACAGTTATCATGGCAAGGCCGATGGCCTTGCCCGGGATGCAGCCCACACCATCGAGGTTGTTGGCGACGGCGTTGGCGGCAATCTGCACGGTGCCGAAAGTGGAGATCATGCTGACCACGACGATGCGGCCCGCCTCGAACAAACTGTTCTCAAAGGCCGACGGCACGCCGATGCCGAGGATGCGCTTGGCCATACCGGTATCGAGCTTAACGGTCTTCGGCACCGTGAGGGCATGGCCTTTCTGGTAGCAGCGGCCCAGAATGAGCACCGCCGCGATGACACGGGAGACGACACTGGGCCATGCAACGCCATCGACGCCCATTTTCAGGCCGAAGATGCAGACCGCGTTGCCCACGATGTTGATGATGTTCATGAGGACGCTGATCTGCATGGAGATCTTAGAGTTGCCCATGCTGCGGAAGAGGGCCGCGCCCGCGTTGTACAGCGCGAGGAAGGGATAGCTCAGGGCGGTTATTTTAAGGTAGAGGACGCCGGCGTCCAGAACGTCCGCGTCGATGGAGCCGTAGCAGGCGCTGATCATGGGCCGGGCGAAAAGGATGCAGAGTGCAGCCACCACGGTACCCAGGACAGCGCTCAGCAGGATGAGCTGGCCCGCACCGGCATCTGCCTTTTCCTGCTCCTTCGCGCCCAGATACTGGCTCACTACCACCGCGCCGCCGGTGGCCAGCGCCGCGAACAGCACGATGATGAGGTTGTTTATCATATCCACGAGGCTGACGCCCGAGATGGCCGCCTCGCCGCAGCGGGAGACCATCATGGTGTCGGCCATGCCCACCGTCACGGCCAGAAACTGCTCGATGAGCAGCGGCCCCACCAGCCGCAGCAGGTCTTTCTGGGAAAACAGCGGCGTCCGCCCGTTGAACCAGCCGGCCTTTTCGCCGGCTGACGCGTTTTTTACCATCTATATTCTCCTTTGTCGTTTGCAATATCACATCTGTTTTTCATTTCAGCGCAGACTTCTCATTTTACGCTATCATCTTAGCACAGCCTTCTCCGCCGTGCAAGAGCCGGAGAGCGGCTTACAAAAATTTATAGTGTTCTTGTTTGGAACACCCCGCCGTTTCGTACTTCGTCAAATTGCCGGTGAATCTCTCCGGGATTTGTGCGTTGTGCCAAAAGTACAGCATTCCGCCCCTTTTTTGGAAGTTTTTTCAAAAAAGGGCTTGTAATTTTTCTGTAATCGTGCTATTGTTGTATCCAACACGGGCAGACTGTTGGATACATAGCATCCCGCGCCCTTGTTTTCTCCTTCTTATTATTGCTATTTTCTTCATTTACCTTCTTATCATTTACCCTGCTTGCCCGAAAGGGCAAAAAAGCGATGGCCCACCTGCACTGGGCCATCGCTTTTCTTTTTGTCGTTTATTCTGCGGTCAGCCGGGCAAACGCCTGCCGGACGTCGCCGGAGAAGTAGAGAGTCCCCAGCGCGCACACCGGGCCGTCGCCGCCCAGCTCCACCGCGCGGGCGACGCCCGCCGGGATGTCCGCCGCTGCCTCAGCCTTTCCGCCCCGGGTGCGGATGTGCTCTGCCAGCGTCTCAGCAGGCATGGCGCGGGGCGTGTGGGCCGCGACCGTGACGAACCGCTTTGCCAGCGGCAGCAGCAGCGCCAGCATCTCGTCCACATCCTTGTCGGCCATGATGCTGAGCAGGAAGACGAACTTCTGCCCCGGGAAGCGGTCCCGGAGGCTCTGGACGGTGGCCCGCATCCCGTGGGCGTTGTGACTGCCGTCCAACAGGAAAGCGGGCGAATGCCGCAGCAGCTCGAACCGGCCCGGCCAGCTCACCTGCTCGAGGCCGGTGCGGATGGCGCTGTCGGGGATGTTCCATCCCCTGCCCCGCAGCACACGGAGGGCCGTGATGGCGAGGGCGGCGTTTTTCGGCTGATAGCTGCCGATGAGGGGCAGACGGACACCGTCCAGCCCGTCGAAATCGAAGGTGACGGCGTCGAGGTCGCCGCCCTCCACTTTGAGGCGGGAGAGATCCACTACCGTGAGAGGCGCGTTCTGCTCCTTGGCTACACGGGCGATGACAGCGTCCGCTTCCGGCACACCGCCGTAGCTCACCACCGGACTGCCCGGCTTGATGATGCCGGCCTTGGCGGCGGCGATGTCCGCGATGGTGGGGCCGAGTTCTTTTACATGGTCCATGCCCAGCGCCGTGATGACCGCGCACTCGGGCGGGTCGATGACGTTGGTTGAGTCCAGCGTACCGCCGAGGCCCACTTCCAGCACCACGATGTCGCACTTTTCCTCCGCGAACCAGAGCATCCCCAGGGCCGTGATGATCTCGAACTCGGTAGGGACGTCAGCCATGGCGTCCGCCGCCGGGCGGACGCGCTCCACCAGACGTACCAGCGCGTCGTCGGGTATCTGTTCGCCTTTTACCTGAATGCGCTCGTTGAAGCGGTTGATGAAAGGCGAAGTGTACAGGCCCACCCTATACCCCGCCGCCTGCAGGCAGGACGCCAGCATGGCGGCAGTGCTGCCCTTGCCGTTGGTACCCGCCACATGGACGAAGCGGAGCCTCTTGTGGGGGTCGCCCAGCGCCGCCAGCAGAGTGCGGGTGCGGCTGAGGCCCGGCTTGTGGCCGGCCCACTGGACAGCGTGGATGTATTCCAAAGCGGATTCGTAGTTCATAGAAACGCCTCGTTTTATTTGTTTCATTTTTAGGGAAGCGGCTGCGCGCGCCGGTGGCGCGGGGGTAGAGCGCGGTTACGCGAGGTTAAGTTCTCTTTTGCGTGCCAAAAGAGAACCAGAAAACCACCAGCGATTTCGACGCGCTGGATCCACGAGAAAGGGGCTGCTCGCCCCTTTCAGACCCCGAAGGAGAAGTCGAAACGGAAAAAAGCTAGCCGCTTCGCTAAACGCTTTTTTCTCGTTTCTCCGATTTGCTGCTTCGCAGCTGGTGTTACCTCTCTGCTGACGGTAAAGTTCTGCGAAAGCCTGAAATCTTCGGCGGAGCCGTAAATGGGAGAAGCACAAAAAATGCGTTTAGCGAAGCGGCTAGCATTTTTGGGCTTCGACCTCATCTTTGGAATTGTTAAGGGCGAGCAGCCCTTAACTCGTTGCGGGGAGAGTGGAGTCCAGAGGTAGGGAGGGGGGATTCGAAACACCCCTCCCTACCTCTGGCCCGCGCGGAGCGCAAAGCCATTTGACCAAAAGAGAAAACATCCCCCGCGCCACCAGCGCGAGAACCAGCTTAAAGAAAAAACCAGCTCTGCCTCTGGCCCGCGCGGAGCGCAAAGCCATTTGACCGAAAGAATAAAATCCGCCCCGCGCCGGCGCGCGCAGCCGCCACACCATTTTACGTCTTCACCCAAAATATAGCAGTTTGCGTTTTTAATGCACAAGCAACATCCGCAAACTGCATATCGCAAATATGCCATTTTGATAGGCACTGTTTTTGAAAATTGCGATAAACGGAGGGACGAAAAGTGCTTTAGTTGCCTAAACTGCAACCTGATTGCAATTTAGGTGTAGGGAAGAGTATACACGGATTCTGCGTGAAATGCAAGACCAAAATGCAATCTTTTTGCATTTTTCTCAAAAGAATGACTCTTAAAACCTTTTTTGGAAGAAATTCAATTAAACCTATTGACAATATGGGTAGGAGGGAATATAATGCAGACAACAAAACCACACGCCTTGTAGGTAAGTGGGAATCTCAGAAAGGAGGGCACTCAAATGACGCTGATTTGGAAAAGTCTTCTGCACGCCAACTTCCGCTGTGGGCGAATGTACAGCGCCCGGGCCGAGAAACAAACTCTGAGCCATAGCTGTACGGTGTCCTCTATGCCGCGAATGTGCGAGCGAATGTGACGCCCGAGACAGACAAAAGGCTCTGAGCTGAGAACGATTTCTTTGCCCGGCAGACGAAAGGTGAAACTCCCCACGCTGCCGGGCATTTTTGCTGCCGGGCATTTTTATGGGTAAAAATAATACTTTGAGTACAGATAGAGAGGAAAAATACTATGTCTAACTATAAATTTGAGACCCTGCAGCTTCACGTTGGCCAGGAGCAGGCCGATCCCGCTACCGATTCCCGTGCTGTGCCTATCTACCAGACCACTTCCTATGTCTTCCGCAACAGCCAGCACGCCGCTGACCGCTTTGGTCTGGCCGACGCCGGCAACATTTATGGCCGTCTGACCAACTCCACCCAGGATGTGTTCGAGAAGCGCATTGCCGCTCTGGAAGGCGGCGTGGCTGCTCTGGCTACTGCTTCCGGTGCAGCTGCCATCACCTACACCATCGAGGCACTGGCTCAGGCCGGCGACCACATCGTGGCTCAGAAGACCATCTACGGCGGCAGCTACAATCTGCTGGAGCACACCCTGACCCAGTTCGGCGTCACCACCACCTTCGTGGACGCTCACGATCTGGAAGAGGTCGAGAACGCGATCCAGCCCAACACCAAGGCTGTCTACCTCGAGACTCTGGGCAACCCCAACAGTGATATTCCTGATATTGATGCCATCGCGGCCATCGCTCACAAGCATGGCCTGCCGCTGGTCATTGATAACACCTTCGGCACCCCGTACCTGATCCGTCCCATCGAGCATGGCGCTGACATCGTCGTCCACTCCGCTACCAAGTTCATCGGCGGCCACGGCACCACGCTGGGCGGCATCATCGTGGACAGCGGCAAGTTCGACTGGAAGGCCAGCGGCAAGTACGGCAACATCGCCGCTCCCAACCCCAGCTACCACGGCGTGTCCTTCGCTGACGCAGCCGGCCCCGCCGCTTTCGTCACCTACATCCGCGCCATCCTGCTGCGTGATACCGGCGCTACCATCTCCCCGTTCAACGCCTTCCTGCTGCTGCAGGGTACCGAGACTTTGAGCCTGCGCATTGAGCGCCATGTG
>ENA-OQJN01000623-OQJN01000623.1-human-gut-metagenome-genome-assembly--contig:-NODE-623-length-13360-cov-7.128996_pt1 | contig 13360 bp, 7 predicted proteins | sample MGYA00242610_ERZ504777 | MGnify/ENA primary metagenome ERZ504777 (study PRJEB26092, sample SAMD00036350) | human gut metagenome | host: Homo sapiens | study: EMG produced TPA metagenomics assembly of... | reverse complement strand
TAGAGACCGAACTGTCTCACGACGTTCTGAACCCAGCTCGCGTGCCACTTTAATGGGCGAACAGCCCAACCCTTGGGACCTTCTCCAGCCCCAGGATGTGACGAGCCGACATCGAGGTGCCAAACCATTCCGTCGATATGAGCTCTTGGGAATGATCAGCCTGTTATCCCCGGAGTACCTTTTATCCTTTGAGCGATGGCCCTTCCATGCGGAACCACCGGATCACTATGCTCTAGTTTCCTACCTGATCGACTTGTATGTCTCCCAGTCAAGCGCCCTTATGCCATTACACTCTGCGACCGGTTACCAATCGGTCTGAGGGCACCTTTAGAAGCCTCCGTTACGCTTTTGGAGGCGACCACCCCAGTCAAACTACCCACCATACAGTGTCCTCCTAACTAGGAGTTAGAACTCAAACAACCGAAGGGCCGTATTTCAACGTCGGCTCCACAAATACTGGCGTACCTGCTTCAATGCCTCCGGCCTATCCTACACATCGTCTGCCCAAACTCAATGTAAAGCTATAGTAAAGGTTCACGGGGTCTTTTCGTCCCATCGCGGGTAATCGGCATCTTCACCGATACTACAATTTCACCGAGCTCACGGTTGAGACAGTGTCCAGATCATTACACCATTCGTGCAGGTCGGAACTTACCCGACAAGGAATTTCGCTACCTTAGGACCGTTATAGTTACGGCCGCCGTTTACCGGGGCTTCAATTCAACGCTTCTCCTCGCGGATGACATCTCCTCTTAACCTTCCGGCACCGGGCAGGTGTCAGGCTGTATACATCATGTTTCCATTTAGCACAGCCATGTGTTTTTGTTAAACAGTTGCCTGGACCTATTCTCTGCGCCTCGCCTTACGACGAGGACCCTTTATCCCGAAGTTACAGGGTCAATTTGCCTAGTTCCTTAACCGTGAATCACTCGAGCGCCTCAGTATTCTCAACCCGACCACGTGTGTCCGTTTACGGTACGGGTGCCGCATGGATAAGTTTAGCGGATTTTCTCGGGAGCATGGTTACGTCCATATTACGTTGCGCAAGCGCTCCGTATACTCTCAGGTTCGACTCTCCCCGCGGATTTGCCTACGGGAATCAATATCTACACCCTTCAACCGGCTATTCCGTCAGCCGGCAGGACTGTCACTTCTCCGTCTCCACGTCACTCCATGAGGCAGTATGGGAATATTAACCCATTCTTCCATCGGCGGCGCCGTTCGGCTTTGCCTTAGGTCCCGACTCACCCTGATCCGATTAGCGTTGATCAGGAAACCTTGGTCTTTCGGCGGGGGGTTTCTCGCCCCCTTATCGTTACTCATACCTACATTTGCTTTTCCATGCGCTCCAACAAGGGTCATCCCTCATCTTCGACGCGGCATGGAATGCTCCCCTACCATGTCTTGCGACATCCACGGCTTCGGCAGATCGTTTATGCCCGATTATTATCCACGCCAGATCGCTCGACTAGTGAGCTGTTACGCACTCTTTAAATGAATGGCTGCTTCCAAGCCAACATCCTAGCTGTCTCTGCGATCCGACCTCGTTAGTTCAACTTAACGATCATTTGGGGGCCTTAGCCGGTGGTCTGGATTCTTCTCCTCTCGGACACGGACCTTAGCACCCGCGCCCTCACTCCCTGTAAATATATATCGCGCATTCGGAGTTTATCTGGACTTGATAGGCGGTGAAGCCCTCGCATCCAATCAGTCGCTCTACCTCACGATATACTATAAAGAGGCTGCACCTAAATGCATTTCGGGGAGTACGAGCTATCTCCGAGTTTGATTAGCCTTTCACCCCTACCCTCAGCTCATTGGAAAGCTTTTCAACGCTTACCCATCCGGTCCTCCAGTTGGTGTTACCCAACCTTCAACCTGGCCAAGGGTAGATCACTCGGTTTCGCGTCTACCCCCCCCGACTTGGCGCCCTGTTCAGACTCGCTTTCGCTTCGGCTCCGTTCCTCAAGAACTTAACCTTGCCGGGGAAGGTAACTCGTAGGTTCATTATGCAAAAGGCACGCCGTCACGTCATTACGACGCTCCGACCGCTTGTAGGCAGACGGGTTCAGGGTCTATTTCACTCCCCTGCTCGGGGTTCTTTTCACCTTTCCCTCACGGTACTGGTTCGCTATCGGTCTCTCGGGAGTATTTAGCCTTACGGGATGGGCCCCGCTAATTCACGCAAGATTTCTCGTGCCCCGCGCTACTCAGGATGCCACTAGGCTTCAATCGTCAGTCGTGTACGGGGTTTTCACCCTCTATGACCGCCTTTTCCAAGGCGTTCCACTTGACTCTATCTTGCCACGTCGTGGTCCTACAACCCCCGTGTCGCCTAGACGACATGGGTTTGGGCTCTTCCGTGTTCGCTCGCCACTACTTACGGAATCATTGTTTATTTTCTCCTCCTATGGGTACTTAGATGTTTCAGTTCCCCACGTTCGCCTCCCTTTCGGGATGGCAGGCCTTCAGCCTGCCGGGTTGCCCCATTCGGATATCCCGGGATCAAGGGCTATTTGCGCCTCCCCCGGGCTTTTCGCAGCTTATCACGTCCTTCGTCGCCTCCGAGAGCCAAGGCATCCACCGTCTGCCCTTGCTTACTTTCTCTCACCTCGCACTTGACGCACGGGTTGATATATCTTAAGCTCGCTCTACTTGTTTCTTCTTTTTGATGTCCAACATGTCAAAGATCCTCTTTCCCTCGCGGGATGTGTGGAGAATAACGGATTCGAACCGTTGACCCTCTGCGTGCAAGGCAGATGCTCTAGCCAGCTGAGCTAATCCCCCTCATTCGGAGTAGTCCCAGGCAGAGTTGAACTGCCGACCTCTACATTATCAGTGTAGCGCTCTAACCAACTGAGCTATAGGACTGTCAACTTTGCCAAGACTTACGTCCCAGCGTCATCTTTTTCTCTCCGACCGGCCTCCCGGTCTGTAAGATCTATATATAAACATAATCTCAACAGCAGCACAAGGGATCAATACCTCGTATGACCTCGGTACGGAATCCTGAAGCTCCAGAAAGGAGGTGTTCCAGCCGCACCTTCCGGTACGGCTACCTTGTTACGACTTAGCCCCAGTCACCAGTTTTACCCTAGGCCGATCCTCGCGGTTACGGACTTCAGGTACCCCCGGCTCCCATGGCTTGACGGGCGGTGTGTACAAGGCCCGGGAACGTATTCACCGCGCCATGGCTGATGCGCGATTACTAGCGAATCCAGCTTCACGGAGTCGGGTTGCAGACTCCGATCCGAACTGAGACGTGGTTTGGGGATTCGCTCCCTGTCGCCAGGTGGCTTCCCTTTGTCCACGCCATTGTAACACGTGTGTCGCCCCGGATGTAAGGGCCGTGCTGATTTGACGTCATCCCCGCCTTCCTCGCAGCTTACGCTGGCAGTCCCACCAGAGTCCTCAGCTTTACCTGTTAGTAACTAGTGGCAAGGGTTGCGCTCGTTATGGCACTTAAGCCGACACCTCACGGCACGAGCTGACGACAACCATGCAGCACCTCGCAAACGGCTATTGCTAGAAAAGGTGTTTCCACCTCGGTCCGAATGCGTTCAAACCCGGGTAAGGTTCCTCGCGTATCATCGAATTAAACCACATGTTCCTCCGCTTGTGCGGGCCCCCGTCAATTCCTTTGAGTTTCACCGTTGCCGGCGTACTCCCCAGGTGGATCACTTAACGCTTTCGCTGTGCCGCTTACAGTGTATCGCAAACAGCTAGTGATCATCGTTTACTGCGTGGACTACCAGGGTATCTAATCCTGTTTGATCCCCACGCTTTCGTGCATCAGCGTCAGTAATGGCTTGGCAGGCTGCCTTCGCAATCGGGGTTCTGCGTGATATCTATGCATTTCACCGCTACACCACGCATTCCGCCTGCCTCAAACATACTCAAGCCCCCCAGTTTCAACGGCAATTCTATGGTTGAGCCACAGACTTTCACCGCTGACTTAAAAGGCCGCCTACGCACCCTTTAAACCCAATAAATCCGGATAACGCTCGGATCCTCCGTATTACCGCGGCTGCTGGCACGGAGTTAGCCGATCCTTATTCATAAGGTACATACAAAATAGGACACGTCCCACACTTTATTCCCTTATAAAAGAGGTTTACGATCCATAGAACCTTCATCCCTCACGCGACTTGGCTGGTTCAGCCTCTCGGCCATTGACCAATATTCCTCACTGCTGCCTCCCGTAGGAGTTTGGTCCGTGTCTCAGTACCAATGTGGGGGACCTTCCTCTCAGAACCCCTATCCATCGTCGGTTTGGTGGGCCGTTACCCCGCCAACTGCCTAATGGAACGCATGCCTATCTATCAGCGATGAATCTTTAGCAAATATCCCCATGCGGGGCCCCTGCTTCATGCGGTATTAGTCCGACTTTCGCCGGGTTATCCCCCTCTGATAGGTAAGTTACATACGCGTTACTCACCCGTGCGCCGGTCGCCGGCGGGTATTGCTACCCCCGCTGCCCCTCGACTTGCATGTGTTAAGCCTGTCGCTAGCGTTCATCCTGAGCCAGGATCAAACTCTTCGTTGTTTAAATTGTTTTTATATCCTCGCTCCGGAATCCGTTATTGTAGTCCAAAGTCATACTTCTTTGACGGTATCAATCCGGAAAATTAATTTTCCTAATACTTGTACTACTTGTTGAATTATGTAAATCTCTCAAAGAACTCTTTTGTCGCTTTCGTTTTGCGAACGTGGCTGCAAAGATAAGGACTTTTATTTTAAACCTCCAAATTATTCCGGAACTTTTTTTTCTAAAAGTTTGTTTCATCATTTTGTACCGGCGTTCTCTCTCGAATGCGGGTGCAAAAGTAGTGTTATAAAACATAACCTCCAAACTTTTTCGGAATTATTTTTCAAGTTTTTTTCACGAGGGGGATCGCGTACATTAGTAATACGTCGATATCCATTCTCGGCTCACGTGGCCCACCACGTGGCCTCACGTGTCACCACGTGCACTTAAAACAAGTGCTCCACGAGTACATTTGCACGTATGAAAACGACAAAAACGATCTTGGCCCCGATAGGAAATCACACAGAAAAAACGGCTTTTAGCTCATGAAATCATGCGAAATGCACTTGGTTTTAGTGCTTTCGGATCACGTAAACGTGGGTAAGGACCCATTATATCGCCCCCCAAAGACCCAAAAAGCCGAAGAGGGAAGAACCACACAAACAACTGTATATCCACATGTTAAGGCATCAGGAAAATTCCCCGGTAAAAATCCTAGGGCGCAAAAGGCGCATCTTTACGCTTTCAAAGAAACATTTTTAGAAAAATAATATTTACATCACTCTACAGACAAGAGGGGTATAAACGTTATTTACAGAAAAAGTTTTAGAAACATACGTAAAGATGCGCCCCTTGCGCCCTAACCTATCAGCAACATCCCTAATACGGGATACAAAAAAGTCAATGGGACACGGCCGTAAAGTCATTGAGAAACCATCTCTATTCCATTGACTTTACCACCGTTTCCCATTGAGATACTATCGTAAACCCGACACTTCAAGAAGGGATAATCATTCCCCAGATAGGCGTCTTGACCATGAACACGAATAGTTCGCTCGCAACTGAACTGAACCGCACCATCGTCCCGTTAATCGCTACCCGTCCCATGATAGGGACAAATCCGTTCTTCTCCTTGCTGCCGTTCACATAAATTTGACTTCTCCCAATATCCACAATTTGCCCCTACCTTCTTCATATTCAATTTTAATTGCGCCAATCTGGGCTTTTTATAAGGTTATTACGGAGATTTTCCGTAAATTTGTAGAAATAAGACAGCCAATAATATTTATAAAAATATGCGAGAAAAACTCTCCTATCCTGTTAGGATCATCATATCCTTACTATCCATTTTTCTCTGGAGCTTTCCGGCAGAAGGGCAGGATAGTGAAAGCTTAAAAAAGCAATTAGATCAAAAGCTAAACTCTTTCGCAAGGCAATATGTGTCTTCACGCACCATTAAGATTGACTCCATCCTCATACAGAAGAAGAAAGTCACGCTTTTCGCCAATGAAGCTTTGGAGGACATCCCTTTTCGGGAATACAACGTTTCTGAGCTTTACGCAAGTATAGCTCCCCTATTCCCCAATGCCTCCAAGATCGTCATCTTGACCCGAGATACAGACATTGAGAGCTTGATTCCCGAATACGACAGAAAAGGACGTCCCAACAAAAAGAGGCTATACTCCATTAAAGAGAGTAAATACCCGCTAACCCGTAGCCTATCCACCCCTCATGAGATAAAAAACGGATTACAAAACCGTCATATCGCCCTTTGGCAAAGCCATGGTTTATATTACGCCCAGACCGCCCATCGCTGGGAATGGCAACGGGCTCGCATGTTCGGCACCGTGGAGGACTTATTTACGCAGAGTTTTGTTCTTCCTTATCTGACCCCGATGCTTGAAAACGCAGGAGCGACTATTCTTATCCCCCGGGAAAGGGACACTCAAATACACGAAATCATTATCGACAATGATCGCTCTACTCCGGGATCCGAGTATAAGGAATTGGATGGAGAGAAAGCTTGGTCGGATGGGGAGAAAGCCGGATTTGGGCATATTCAAGCTACTTATACGAATGGGGAGAACCCTTTTACGCAAGGTACCTATCGGCAGACGGTCACACAGAGGAAAGGAAAAGAAAGTCTCATCGAGTGGATTCCCGAAATTCCGGAATCGGGGAATTACGCGGTCTATGCCTCCTATCAATCTTTTCCGAACAGCACAGAGCAGGCACTGTATACCATCCATCATGCCGGAGGGGAAACCACAATCGCCGTCAATCAAACAATGGGGGGTGGGACTTGGATCTATCTGGGAAACTTCAAATTCACGGCACATGAACAAGCCCATGAGAGAATCGTATTAACGAATCAAAGCAATAAATCGGGAAAGATTATCACGGCAGACGCAATCAAGATCGGTGGCGGCATGGGGAACATCGCACGTAGCCCGCTAGAAAGTCCCTATCCGATAGAAGCAGAGACAAGTGGGTATCCACGGTTTACCGAGGCGGCCCGATATTGGCTACAATGGGCGGGAATACCGGATAGTATCTATTCGAAAAGCGCTTTCCGCAATGATTATCAAGACGACATTTACGCACGTCCCCAATGGGTTAATTATTTAAAAGAACAGACCCATATCCCTATCGACATGGCCTTCGCATTCCATTCCGACGCAGGAACCACCCCGGATGACTCAATTATAGGGACACTCGGCATCTATATGTCTAAAAGCAACGACGGAATCTACACCAACCGGAAAAGCCGGGAGATCGCCAGAGACCTAACCGACATGATCCAAACACAGATCCTGTCCGATGTCCGCAAGGTTTACAATCCTCAATGGAGCCGCCGGGGCATGTGGAATCAATCTTATATAGAGGCACGTATTCCCGATGTCCCAACGATGCTATTAGAATTACTATCCCATCAAAACTTCGCCGATATGCGTTACGGGTTAGACCCACGCTTCCGTTTCCTTATTTGTAGGGCGATCTATAAAGGGATGCTCCGTTATATCTGTTTCCAGAATAAACAGGAGCCTATCGTACAACCGCTCCCACCCGATCGTCTGTATACGGAGCTCGTAGAAACGAATAAAGTGAGAATCGGCTGGAAAGCCGTACAGGATACTCTTGAGGAGAGTGCCTCACCAACCGCCTATATCCTTTATAGTCGAAAAGACAGCGGTGGATTCGATAACGGGACGCTCGTAAAAGGAGAAGAAATCATTCTTCCAATTGAGACGGGTATTATCCATAGTTATAAGGTAGCTGCCGTAAATAAGGGAGGCATCAGTTTCCCTTCCGAGATCGTAAGTGTTTACCGGTCTCCTAAAGGTGAAAAGGATAAGACGGTATTGATCGTCAATGGATTCGACAGGATCAGCGGTCCAGCCAGTTTCGAGAGTACGGCGGATAGTTTAGCCGGCTTTCTTTATGCCGTCGACCGGGGAGTGCCTTATCTGAATGATATCGCATTTATCGGGGATCAATTCGAATTCCGCCGTTCCGCCACATGGAACAGCAATGATAATAACGGGCATGGGGATAGTTACAACAATTACGCAGGCCAAGTCATAGCGGGCAATACCTTCGATTATCCTTTCATACATGGGCAGGCCATGGCCGAAACCGGTTATTCCTTTGTTTCATGTAGCCATAAATCTTTGGCCGAGGGAGTCGTAAAGCCGGATACGTATCCGATTATTGACTTGATTTTAGGAAAACAGCGCCAACCGGTTATCACTCCCGTTTTACAGGATACGCTTCGCAGTTACCTTGCCCAAGGCGGCAACTTGCTTGTAAGCGGGACGAATCTTTTCTCCGACAGCTGGGGCAACGCACAAGACCGTACGTTCGTCGAGGAGGTACTAAAAGGGAAGTTGGCTAGCCGTAATGCCAGCAAGGAGGGAATCGTAAACAGTTGCGCATCCCCTTACGGATATATAAACGGCAGATACACGTTCCGGACACGTCCGAACCCTATTTGCTACTCGATCGAGTCGGTAGACGGTGTACTTCCGGCGGATAAGCTCGCCCATACCATCTTGAGATATCCGGAGAACAATATCGGGGCGGGAATCGTTTATGAAGGGAAATATCGGACTTGTTCGCTCGGTTTCCCGTTTGAGGCACTTCAAACACCGTCGGAACGAAATCGACTCATGGAGTCCATCTTACGCTTTTTCTCCATTCAACAACAAAATAAAATACAGTATATACAATGAAACGAATCAATTGCTTTATCCCTTATGGAAAAATAGAGGCTACACGACAAACGGTAGCGCAATTGGCCGAGTCGTCCTTAGTGAGTCAGATCTATCTAATCACGGACGATCCCCACGCCAAGGCTATTTATCCCTGCAATTTAATCCGCACGGAGAATATATGGAGCACGAAGACCCTCCGGGAAATAGCCGGCTATGCCAGTGCCCATTATACGTTAATTTATACGAAGACTGAAGAGCTTCAATTAGGCATGTATGCCCTAGAGCGTTTTGTCGCCATCGCCGACGATACGAGATCCGGTATGGTTTACTCCGATTATTACGAGAAGAAGGAGGGCAAACTCAACCCCCATCCGGTGATCGATTACCAGAAAGGAAGTCTTAGGGATGATTTCAATTTCGGCTCCCTCCTACTCTATCGTTCTTCCACGCTACAAAACGCCATAGCCTCCATGGATACGGAATATACATTCGCCGGACTCTACGACTTGCGCCTGAAAGTCTCCCAAAACGCTCCGCTGACGCATATCAACGAATATCTATATACAGAAGTAGAGAATGATTTACGGAAATCCGGAGAGAAGATGTTCGACTATGTAGATCCCAAGAACCGCTCCGTACAGATCGAGATGGAAGCCGCCTGTACAGATCATTTAAAGATGATAGGCGGCTACTTGCCCCCTCATTTCAAGCCAGTCCGTTTTGACGAGCAGACATTTCAAACGGAAGCCTCCGTTATTATCCCTGTACGTAACCGTGTACGGACGATCGAGGACGCTATCCGTTCCGTACTGCGACAAGAGGCGTCCTTCCCTTTCAACCTAATCATTATCGATAATCATTCCACGGATGGCACCTCCGAGCGAATCCAAGCGATCGCCGCCACGGACCTTCGTATTATCCATATCCAGCCGGAGCGTGACGACCTCGGCATCGGGGGTTGCTGGAATATAGGAATACACCATTCGGCTTGCGGCAAGTTCGCCATCCAATTGGATAGTGATGATGTATACAGTGACGAGCATACCCTGCGTAAGATCGTGGAAGCCTTCTACGAGCAGCGATGCGCCATGGTGGTCGGAACCTACCGAATGACCGATTTCGATATGCGAACCATCCCGCCCGGAATTATCGACCATAAAGAATGGACTCCCGAGAACGGCCGCAATAACGCCCTCCGCATCAACGGGCTTGGAGCGCCCCGAGCCTTTTATACACCCTTGCTACGGAAACTAAACCTCCCGAACACCAGTTACGGAGAAGATTACGCCCTCGGCCTACGTATCAGCCGCGAGTACCCGATCGGGCGGATCTACGACGTGCTGTACCTTTGCCGCCGTTGGGAAGATAACTCCGACGCCTCATTGGATGTCGTGAAAATGAACAACCATAATATATATAAGGATAAAATCAGGACTTGGGAACTCGAGGCCCGCTTAAACATGGAAAGACAATGAAACCAAACAACTGGGTCAGCTCATCGCAAGCGACCGAATTACTGTCCAAGCAACTCGTGACATGGCCATTGGCCGAGAAGAACTATAAGGCGCTGGAGGCCGTGCAAGTAAAATCCTTCGATATGGGAGGGTTCTCGATACGTGCGCAATTCAATCCCGCCCGTATTGTTTCCACCGGGGCCAAGGTAGATGCCCGATCCCTAAAAGAACGCAAATGCTTCCTATGTCCCGAGAACCTGCCGGTGGAACAGGAGCGACTGCCTTTCGGCTTTCGCCATCTGGTATTGTGCAACCCCTACCCGATCTTCCCCCTGCATTTCACGATCCCTACCCGGAAACATACTCCGCAACTGATATTGCCGCAATGGAATGACTTCTTGGAACTGACAAGGAGACTCGCTCCCTTCACCGTCTTCTACAATGGACCCCGTAGCGGAGCCTCGGCACCGGATCATGCCCACTTCCAAGCGGTGACACGAGGCATCATGCCGCTGGATGAAGAGGTAACCCAATTTATACGACAATCGTATGCGAGTGTATACGACAACCGTATATACCCACTCACCGGCAACCTCCGCCCCGGCCTCGTCATCCAAGCCGCCACCGAAGAAGCCGCCACCCGGCTCTTCAAAAAGATCTACGCCGCTTTGCCGATACTTCCCGACTGAGCCCGAGCCGATGATGAATATCTTCGGCTCCTATTACGATAATAATTGGGTAATCACGGTAATCCCTCGTAAACGCCACCGCCCATGGCAATACGAGGCTGAGGGGAACGACCATCTCCTGTCCAGCCCGGGAACTGCCGATATCGGAGGTCTTTTCATCACCCCTTTAGAAAAAGATTTCAAAAGATCAACCCGGAGCTTCTGCGAGATGTTTACCAACAAGTATGCCTCAGCGACCGGGACGTAGAGGAAATTTTCGTACATTTGTCATCTAATTAGTTTTCAATAGATATGAAACAATTCTTTAAAATGATGTTTGCCTCAACGCTAGGCGTTATGTTGGCAATGGGAATAATCATAACGGTCTTGATATCCATGACTATAGGATATATCGCCACCGTAGGTAGCACACCTGATTACACCCCCAAAAGCAATACGGTATTCAAGATCAAGCTAGACGGGACGCTAGCGGATAACCCGACGGAGAATCCATTCTCCGCCTTGATGGGCGACAAGGAAAACATGCTGTCACTGAAGGACCTGCTCGAGACGATCCGGATAGCGAAACAGAATGACAAGATCGCGGGGATTTATATCGAATCGGGGCTTCTCTCCTCGGGTAGCGCCAGCTTGGAGGCAATCCGCCGATCGCTGATAGACTTCAAGGAAAGCGGCAAGTTCGTGGTAGCTTACGCCGATAATTTCACGCAAGGGAATTACTTCCTTTGTTCCGTAGCCGATAAGGTATTCTTGAATCCGCAAGGCATCCTTGAATTGACGGGACTCGCCTCGCAAACCCTATTCTACAAAGGACTGATGGATAAGGTAGGTATCGAGATGCAGATTTTTAAGGTAGGTACCTACAAAGGTGCCGTGGAGCCCTTTATGCTGGATAAGCTGAGCGAGGCGAACCGGGAGCAAATCCAATCGTATATCTCCACCATCTGGGATAATATAACCGAAGGCATCGCCGAATCACGCGGCATCAGCGTGAACGATATCAACCATTACGCCAATGAGGGGCTTTTCTTCGCGGACCCTGTGAAAACGGTAGAATGTGGCTTTATAGACGAATTGAAGTATAAGCCGGAGGTAGAAGCATACGTCAAAGAGCTAGCCGGACAAAATGGAGAGAAACTGAGATCGGCCAACTTAGCTCAAATGAAAACCCTCAAGGCCTCATCCACCAAAAACGCTCCGGAGATAGCCGTACTTTACGCCGAAGGCGAGATTAAGGCGCAAACACCCGGTAGCCTATACGATATCGAGCAAAGCATCACGGAGAAAATGGCCGATGAACTTATCAAGCTAAAAAACAATGACGACGTGAAAGCCGTGGTATTCCGTGTGAATTCTCCGGGAGGTAGCGCTTATATATCCGAACAAATATGGCGTCAGGTCGTCGAGTTGAAAAAGGTGAAACCTGTGGTCGTTTCCATGGGCAACGTAGCCGCCTCGGGAGGTTACTATATCTCATGCGCCGCCAATAAGATCATCGCCGAGCCAAATACGTTGACCGGCTCCATCGGTATCTTCGGCATGTTCCCGAACGCCTCCGGATTATTCGGGAAACTAGCGTTGACCACGGACATCGTAAAGACAAACACATTCTCGGACTTAGGAGACCTCTCCCGTCCCATGACCGAGAGTGAGAAAGCACTGATACAAGGATACGTGGAAAGAGGCTACCAAACGTTCCTTTCCCGTTGCGCCGAAGGTAGAGGTATGACTACCGAAGCGGTCAACGCTATCGGACAAGGACGGGTCTGGACGGGTGAGCAAGCGAAAGAAAGAGGTTTGGTCGATGAGCTGGGCGGTATTGAATTAGCTATAAGCACAGCGGCGGGGTTGGCTGATCTGGATCAGTATAGCGTAACTACCGTCAGCGGTTCCAAGAATTTCTTGGACGAGTTCTTGGAAAGCCAGCTCGGAGAGGTGAAACTCTCTATCGTCAAAAATGTATTGGGTAATGAGTTCGAGTACTTCAAGACGTTGAATAATATCAAGACGAATTGCGGAATCCAAGCTCGTATGCCTTACGATATGAAACCGTTATAATAACTGGACCATGCTGACAGATCATACGATTAAGTTCAATAAACTCCTCACTCCATTCTCTTTCCTTTATGGAATCGGGGTGAGATTCAGGAATCAGCTGTTCGACTGGAAAATCCTTCGGACAGAGCGGTATGATCTGCCTATTATTTGCGTGGGGAACCTGACTGTCGGGGGGACCGAAAAACCCCTCATACGGAATACATCATCCGTTTGATAAAAGACCGATACCGGGTAGCTGTACTCAGCCGTGGCTATAAACGGAAAACCTCCGGTTTCTTGCTGGCCGATCAGCGAAGTACCAGCAAGGATATCGGTGACGAGCCGTACCAAATGAAACGTAAGTTTCCGGATATTCTCGTTGCCGTAGACGCTGATCGCCGCAGGGGTATCCGCAATCTATTGGCTCTGCCAGAGAAT
>ENA-OQJN01000622-OQJN01000622.1-human-gut-metagenome-genome-assembly--contig:-NODE-622-length-13364-cov-3.372592_pt1 | contig 13364 bp, 12 predicted proteins | sample MGYA00242610_ERZ504777 | MGnify/ENA primary metagenome ERZ504777 (study PRJEB26092, sample SAMD00036350) | human gut metagenome | host: Homo sapiens | study: EMG produced TPA metagenomics assembly of... | reverse complement strand
ATTGAGAAAAATCGATAATAACCCTCTTGATTTTTGAAATAGTTCCTATAGAATAAAACTAAGGTTAGTTACAACTAACAAACGGGAACACACAGGAAAATTCAGGAGGTGCGTATGAGTATTGTTATTATCGGAGGACATGACCGAATGGTCTGTCAGTATAAAAAAGTATGTCAGAAATATCAGTGTAAAGCAAAAGTGTTCACACAGATGTCAGGAAATCTGTCCAAAAAGATAGGAACTCCGGATCTGGTCGTTTTATTCACAAACACTGTTTCGCACAAAATGGTGCGGTGTGCAGTGGAAGAAGCAGGCCGCTGCAATGCAGAGATCATCCGCTGCCATACAAGCAGCAAAAACGCACTGGAAGATATCCTGGAAACTGCCTGTGCAGCAGTGTAAAAACGATCAGCTTCAAAAGAGCAAGATAGAAGAGAAATATAGAAAAATGTACAAAAAGAGAGTATACGATACGAAATATGTATGGTATACTCTCTTTTGATATGAAAAATGAGGGATGAGGGACATGAACATCAGAAAAAACTATAATCATACATTGAATGCCTGTTACCTTGGCTATATTACCCAGGCAATCGTGAACAATTTTGCACCGCTTCTGTTTCTGACATTTCAGAGTACATATGAGATTTCGCTGGATAAGATCGCACTTTTGGTATCCTTTAATTTTGGGGTGCAGTTGATCGTGGATCTGCTGGCCGCAAAATATGTGGACAAGATCGGATACCGCAACAGTGTGGTGGCAGCACATATTTTCGGAGCAGTTGGCCTGGTGGGACTGGCAGTGTTTCCGTCCGTTTTTCCGGATGCGTATGCAGGACTGCTTCTGGCAGTATTTTGTTATGCAATTGGAGGCGGATTGATCGAGGTGCTGATCAGTCCGATTGTAGAATCTTGTCCGACAGAGCGAAAGGCTGCTGCGATGAGTCTTCTGCATTCTTTTTACTGTTGGGGGCATGTAGGCGTGATTCTGATCTCGACTGCATTTTTTGCCATTGCGGGGATTGAGAACTGGAGGATACTGGCTGTGATCTGGGCAATCCTTCCGGCGTTGAATGCAGTATATTTTGGAATGGTACCGATTCAGGCAGAAGAGGAAGACGTTGAGGGAATTCCTGTGCGAGAATTATTTAAAATGAAAATTTTCTGGGTGTTGGTACTGCTGATGATCTGTGCAGGGGCATCTGAACAGGGAATGTCCCAGTGGGCGTCAGCATTTGCAGAATCAGGGCTGCATGTAGAAAAGGCAGTCGGGGACCTGTCGGGACCATGTCTTTTTGCACTGTTGATGGGAAGTTCAAGACTGCTCTATGCGAAGATGAGTGAGCGGATCTCATTGCCAAAAATGATGCTCTCAAGCGGGATTTTGTGCATTGTGAGTTATCTGCTTGCCGCATTGTCTCCAAATCCGGTGCTGGCGCTGCTGGGATGTGGGCTTTGTGGATTTTCTGTGGGCGTATTCTGGCCGGGAACCTTTAGTATGGCTGCAGCATCCTGTCCGAAAGGAGGGACTGCATTGTTTGCACTTCTGGCACTTGCGGGAGATCTTGGGTGTTCTTCCGGTCCGGGAGTGGTAGGCGTTGTATCAGGAGCATTTTCAGAGAATCTGAAGGCAGGACTTTTGGCAGCAATCGTATTTCCGGTTCTGCTGATCATTGGACTGCAATTGTTGAAAGAAGGAAGTCGAGAGAGAGGGGAAGTAAGATGAAAAAAGAGATGACAAATGATATGACTGTCGGAAGTCCGGCAAAGCTGATCATTCAGTTTATGATTCCGATGTGTCTGGGAAATGTGTTCCAGCAGTTTTACAATATTGCGGATTCCATCATTGCAGGGCAGTTTTTGGGTGTCAATGCTCTGGCAGCAATCGGAAGTACCGGTTCATTGATGTTTTTTGTGACAGGATGGCTGCAGGGACTGACCAGTGGATTTGCAATTCTGGTATCGCAGTGGTTTGGAGCAAAAGATATGAAACGGATGCGACATTATGTGGCAATGTCCATTTACCTGACGATTGCGTTTGCTGTGGTGATGACGATCGGATTTGAATTTGCCAATGAGCCGATTTTAAGGCTGATGAATTCTCCGGAAAATCTGATGGCAGATATCAAAGGATATATGGCAGTCATCTATGGCGGGCTGATCGTAACTGCGGCATACAATGCACTTGCGGCAGTGCTGCGGGCTTTGGGCGATTCCAAATCACCATTATACTTTCTGATCATTTCCGCGATTATCAATGTGGTTCTGGATATTGTATTTATCGTGAATTTTGGAATGGGTGTGGAAGGCTGCGGATATGCGACCGTGATCGCACAGGCTGTTTCTGCATTGTTGTGTCTGATTTATATTGTAAAAAAATTTCCGATCCTGCGGCTTTCGGAAGAAGATTTTCGGATTTCCTTTCAGAGCATGGGACGGCTTCTGGCATTGGGAATTCCCATGGGACTGCAGTTTTCTATTACGGCGATCGGAACGATCATTGTGCAGGGAGCGGTCAATATTTACGGAGCGGTATATATGGCAGGATTTTCAGCTGCAGGAAAACTGCAGAATATTATTGTGACAGTATTTACTGCGTTTGGCGCCACAGTTGCCACATATGTGGGTCAGAACCGCGGAGCCGGGAAAATGGATCGTGTACATAAGGGAGTACGATACACGCAGATCATGGTATTTGTCTGGAGTGCGGTCACAATGGTTTTGGTGTACTTCTTTGGAGAAGAGATGACATTGTTGTTTGTGAGCAAAACGGAGACAGAGGTACTTCATGCAGCGGAAGTTTATTTCCGGACGGTGTTCTGGGCATACCCGTTTTTAGGAAGTATTTTTATCTATCGAAATGCGCTGCAGGGAATGGGCTACGGTCTTGTTCCGATGCTTGGTGGTGTGTTTGAACTGGCGGCAAGAGCGCTGATCGTACTTTTGGTGGCAGGAAAGACGAGCTTTTTCGGTGTTTGCCTTGCAGATCCGGCGGCATGGATTTCGGCATTGATTCCATTGATTCCGTATTACATTTATGTGATGAAAAAATATGAAAAGCAGAAACAGCTGGAGGGATAGTGCATAAGAGAGGAGACAACAGGTGGAGAACATTCATCTGTTGTCTCTTTTTTGTCAGTTGTGTTGTGAAATGTGCAAGTTGTGCAAAAAAACTCAAAAAGAGAAGGACATGTGGTAAAGTATGAACATAGAAAGCCGGCCGGCACTATAGAGAATATGAGAATACGGGAGGAAGAAAAATGTTAGCGATTAACATGGCGGATGTGGTAAATGTATTGAATACATGTAAACCTTATCTGATTGGATTTGGTATTGTGCTTGCAATTGCACTGATTGTTCTGATTGCGGCATTTAAACTGAAAAAGACAAAAGAAAACTGGTACGTTCACAGGCTGGAATTGCAATTCTGTTAGCATTGGTGATCGTAGTAAATATGATTTGCTGGGGACCGATGTCAAGCATGATCTCTCTTGCAACCGGAAACGGAACAATTTCAGAAGAGACATCAAATGAGGCAACCAAACTGGTAGAGAAGATTGCGGAAGAAGGAATTGTGCTTTTAAAGAATGAAGACAATATGCTTCCGATGGAAAATAATAAAAAGTTAAATGTATTTGGATGGGCATCGACAAATCCATGTTATGGTGGAACAGGTTCCGGTTCTTTATCTGATGCATATGAGACAGTATCTTTACTTCAGGGACTGGAAAATGCAGGATTTGAACTGAACTCAGAGCTTTCTGATTTCTACAAAGACTACCGTGCAGAGCGTCCGGAAGTCGGAATGTGGGAGCAGGACTGGACACTTCCAGAACCTACAGTAGATTCTTACAGTGAAGATTTGATCAAGAATGCACAGGATTTTTCTGATACAGCACTGGTTGTGATTACACGTGTAGGTGGAGAAGGTGCAGATCTTCCGACAGATGTAAGCAAAGTGACTTATACAGATAACTCAAAAGACTACAAAGACTTTGAGCCGGGAGAGCATTATCTGCAGCTGAGCCAGACAGAGAAAAATATGCTGGATATGGTATGCTCTGATTTTGACAATGTTGTAGTTGTATACAATGGTGCAAATGCAATGGAGCTTGGATTCTTAAATGATTATGAGCAAATCAAAGGTGCAGTATGGTGTCCGGGAACAGGACAGGCAGGATTCAATGGTCTTGGCGTGATTTTAAGCGGAGAAGTGAATCCGTCGGCAAAAACAAGTGATACATTTGTAAGAGATCTGACTGCAACACCGACAGCACAGAACTTTGGAAACTTTACATATGACAATATGGATGAGTATAAAGTAACACAGACAGGCTTTACAGGAAAAGAAGAGACAACAACTCCTTCTTTCATAAATTATGTAGAAGGAATTTATGTCGGATATCGTTTCTACGAGACAGCTGCCAGTGAAGGGCTCATCGATTATGATAAAACAGTACTGTATCCGTTTGGATATGGATTATCTTACACAACATTTACACAGGAAATGGGCAAGATTACAGAAAATGACGGAACAATTTCCTTTGATGTTACAGTTACAAACACAGGCGACACAGCAGGAAAAGATGTTGTAGAAGTATACTATAACCCGCCGTACACAAACGGAGGAATTGAAAAAGCATCTGCGAATCTGATCGCTTATGACAAAACAAAAAGCTTAGAGCCGGGTGAATCCCAGACACTGACAATTTCCTTTAAAGCAGAAGATATGGCATCATATGACTATCAGAAAGAAAAAGGATACGTTCTGGAAGCCGGTGATTATGAGATCAGCATCAACACGGATTCACATCACATCATTGAATCTGAAACTTATACAGTGGATGAAACAGTGAAGTATACAGGAGACAATAAACGTTCGACTGACCAGACAACTGTGGAAAATCAGTTTGACTATGCGGCAGGAGATGTTACATACTTATCCCGTGCAAACGGATTTGCAAATTATAAAGAAGCAACAGCAGCACCAGAGAGTCTTTCCATGTCAAAAGAGGCAAAGAAAGAATTTATCAACAACAGCAACTATAATCCGGAAGATTATAACAATGAAGAAGATAAAATGCCGGAAACAGGTGCAAAAAATGATATTGAACTGGCAGATTTAAGAGGTGTCGACTATGATGACGCAAAATGGGATGAACTGCTTGACAATATGACAATCAGTGATATGGATACTGTGATCGCTCTGGGCGGATATCAGACAGCAGCAGCTTCCAGCGTAGGAAAAATACAGACGATTGACTGTGACGGACCGGCATCTATCAATAACAACTTTACAGGAACAGGTTCCATCGGATTCCCGTCAGCGGTTATGATCGCATGTACATGGAATGATGAGATTGCAATGGAATTCGGAGAAAGCATCGGTAAAATGGCAGATGAAATGGGGGTATCCGGATGGTATGCTCCGGCAATGAATATTCACCGTTCTGCATTTGCAGGCCGTAACTTTGAATACTATTCAGAAGATGGACTGTTATCCGGAAAAATTGCTGCAAATGCAGTAGTAGGTGCAGAAAAATACGGCGTGTATGCATATTTGAAACACTTTGCCCTGAACGATCAGGAGACAAACCGTACAAGTATGCTCTGTACATGGTCAAATGAGCAGGCAATCCGTGAGATTTATCTGAAACCATTTGAAATCTGCGTGAAAGAAGGAAAAGCAAAAGCAGTGATGTCTTCTTTCAACTATATCGGTACAAGATGGGCAGGAGGCTCAGAAGAACTGTGCAATACCGTACTCCGTGACGAATGGGGATTCCAGGGATTTGTTCTGACAGATTACTTTGGTGTATATGGATACATGAACTCTGACCAGGGTATCAGAAATGGTACAGATGCAATGCTTGTTGCATATGATACAGAAACAAACCATGTAAAAGATCAGAAGAGCGCAACTGGTGTTGAAGCAATGCGTCAGGCTTGTAAAAATATTATGTACACTGTAGTAAACAGTCGTGCATATGATGCGGAAAATCTGGAAACAGGTCTGATGACATGGCAGATTGCAGCAATTGCAGCAGATGTTGTACTGGGTGTGGGAATTCTTGCACTTGAAATCGTGGCAATCAAACGCTTCCGCAAACGCCTTGCAGAAGAGAAGGCAGCTGTAGCAGTTGAGAACTAAGCAATAGCGAGGAGATAGAAATGGAAAACACGGCAAAGAAAGGCTTCTGGGGGACTTTTAAAGAAAAACACCCGGCAGTTGCACAGTTTATCGTATTCTTTATTATCAGCAATGGAGTGACAGTACTTCAGATGATCATGATGCCGGCAATTAAATATGCGTTTGGTTTTACATCCCTTGTCAATACGAATTTTCAGATTCTGCCAATCGGACATAATCTGGACGGCAGCGTCTACTATGTATTTGATTATGCTTCCGGAGCAATCAGCTCCGGAGGCGGCGGAGGACTTGCATATTTCCTTGCAGTGGAGATCACACTTTTCTGGCGCAGGTTATCAATTTTCCTGCAGCGGAACGTGACTTTCAAATCCAATGCAAGTGTAGTCAAAGCGGCAGTATGGTATTTCATTGCCTGGGTATTGATCTCTGTAGGCGCAGCGGCACTGCAGGGACTGTATAAAACACCAATCTATGATTTCTTTATGGGAATGATGGGAGAAGGTGCGGGAATGACAGTAGCTGATATTATCACAATGCTGATCAACTGTGTGATTTCGTTCTGGGTATTCTTCCCGATTATGAAGATCATATTTAAAGAGAAAGAAGCATAAAAACAGAGAGTTATTGCAATCGGGCAATAACTCTTTTTTAGAAAAAATTTTATTTATTATAGATTCACCAGAAATTCTATGTTAGACTATAGCTATATCGGATGCCAAACACGCTGATATCACAGCAGTCGAAAAAATCTTTCAAGGCGTATTGCCTTATCTTAAGCATCCAGATTCAAATCAGTATTCTGATTCAGGAGCAGTTTCAAAAAATCAATCAATCAACAAAAGGAGAAGTATGTGTATGTCAGAAACATTAAAACAATTATTTCCGAATATTCGGACCGAAGAAGCAATTATAGGAGAGATCAAGAGTGATGAGAATCTGCTCGCAGAATATGAGAGCTGGACAGAACTACAGCAGAGAGATTTTCTGAAGTTCTGTTCAGGGATGCGGGGAGTCAAGGTGTTGTATGACGGGTTTGGAAAGGAGATATTAAGCCCGATCTATCATCCGGAGCGACTGGAGGAGCTGTTGTCCTGTATCCTGGAGACAGAAGTGAAGATCCGTCAGGTTATACCAAGTGACGGAACGAGAATTGCAGATGAGCAGAGTCTTGTTATTATGGATATTGTGGTAGAGCTCATGGATGGAAGTCTGGCGAATGTAGAGATTCAGCGTATCGGATATCTTTTTCCGGGAGAGCGGTGTGCGTGCTATTCCGCCGATCTGCTTCTTCGGCAGTATAAGAGTGTCAAGAGCAGAAAAAAGAGAAATTTTACATATCGTGATGTGAAAAATGTATATACAATCGTATTTATCGAAAAAAGTACAAAAGAATTTCAGGAATTTCCGAATACCTATATCCATCGGGCAAAGCAGCAGTTTGATACCGGACTTTCTGTGAATCTGCTGCAGGAATACGTTTTGGTGCCGCTTGACATTTTCCGGAAAACCACGCACAATAAAATTATCGAAAACAAGCTTGATGCATGGCTTACCTTTTTAAGCAATGATACTTCGGAAAAAGTAAAAGAGCTGGTCGAAAAGTATCCCGAATTTAGAGACATGTATCAGGAAATTTATGACATTTGTGAGAATGTAGAAGAGGTGGTACGCATGTTTTCAAAAGAATTGCAGGAACTGGACCGTAATACGGTGAAGTTTATGATTGAAGAGCAGGAGAGAGAAATTAAGGCGCAGAAGGAGCAGCTAAGGCAGAGTGAAGAAGAGTTGCAGAAGAGTCAGGAGCAGCTGAAGAAGAATGAAGAAGAGTTGCAGAGGAGTCAGGAGCAGCTGAAGCAGAGTGAAGAAGAGTTGCAGAAGAATCAGGAGCAGCTGAAACAAAATGAAGAAGAGTTACAGAAGAGTCAGGAGCAGTTAGCACAAAAGGATGCACAGATTGCCAGACTTCTGGCTCAGATTGAAGAGAAAGATACGTAGTTGTTGGTCCATTTATGATGATAGAACAACCAGTTGTGCAGAAATTTCCCCGTTTCTACGGATTTGTGATAGAGTAGTCTTCAGAAAAATGAAGAGATAAAGAAGTGAAAGGTGAGAAATATGAAACACGCAGAAATCATTGCGAAAATGACAGTTGAAGAGAAAGCAGCGATATTGAGTGGAGCGTCCGAGTGGGAGTCAAGAGAGATCAAACGACTTGGAATTCCGGCGGCGTTTTTTTCAGATGGTCCTCATGGAGTGAGGAAACAGGAAGGAGAAGGCGACCATCTCGGATTGAATGCATCTGTTCCGGCTACCTGTTTTCCGACGGCAGCTACGATTGCAAACAGTTGGGACGAATCGTTGGGTGAAGAGATTGGAAAGGCTCTTGGAGAAGAAGCATCAGCATTAGGCGTAGATGTACTTTTGGGACCGGGACTGAACATTAAGCGCAGCCCTCTGTGTGGAAGGAATTTTGAGTATTTTTCTGAAGATCCTTATCTGGCGGGAAAGATGGCTGCATCTTATGTAAGAGGAATCCAGAGTCAGGGAATCTATGCATGTCCGAAGCATTTTGCGGTTAACAGCCAGGAGCTTCGCAGGATGGCAATGAATTCGGTATTGGATGAGCGGACACTGAGGGAGATTTATCTGACTGGGTTTGAAATTGCGATTAAAGAAGGAAAAGCAAAATCCATCATGACCAGTTATAACGAGGTCAATGGAGTCTATGCAAATGAAAATGAGCATTTGTTAAAAGAAATTTTAAGAGAAGAGTGGGGATTTGACGGACTTGTAGTCACTGACTGGGGGGCTTCGAACGACCATGTAAAAGGAGTTGCCTGTCGATCTAATCTTGAGATGCCGGCGCCGGGACTGGATGCGGCACGAGAAGTTCTGGCAGCGTTAGAAGAGGGAAGCCTTTCCATGGAAGAACTGGATCAGTGTACGGACGATCTTCTGGATGCAGTACTGACACTGGCAAAGAACAGAGAAAAGCGTGTGCGTGAATTTGACAGAGAAGCTCACCATACGCTTGCGAAAAAAGCTGCAAGAGAGAGTATTGTGATGCTCAAGAATGAAGAAAAACCGTTCCAGCTGCTTCCTCTCAAAGACAATACAAGAGTGGCACTGATCGGAGACTTTGCATCTGTTCCTCGTTACCAGGGGGCAGGTTCTTCTCTGGTGAATCCAACGAAAGTAGAAACAATGGAGCAGATGATCAGCAGCTATCCGATTCAGTGTATCGGTACAGCGAAAGGATATCAGAGAACAGGAGAAGCAGATGAAGTACTGAAAAAGGAAGCAGTGAATCTTGCAAAGATGGCAGATGTGGTTATTTACTGCTTCGGTCTGGATGAATTGAGCGAATCAGAAGGTCTGGATCGTACGCATATGCGGATTCCGCAGAATCAGGTGGAGCTTCTGGAAGCAATGGCAAAAGTAAACTCCAATATTGTAGGTGTATTAAGTGCGGGATCTGCAGTTGAGATGCCGTGGCATTCCTGCTGTAAGGCATTGCTGCACGGATACCTTGGCGGACAGGCTTCTGCAGGAGCCATGCTGGATGTGCTGACCGGAAAAGCCAATCCGTCCGGAAGACTCAGTGAGACATATCCGGTTCGCTATGAAGATACTCCGGCATTTAAATATTTTCCAAGTACAGAGCGTAATTCGGAATATCGGGAGAGTCTGTTTGTTGGATATCGTTACTATGATACAAGTAAAGTGAGAGTGCAGTATCCGTTTGGATATGGTCTGTCGTATACATCGTTTGAATACTCAGACTTGAGAGTAACGGCGGATGGAGTTGAATTTGTACTGACCAATACCGGAAAGATGGATGGTGCGGAAGTAGCTCAGATGTACGTATGTGCACCGAAAGGAAAGATCTTCCGTCCGGATAAAGAATTAAAAGGATTCGCAAAAGTATTCCTGAAAGCAGGAGAAAGCAGAAAAGTACAGATTTTGTTTGATGATAAGACATTCCGTTACTGGAATGTAGAGACAGACAGCTGGGAAAAGGAAGCAGGAAGATATGAAATCTGTATTGGCGCATGTGCATTGGATATCCGATTGAGAGAGACACTGGAAATAGAAGGAACAACTGACACAATGCCATATGACGCTGAAAAGATGCCGTCATATTTTTCGGGAATTATCAGAGATGTACCGGATGCAGAATTTGAAGCACTTCTGAAGCAACCGATCCCGGATGGAAAGTGGAGCGGTGAACTGGGAATGAATGACGCGATCTGCCAGATGTATTATGCAAAGAGCAGACTGGCAAGAATGATCTACAAGATTCTCACAAACCTGAAAAAGAAAAGTGAGGATAAGGGAAAACCGGATCTGAATATCCTGTTTATTTATAATATGCCGTTCCGAGGGATTGCAAAGATGACGCATGGGGCGGTCAGCATGAAAATGGCAGAGGGTATGGCGGAAGTGGTCAACGGACATTTCATGAAAGGTATGAAAAAAGTACTCGGCGGTTTCTTTGAGAACCGAAAAGCAAATAAAGAATATGAGAAAAAGCTGGGAACCGGAAAATAAGGAACTTGCGAATAAGCAAAAGGAGAAAGCCAAATCAGGACTTTCTCCTTTTGTGTTTAAGATTCTACAGGAATCAGCACCTGCAGGGTAAACCAGTTGTCTTCTGCGTGAAGTGTCATAGAGCCGCCATATTTGCGGGCTGCCTGCTGAATGCTTTTCAGTCCGTATCCGTGATAACCTGCGTTTTGCTTTGTTGTAGTCGGAAGTTGATCCGGTTTTAAAGAAAGCGAAGTTTCCGTATAGTTTTCACATTGAATCATCAATAATTGATTTTTCTGATACATAGACAGTGTGATCAGACGCTTTTCAGGGTCATCAAACTGGGAAACACATTCAATTGCATTGTCCAGTGCATTTCCAAAGATAGAGCAAATATCTTTGACATGCATAAAAGAAATCAGTTTTCCGTCAGCCATGCAGGTGAATGTAATATGCTTCTGCATACAGTAAGTGCTTTTGGTAGTCAGAACGACGTCCAGTACGCTGTTTCCTGTATTTGTGAGCGCTTCCTGTGTGTGGATCGCCTCCTCCATTTCCAGAAGATACTGTTCTTTTTTCTTGGGATCCTGTTCAGAACGGATCGCGATCATATAATGTTTCAGATCATGAAATTCTCTTCGTAAAAGTTCAATATTATCGATGGAAAGCCGATACTGGTCATACTGGCGCTGGAGAACAATATTCATGGCCTGATTTTCACTTCTCATACGAAGTTCTTCCCGTTTTTCCTGCATGGAAAAAGCATGACAAGTCCCCCGAAATCTACCAGTGTCCGCACATACAAGATGGAACTTGTGGCACTGGAAAACGGCGTATTTGGACATGACGAAGCTGATGTTGCTGATGGCAAATGCTCCAAGTGCAATGAGAATTGCGCTTAGGAGTTCTTTTCCATTGACCAGCAGGCGCTCGTCAGTCGGAAAATGTCCTCTTTCCAGAAAGTAATATCCGATATGAATGCCTGTGTATAAGAGCAGCATGGTCAAAGTCGAGAATAACCGACTGTTTTTGGCGTAATTCAACGCCCACCAGACATAAAGCTGCCAGTGAAAGGACGCGGTAAATTCTGCCAGAACCAGTGCCTGTGCGCAGCAGAATCCGGCATCCAGCCAGGTAGTATCGCAGAGCAGATGCAGAAGGAGGCACATCAGAAATGCGGCTCCGATCATGCAGGGAATCCAAAAATAAATAGGAAGAGTTCCTGCAAATTCCTGATAAGCGATAAATACGAGCAAGCTTCCGGCAAGGGAAACCGGCAGTTTCCACCCGGTTACCTTTCGCCGTAAGAGAAGGACGTACAGGATGCAGGCACCCCATTCAGCAAGGGCGGTATAAATCCGGGGAGTGTCCATCAGTGCGTCTAAATTCATCGGTGTACACCTCCTATATAATCAGTCAAAGCTTCCAGAAACACTTTCTTTTTTGCACGGCTGACAGGAAGTGTCGTGGAATCAGATAACAGGACATTGTTTTGTACAATACCGGTCACATGCATCAGGTGGATAAGATATGCGTTATGGCATTTGGAAAATCCTTTGTCTTTTAAAAGCGCTTCCACCTTTTTCATTGGACCGGCAGTGAGAAAATCCCCTTTTTCGGTATGGAACAGAATGTTGTGGCGCTGGCTTTCGATGTAATAAATCTGACTGATATCCAGGCGCATCTGTCCGCCTTCCACTTCGATCGTCATATAATCTTTTTGCTGTTTTTGCTTCACCTTTTTGACAGCTTTTCCGAGAATCTGAGAAAATGCAAGATAGGCGACCGGTTTTACAACATATCCCAGGGCGTCTACCAGATATCCCTGAACTGCGAACTGGATCGTAGAGGTAATAAAGATAAAAGATACATCTTCATCCAGTTCCCGGATTTTTTCAGCAGTCTTCATGCCGTCCAGATGTTTCATCTGGATATCGAGAAGAATGATATCGTAGTCTGCTTTATATTCACTTACAATGTCCAGACCATCGTGAAAGACGGAAATCTGGAAGGAAAGGGAATGTTCGGTTTCATATTGTTTCAGATACCCGGTGAGTACCTGTACATAAGAATCTTCATCTTCAACAATTGCAATTCGGATCATAGTCTCTCCTTTTTGTTTTTATCATTTATTGGAACCAGTACTATTTTATCGGAATCCGGCAAAAAAAGCAATTCTTGTTACGATTGCGCATGGATAGGCGGGGATTGGTGTGAACAGGAAAGAAAGCAGGTTGAAATTCCTAAAAAAGCCAAGTATAATAAAAATACTGAAAAACAAAGAAGAGAGGTTTTTGAGTGAAGGAGGTAAGTATGGCCGAACAATATCATGGTATGGCAATTGGAATATTTGAACTGGACAGTGAGTGCGCATGTTTTGTGGCACTGGATGCGGCGGCAAAAGGCAGCAGCAGTACAGATTCAGGGAGTGGAGAGAAACCGTCTGGGAGCAGGTGCCTGTGTAAAGATGCGGGGAAGTATTTCGGATGTGAAAGCTGCGATGGAAGTGGCGATCCGGACGGCAGAGCCAATCGCAAAGTGTTTCACACACGGTGATCGCATCCCCGTCCAGAGGAGACAGAAACGGCGATTGCAATGACGATTACAAAATAAGAGAGATAATATGACATACGAGCATTGGTACTGGTAGAAGTCCTTGGGAGGGCAAATAGCGGTTCTGGTA
>ENA-OQJN01000621-OQJN01000621.1-human-gut-metagenome-genome-assembly--contig:-NODE-621-length-13382-cov-2.219917_pt1 | contig 13382 bp, 10 predicted proteins | sample MGYA00242610_ERZ504777 | MGnify/ENA primary metagenome ERZ504777 (study PRJEB26092, sample SAMD00036350) | human gut metagenome | host: Homo sapiens | study: EMG produced TPA metagenomics assembly of... | reverse complement strand
TTTTTTTATGGTCGTGATAAATATGATAGCACAAATAGTATTGTCCGCATTGGACAGCGTTTAAAAAAAGCAGTGATTCAAGTACCAAAAAAATCTTATTGCTTTTTCTACTGATATTGGTAAAAAAGGAATTGATGATAATTTAGTAGTATTGCTCAGTGGGACACCGCAAAGAATCTATCATGATATTTGTGATATCATTGATGGTGGAGATGAGTTTTTAAAATTAAATAAAAATGATACATTTATTGTTGCTTCTCCAGTTATTCCTGGAACAGAAAAAATTGCAAATAAAGCGGTAAATGAACTATATAAGACAGATTCAAATATTCATGTATTAAAAAATAAAGAATTATGTTCGATGCATGCATCGCAGGAAGATATTAAAGTAATTATACAAATTTTTAATCCGACATATTTTGTACCAGTTAAGGGTGAGTATCAACATTTTATTTCAAATTTGGAAGTTGCTAAAAAGGAGAACTCGGTTATTTTGATAGAGGATAATTATGAACAACGTTATGCCGGATTCAATCCAAATTCTTCCGAAAGCTATATTATTTTTGAATTTGTACAAGACAAAAATATGGAGAAGAGTGTAAAATTAGCCACTCTTATCCAAAAACAATTCAAGAATACAGCCAAACGGATAGACAAAGGAGTACATCAAGCCGGATTTCTAGTTCTACGCGCCACTTCCATGCCTAGTGTTTTGGTTGAATTAGGTTATATCTCAACACCGGATGAAGAACAATATCTTTTATCCGATGCAGGCACTACGGCATTATCTAACAGCATTTATAAAGCATTCCTCAATTACAAGCGCGAACATGATGCCCCCACCGGTCGCAGCAGAGTACAAGGACAAGAATTGCCGGAACCAGAAAACAAACCGAAAGAATCAAGAATAGAAATACAAACTGCGGAACCAGACACTGCAACGGAACCTGACAAAGTTACCAAAAAGCCTGTGCCTGCCACACAAAAAAAGATCACAGGCGACCAAGCCCGAACATCTGCCAAGCCTGTATTTAAAATACAAATATTGGTATCAAACAAAATATTACCCAAAGGAAGCAAACAACTGAAAGGTGTATCACCCGTTAGCTATTACCGTGAAAAAGGACTTTATAAATATACTTACGGAGAAAGTACGGATTATAATAAAATACTACGCATGAAACGTAATATTACTCCTAAATTTAAGGACGCTTTCATTATCGCTTTCAAAAACGGAGAGAAAATGAACGTGAACGAAGCCATCAAAGAATTTAAAAAGAATAGATAATATAAAAGGTACAATTGAAATGACGAAAGAGGTAAAAATAGGATTAATAGGCATCGCTGCATTGGCTATGCTGATCTTTGGTATCAACTACCTGAAAGGAATAAATATGTTCCAATCTGCCAACTACTATTATGTAGAATATACCAATATAAACGGATTAGCCGGATCAAGCCCCGTCTTTGCCAATGGTTACAAAGTAGGTACAGTAAGAAATATCAATTACAACTATGCTAAACCGGGACATGTCACAGTAGAAGTGGAAGTAGACAAGGAAATGCGTATCCCTAAAGGAAGTGCAGGAGAATTGGTTACAGAAATGCTGGGAACAGTAAAGATGAACTTACTCCTTAACTTTAATTCTACAGAATACTATCAACCGGGGGATACACTGCCTGGCAAAACGAATGCGGGACTCATGGGAGCCGCTGAAGAAAAGCTAGTTCCTCAAATAGAGCAGATGCTGCCCAAAATGGATTCTATCCTACATTCATTAAATAAAATATTAGCTGATCCTGCATTGGGTGCAACCTTACACAACGCAGAAAAACTGACAGCCAATCTGGATGTGACAACACGTCAATTAAACATATTAATGCAAAGGGATCTTCCGCAACTTACTGGAAAACTAAACACGATTGCTGATAATTTCATTACTATCAGCGACAACTTGAAAGGTATTGATTATGCATCAACATTCAATAAAATAGATTCCACTTTATATAATGTACAAATGCTGACAGAAAAACTCAATCGCAAGGACAACAGTATCGGCTTACTATTCAATGATCCTACCTTCTACCAAAATCTGAGTGCGACAACAGCAAATGCTGCAACCTTATTGGAGGATTTGAAAGCGCATCCTAAACGTTATGTACATTTCTCTTTGTTTGGGAAGAAAGATAAGTAACAGATTTGTTAATTTAAAAAGATTCTAAATAAGTCTACTTAACCATTTTTCTACCTTTTTTCAGTAAATGACTGCAAATAGGGCAGAAATACCATGTAGACTTATTTCATTTAAAATAAATAAAAGCCTATTTTGACAGATAGTCAGCTATAAATCAGCCAATTATCAAATAACAAAAATATTTCAGAAGCCTTTAGATAGAGTTTTTTATAAGTTACTGAAACTAAATAGATTACTCTTTAAAAATAAAAAGCAAGAAAAAAGCGATTTGTTTTTTTCAGAAATTCATTTCGAAATTTGCATTGTAGAAGTTTCGCTTTTTATAATAAATGTTTCATATGATTGAAAACGATCACGTCGTTTTATGGGGTCGTTGTCTGAACATTATCAGAGACAACGTACCTGAAACGACCTTTAAAACGTGGTTTGAGCCTATCGTACCGCTTAAATATGAGGACAAGGCACTGACAATTGGCGTCCCCAGCCCATTCTTCTATGAATTTTTAGAAGAAAAGTTTGTGGACTTGCTGCGCGCTGCCCTATATAAAGAAATTGGGGAGGGAACGCAGCTTATGTATTGTATCTTGACCGATAAAACCAACCATATAACTGTAAACATGGAGGGAAGCAAACGCTCTTCAGCACTACCCACACAAACAGTTATACGAGATGGTAACAAGGCACCTAATCCGAATGGCAGGCACCAGCTCCGCAGGATTTAGACCCACATTTGAATCCAAATTACAACTTTGAGAATTTCATAAAAGGAATAGTAATGAGTTCTCACGTACGGTAGGGGAAACTGTAGCTAAAAATCCGGCAAAAAACATTCAATCCTTTGTTTTGATGGACCGTCCGGCGTGGGTAAAACTCACTTGACTAATGCTATTGGTACTCGTATCAAGGAATTATATCCTGAAAAAAGAGTATTGTACGTATCAGCACATCTGTTTCAGGTGCAATATACCGACTCTGTGCGTACTAATCATTTCAATGATTTCATCAGTTTTTATCAAACCATAGATGTTTTGATTATTGATGATATTCAAGAATTCGCAGGAGTAACCAAAACTCAGAACACGTTCTTCCACATCTTTAACCATCTGCACCAGAACGGTAAGCAACTTATTTTGACTTCTGACCGCGCACCGGTAATGCTACAAGGTATGGAAGAACGTCTCCTGACCCGCTTTAAATGGGGCTTAGTGGCCGAATTGGAAAAACCGGATGTAGAATTGAGAAAGAATATCTTACGCAATAAAATACGTCGTGACGGTTTGAATATACCGGAAACAGTAATTAATTATATTGCTGAAAACGTAAATGAAAGTGTACGTGAACTAGAGGGCATCATTAATTCACTTCTGGCACAATCCATTATCTTCAAGCGTGATGTCGATTTGGATTTGGCTGAAAGAATTGTACGAAAAGCTGTACGCTGTTGTGAAAGCAAGCCTGTCACAGTGGAAGATATCATACAGAAAGTATGCAACCATTACGAGATAGAGGAATCTGCCATCCATACCAAAACTAGAAAAAGAGAAGTGGTACAAGTACGTCAGGTAGCTATGTATCTGGCCAAAAAACATACAGACTCCTCTTCTTCCAAAATTGGTCAATTAATAGGTAATAAAGATCATGCAACCGTATTGCACGCTTGTAAAATAGTAAAAGACCAAGTGGAGGTTGATAAAACATTTAAAGCGGATATTGAGGAAATTGAAGCTTCTCTCAAAAGAAATAGAAATAAAACTACAGAGGTGCGCAAAGGGTATTTTCTTATTTCCCTCTGCGTCACTTCTGTAGTTTTAAGGTTAATAGTTTCCGGTAACTCATTTTTCAAAGCCCTGTTTCTTCAAGGTTTCTTTCAAAGTTACAGACATGCATTCATTATCCGACTTCTTGTATCTGACCTCAGTAAATACCTGAGCCAATGTTTCTTTATGATTTTCTTTAATAAACTGATGATTTTCCGGAAGTGACTCTTTATATCTATAGATACGATCAATATCTTCTTTGGTATAATCATGATATACTTCTTCATGCAAAATACCCTCTATAGGAAGACGATCGACTTGTGAAGGACATTCGTCCGGATATCCTACTGTAATAGTAGCCACTGGCATAACCAATTCCGGCAACCGAAGAATATCAATAATTTGATCAGGATTATAAATCGTTGTTCCCAAATAACAAATACCTAATCCATTTTCCTCCGCCAATGTACAAAAGTTCTGAGTCACAAGTAATGCATCCGTAGCAGCATTCAGAAAAGAAATGGGATTGTCATAACCCGGTACCGCCTTACGCCCTCTGCACCATTTGCTAAAACGGTTAAAATCCGCACAAAAAGTCAGTACAACCGGAGCACCTGTTACCATCGGTTGATTAAAATGAGCAGGTGCCAATCTCTCTTTCATCTGCTTGTCACGGGTCACAATCACACTATATAATTGCATATTGCCCATTGTAGAAGCACGGAATGCCTTTTCAAGCAAATCATTTAACAAAGAAGCAGAAATATCTTCCTGCTTATATTTACGGATCGTCCGTCTATTATTTATCGATTCCATATATATTTTTCTTGCAAAGATAAAAAAAGAAAAGAGTAATAATTCATTTTTTGCAAAATAATATATGCTAAGAATTTGGTCTTTTCAACTAGTCAATCACTTATTTCCTTCATTGAAATTTTCAAAAATAGAAAAACTTCCGTAAAATAAACCAACACATATATCTTTTGATAATCAATAAATTAACAAATATTTTTGGATAACTTTCAATTTGTTGAAAACTTAATCTACTTTTTATTTTGTTAATTGAAAAACATATATAGCTTTGCCGAAACTTTTGTTATAATGAGTTGCGGCTTCTACACTAAAACAACTTATTGATATTATAGTAAATCTAAAAATAAAAGTGGAAAAACAAACGTACACCTATGACGAAGCTTTTTGAAGCATCTTTACAATACTTCAAAGGTGATGAACTTGCTGCAAGGGTTTGGGTAAACAAATATGCAGTAAAAGATTCTTTCGGGAACATTTTCGAAAAGTCTCCCGAAGACATGCATTGGCGCATTGCAAATGAAGTAGCCCGCATTGAAGCAAAATATAAGAACGGGTTAAACGCACAGCAGCTTTACGAGTTATTGGATCACTTTAAGTACATTGTTCCGCAAGGTAGTCCCATGACAGGTATCGGGAACGATTTTCAAGTGGCTTCCTTATCGAACTGCTTTGTCATTGGAATTGATGGAGCAGCCGACTCATACGGAGCTATAATCCGCATTGATGAAGAACAAGTACAATTAATGAAACGTCGTGGTGGCGTAGGACATGATTTATCTCATATACGACCTAAAGGTTCCCCAGTTAAAAATTCAGCACTGACCTCAACCGGACTGGTGCCTTTCATGGAACGCTATTCCAATTCAACACGTGAAGTAGCACAAGACGGGCGTCGTGGTGCTTTAATGTTAAGCGTATCCATCAAACATCCAGACTCGGAGGCATTTATTGACGCCAAAATGACCGAAGGCAAAGTAACCGGTGCTAATGTATCCGTGAAACTAGATGATGCATTTATGCAGGCAGCTGTAAATGGCACTCCTTACAAACAGCAATATCCGGTAGATTCCGATCAACCTGTTTTCACGAAAGAAATTGACGCATCTGCTTTATGGAAAAAGATTGTCCATAATGCATGGAAGTCTGCTGAACCCGGTGTATTATTCTGGGACACCATTATACGTGAATCCGTGCCAGACTGTTATGCCGACTTAGGGTATCGTACAGTTTCTACCAATCCTTGTGGTGAAATTCCTCTGTGTCCCTACGATTCTTGTCGTTTATTAGCTATCAACTTATACTCATATGTAGTAAACCCTTATACAAGGGATGCTTACTTTGATTTCGACTTGTTCAAAAAGCATGTAGCATTGGCCCAGCGCATTATGGATGACATTATTGACTTGGAACTAGAAAAAATCGAGAAGATCATAGCTAAAATCGATTCCGATCCTGAAAGTGAGGAAGTAAAAGAAGCAGAGAAACATTTATGGGAAAAGATTTATAAAAAGAGCGGACAGGGCAGACGTACAGGTGTCGGTATCACAGCTGAAGGGGATATGCTTGCCGCTATGGGGTTACGCTACGGAACAGAAGACGCAACAGAGTTTTCTGAACAAGTACATAAAACAATCGCTCTGGAAGCCTATCGTTCATCTGTTAACATGGCGAAAGAACGTGGAGCATTCGCTATCTATGACAGTGAACGAGAAAAAAATAATCCGTTTATCAACCGTTTAAAAGAAGCTGATCCTAATTTATATGAGGAGATGAAAAAATACGGACGACGTAATATTGCCTGCTTGACCATAGCCCCCACTGGAACTACCAGCCTAATGACCCAAACAACTTCTGGCATAGAGCCGGTATTTATGCCGGTATACAAACGTAGAAGAAAAGTCAATCCGAATGATCCTCAGACTCATGTAGATTTTGTAGATGAAACAGGAGATGCATTTGAGGAATATATTGTATTCCACCATAAATTTGTGGAATGGATGACAGTAAACGGTTACGATCCCACCAAGCGTTATACGCAAGAAGAGATTGATGAATTGGTAGAAAAGTCACCTTATTATAAAGCCACATCAAATGATGTAGACTGGCTGATGAAAGTAAAAATGCAAGGACGCATCCAAAAATGGGTTGACCATTCAATCAGTGTAACTATCAATTTGCCCAATGACGTAGATGAAGCATTGGTAAACCGCTTGTATGTAGAGGCATGGCGTTCAGGATGTAAAGGATGTACCGTTTATCGTGATGGCTCTCGCTCTGGAGTTTTACTTTCTACCAAAAAGGACAAGAAAGACAAAAAAGAAGAACTTCCTCCTTGCAAACCACCTACGGTAGTAGAAGTGCGCCCCAAAGTACTGGAAGCGGAAGTAGTACGCTTCCAAAACAACAAAGAAAAATGGGTCGCATTTGTAGGCTTGTTGGATGGACATCCATACGAGATCTTTACCGGTCTGCAAGATGATGAAGAAGGTATTTCATTGCCCAAATCAGTCACTACCGGACGCATCATCAAAAAACATTGATGAAGAAGGCAACAAACGATATGATTTCCAGTTCGAAAAACAAACGTGGATATAAAAACAACCATTGAAGGTTTGTCCGAAAAAGTTCAACAAGGAATATTGGAACTATGCAAAATTAATTTCGGGTGTACTTCGTTGGAGGATGCCTATTGATCGTGTTATCAAACTGGTAGATTCTCTGCAACTTGACAGTGAAAACATTAACACATGGAAAAACGGTGTAGAACGAGCACTGAAAAAATATGTAACAGATGGTACTAGTGCTGAAGGACAAAAATGTCCCAATTGCGGCAACGAAACTCTCGTATATCAAGAAGGATGCTTGATCTGCAAGACTTGTGGCACATCAAGATGTGGATAATGGTTTATTATATAATGTAACAACACAAAAGAAAGCTCCTTCACGAAAGTCATGAAGGTAGCTTTTATATAAACCAAGTAAATTCTTTTTCTATCTCACCCCTACAATACGGTGAAACCGTTCCACAATACGCCTTCCCAAATCCATACGCGTACTATCTACTTTATGAATGGCAGCAGGAGTCACATCATCTTTATATTTAGCTTTACCTACGCGTATTTTCATCTTATCCAGATTACCGGAAATATTCACTCCGGCCTTAAAGGGCAAGGGTGACTTCAAAATGGATATATGATATTTAAAATTCATATCCAACCCTTGCTCTCCCCCTATAGCAGCTTTATAACGATCTATAGACACTTGAAATGGATAAACAAGAACACTACCGTCATTGACAACTATATTAACCGAAATACTATCAAATACATTCTTCTTTTTATTTTGAACATCAACATCTTTGATATTTCGGCAAAGGTTTCACCATCCATCAATACTAAGCTGTCCCCTTTTATATGCATGGCCGAACGTAAAGTAGGTATACGAATATTCATATTTGAATCCAGACGTGCCTCTGCAGCCACATCAAACTGAACCCTTCCTTTAAAAGATCTCAACATAGGTACAATGGTATCCATTGAAGGTATAAAATCTACCAGCTTAGCTATATTTATATCCCTAATTTTAAAGTCAAAGCCTGTATATCCTCCTCTGACTGAATCCGCACGGTATACCATAACGGCCTTCATATCAGCGTCTAATGCACGCATTCCCAAATTCCTTAAATGTAATGTACGATTTTTCAAATCCACCTTTCCACACACATCTTCAAATTCCACCTGTTCAAACACTACTTTTTTCAAATCTGTCTGTAATTCAAAATCCAAATTACCCGGCAACACAAACAGCTTCATTTCTGTTGGAGGCACTGTATCTGTCACCGCCACAGATGCTGAATCTTCAGATAAAGAGAACGAATTAATCAATTGGTTACAATCAATCATCTCAGAAGATATTGCTAAACGCGCTTTAAAATTTCATTTTTAGCCATCGCACGATATAATCCTATTACCTCCCCGGTAGCAACCATATCTGAATGCCCTATTTTCAAAGAAGCATTTCTTAATGTTATTCTCGGACCATCTATTGTTACAGCTGTCTTACGTACTCGCAGAGGTAAACCAAATTCAGGAGCACGTACCAACAACCTATCAAAACCGATAATCCCCCGAGGTGTCCATAACGAATCATTTTTCTTTTCTAATTTCACTTTTATGCCTGCCACGCCTAATGCTAATTTCGTTTCGTTAGCATTAAAGAAAAGAGAATCCGTACGCATGGAAAAATTAATCATCGGCATCGCCGGATTTTGTTCCTTCGGAGCAAGTTCGCCAGTTCCAGTAGTCTTGCCACTATATATTTTGAGCGAATCTCCTATATTCGCACGCAATTTATTCATTTCCAATTCACATTGTAAAGTAACAATCTTTGTGGTATCTTGAGGATTGGTTGAAACAACCTTCGCTTTCATCCGATCTATCTCTGAAGATAATTTCCTACTATTCAATAGTATTTCTCTGATTTCCAATTCAGCTTGCAAAGTTTCACTATCACTGAATTTTAAATCGGCATTACCTAAAAAATTAAAATTCTTTGCAGTATCTTTTAATTCAAAATCCTTTAAAGCCAATCTTCCACCTAACCTGATACGCCCAATATCCTGTTTTTTCAAAGAAGAGAGACGGCATTTTAAGTTTAAACCCGCATCTAATTTACCGCGGATAGTTACACTTTCCTGCAAAGGAAAGGTTTTAGCTAAAGCATCCAGGTCAACAGTAGATTCAGTATGAAGCGTTATAAATGGATCTATCAATAAATCCTCCACTTTCGCATCTGCTAGAATCTTAGTATGTACTCCCTCAAAATGAAGAATTTTCAAGTTCAAAAAAGAAGGGTTGCGACGCATCAAATCAATATACGATTCAAAATCAGCCGTAAAATTATCAATACCATAAGGAAGTCCTTCATATCGGGCGGATGCATCATTTATCTTTATATTCAATGATATCGCCGGAAGCTGCTTGTTTCCATAATTACCTTCCAATGTTCCATTAACTTTAACCTCACCTTTTACCGAAATTTGTCCACGTTTCACATAAGCCTCGGGAATCATATTCATAACGGTTTCCATGGAAGGTGCATGTAATCCATATTTCAAGTTCATACCCACCGTTTTTGTAACTGTATCACGTCTTAATTCACCGTTTACATCCATCCGGATACCATTTATAGTCAACCCTGTATTTTTCAATGTCCACAATGCCGTAGACCTGTCTACCTCAATATCAGTCTGCAAGAAAACGGCTACTTTATTAATCAATAATTCACCTTGCTGCCAAAAAAGAATATTTTTATTTTCAAATTCTACTCCCAATGAAGAAGCTCCTTTTGTCAACGCCAGTTTTAGGCGCAAATCAGCATCATCTATACGTGAATAAACCTCTGTATTACGATCGTCAAAAATCAAATTGACATGTTCTAATTCAACCTGACGGATATCTATCTCGCTATCAAATTTATTTTGTGGAATAGTATCTTTTTCCACAGCCAATGTATCCGAAGAAGTTTTCACAATCTCCCAATTTGCCTTACCTGTTTTATTTCGATAAGCATAAACAGCAACATTCTTCAAAGATAGATTATGGACACTAATCTTATTTTTCAAAAAATAATCCAAAGGATTTACTGTCAACACACATTCTTTAAATGCCAATAAAGAATCAGTTTTTTGTGGAAGACTATCGTTCAAGACCTTAGAAACCAAAAAACCTTCATCAACTTTTAACCCAAATTGAGGAAAAGTAGAAAAGAAAGTCAATTCGACTCTTTCTATCTTCAAATCAGCATCCAGTAAACGATTAGCAACATTCAACACTACTGGAGTTAATTTATCTGATGTAAATACATAGTTAATCACAAAAGCCACTACCACAAACGCAGTAAACAGCAAGGCTCCCACTGTAATGGCACTTACCCTTATTAATTTACGAATCCTTCTTTCCATATTATGCGAAATTAATGAAAACACCCATGCCATCGACTCTATTTCGTGTTAATACTATAAAATAGACCAATAAAACAGATAAAAAAGAAAACAAGAACAATAATTTTTAATTTTGAGATATGAAGTGAAAGTTCTACTTTTGTTTTTCAAACTGAAAAAATATGAAAGCAACATCTATGTATATTTATTTGGAAGGTGCCAAGTTTTTCGCTCACCACGGAGTCGATCCACAAGAAACAATAGTAGGAGCTAATTTTATAATTGATTTAAAACTAAGAACTGATTTCACCCATGCAGCACAAACAGACGAACTGAAAGGTACCGTAAGTTATGCTGATATATATGCAGTTGTCAAAAAAGAAATGAAAGCTTCATCCAAACTTTTAGAACATGTCTGTGAACGCATAGGGCAAAGACTATTTAGTGAATTTCCAACTATTCAGGAAATAATCATCCGGTTATCAAAAAGAAAATCCGCCTATGGGAAGTGATTGCAGAAATGTTGGAGTAGAAGTACATTATACACGATGAAAAAAATTATCTGACAAACATCCAGTCATTTAATTAAAAATTTACCCTATTGTATGCCTACCTCTTAAAAGGCAAATATACTATCATGCAAATAACAACACAAACCAATAATAATGAATATGCAGACAATGTTCATGGCTCTACTTACTAAAATAAAGAAAGTTGTTTTCTTCCTTCAGAATGATAGAATTTCATGGTAGCACTGATTCCTAATGTTTCTATTCTGCGATAAAAGACCTCATTCAAATAGGGTGCATTAGGAGAAGTGCATTCAGAACGGTCTTCAAAATAAGTTTTATATCGCTTGGCCATCTTTGGAAAAATCTGCTCTACCTTATCATAAAAATAATCACGGGAGCCCCGTCTTAAAGTTACCCCAAACAAAGGAAGCACATAGGACGCTCCCGCTTCGGCAGCCTTCTCCACTATTTCCTCAATATCTTCTATAGAATCATTTATAAAAGGCAAAACAGGCATCAATGCCACTCCTGTATATATACCCCGATCGGACAATATCTTCATCGCCTTAAAACGCTCGGAAGAGGTCGGCGCGTTAGGCTCCAGTTTTCGCGCCATCTCGTCATCCGCTGTAGTGATAGTAAAACTAACGGCAGCATAAGTGCGCCCTATATCCTGCAATAAATCGGCATCACGAGTCACAAGACTACTCTTTGTTATCACATGAACAGGAAAACGATGTTTGGCAATAAGTTCCAACGCACCTCCAGTCAGCTTCATCTGTTTTTCCAACGGCATATAAGGATCGTTCATTGAGCCTGTACCAATGGTCGCTTTTCCACGTTTCGTTCCCAGTTCATGATCCAGTAATTCCAAAGCATTCTTCTTTACAGAAATATGAGAAATATCACCAATACCATAGCAACAACTACGTGTATCACAATAAATGCAACCATGTTGGCACCCTCTATACAAATTCATGTTATAAGCAATACCCCAATAATTATCTTTACTTTTCAAACGTGACAGAATAGACTTTGTTTCAATAGATTTCACCTCATGAACATTCATTTACAGCTCCTTTTCTTTTTTGATCCAATTTCACCAAACAAAGATACGGGAATAATGCTATAAAAAGAAATATAAAGAGAAGCAATTTAAAAAAGTTTCAACTGAGAGAAATGTTTTTTACCCAACAAATAATATTTCATAAGAATACTAAAATGAGTCCGTTCCGGGATCATTTCATCTGTAGACTTCATTATATTTTCTATACGAGAAGCAGCAAAAGAATATCTTATATCCTCAAATTCTCTCCTCGCCTGCATTACAGCACGCGCATTCGCTCTATCCTTTTTCAGATAAAAAACAAGGGCAGCTACTCTATCCAGTATACCACGTATAAAAAGTACATGTTCTAACTCCTTATCCGGCAAATTCTTATAAAGCATCAACAGATTATTTCTGAAATTCAGAAAAGTCTTTCTCGGATTTTCTTTTTTCAACGTAGCCCCTCCTACGTGATATACCACACTTTGCGGAATACAGACAAGCTTTTTTCCCCGGCTGCGCAAACGCCAGCACAAGTCAATTTCTTCCATGTGAGCAAAAAAATGATCATCCAACCCTCCAACTTCACGATAATCAGCCAACCGGATAAAAAGAGCGGCCCCCGTTACCCACATCACCTCCGTTACCGTATCATACTGTCCGCAGTCCTTTTCAACAACATCAAAAATACGCCCTCTGCAAAAAGGATATCCATATCGATCAATAAATCCCCCCGACGCTCCGGCATATTCGAAATATTCCTTATTATGCCAACTTAACAGTTTAGGTTGACAGGCAACTGTTCCGGAATGGGTATCCATATAATCCAACAAAGGTTCCAACCAATGCGAAGTAACCTCCACATCGCTATTCAGTAAAACTACATATTCTGCATCAACTTGCGCCAAAGCCCGGTTATATCCTTCGGCAAAGCCATAATTTCGATCCAACTCAATCAAACGGACTACAGGAAATTCAGTACGAAGCATTTCAAGCGACCCATCAGAGGACGCATTATCAGCCACACAAATTTCAATCCCCTCTCCTACTGAATTATCTATAACAGAAGGCATAAACTTACGGAGCATATCTACCCCATTCCAATTCAATATGACA
>ENA-OQJN01000620-OQJN01000620.1-human-gut-metagenome-genome-assembly--contig:-NODE-620-length-13397-cov-3.204823_pt1 | contig 13397 bp, 10 predicted proteins | sample MGYA00242610_ERZ504777 | MGnify/ENA primary metagenome ERZ504777 (study PRJEB26092, sample SAMD00036350) | human gut metagenome | host: Homo sapiens | study: EMG produced TPA metagenomics assembly of... | reverse complement strand
CTTGTGATAGACTAACGGGAAAATAAGCAAGTCATACGATACTATGTAAAAAAGACGATTCTCTCTTTCATATCAAAGAATTTTATTGATTCTTGTTATTTCTATTTTTAATTCCTTGAGATTACAGACTTACATACTTCTTCAAAGTATCCGCTTTCTTCCCATCCACAAACAACGTATAAATAAACGTTCCATAACCAAGTTCCGAACGGCTTACTTCTACCACATTACTACTTCCATTATCCAACTTAATAACTTTCACGGGTTTACCTGTGACATCAAATATCTGTAGACTAGCAGACACAAACGTCGCCGGTAAGGTATAAGAGACAGAAGCACCTTCCCTATTATATAATTTTGCGCCATCCACAGCACTTATATTACTTGTGGAAGTCGTGTTCGAACGTAATTGAGATTGTACCTCCGGCGATAGTAGAGCTTGCAAATTATCAATCACCTCATTCTGTTGTTGGATCGTTTGTTGCATCTCCTTGATACTTTCTACGATAAGCGGAATAAAACCTATATAATCTATAGACATCATCCCGTTTTCATCCGTTTGTACAAGTTCGGGTAATACCTTTTGTATGTCTTGAGCCAGAAAACCAATTCGTTTACGACTAGCCTCCGCTGCCTCTCTTCGATCTATCTCTGCTTGGATTTGTTTGTCTCTATTTATCTTTGCGATAGTAGCGGCATCCATAATCTCCTCTGAATCGGAGGAACTTCCCGATATCCCATTATCCAATGTGGCAGAGAACTTAGACTCATCCTGCTCCCTATTCTCCTCAAGTGTAGAGAGGTTGTATGAATAAGAGACCCCATTCACTTGCTCTAAAAGAGCTAATGGATTTTGCAGCGACTCTACATTTTCCTTCAAGCGAGCGTCTGAAGTTATATTCACTCCATTCACACGAAGATTCGTATTGAACACGAAATTAGTATTACTAGCCGGATTGTAATACGCCACGACATTGTTAGCATAACCATTTGTAGTCATATAAATACCCAATTTCCCATGCAACCAAAGTTGATCCGTATCCGTGGTTCCATATTCTCCAGCAAACACATTCCAACCTTGATTCGCATATTGTCCAAAATCACCAAATGTTAATTTCGAACCTGCGCGTGCATCCCCTATCCGACCATATATCTGCATAGAGGTTACATTTCCTAAGTCCTCATTATTGTCTTTTAAAAGGCCTGCTTGTACTCGTCCATTTGAAAGAACCCGGAGTTGAGCATTTGCGTTTGATACTAAACTAATTAAAATTAAGAAAGAAAAAAGTCTTGTTGTTTTCATATAAGTTGTTCTAAAATATAAATAGATAAACATTCAAATAATACTTCTAAGGAACCCAGTACCATATCCAAACAATTGCGTAAAAGAGGCTATTACGGATAGCGATCCTACACGTAAATCACATTTATTGCGGAACATTGCGTCTACAAACAATAAAAGGGCATAAATAATAAGAGGCACCAGAAACAAGCGGCAAAAGAATGAACTGATAACCAATAGACAGACTGAAAACGTGAATAATGCCGGTAAGCAATGTACCAATTTCAATGAGCCGGGATGTTTCCGGTTCAACGCAATCCGGGCCTCCCCCGAATGACGCACCTTGACGGAAGAACTGCATGAGATCCGTCCGCCTTTTATGATAAACCCATGCCGAAGGAAATAGCCGGGTCCGATAACCAGCCTCCATGATCCGTATGCTAAAATCAATGTCCTCACCATATCGCATGCCGGAAAAACCGCCCAGACGCTCATATACATCCCGCCTTATTCCCATATTAAAACTACGGGGATAAAATTTATCCAACTTTTTCTTCCCGCCGCGGATACCACCGGTCGTCAGGAATGAGGTCATGGCGTAATTGATCGCCTTCTGGATCGGGGAAAACGAGGCATGCGCCTTATCCGGACCACCGAACGCATCCACCGGATAATGATTCAACGAGTCGTGTATATGCTCAAGCCACGTGGAGGGTAGTACCACGTCAGAATCCAGTATGAGCAGATACTCGCCATGCGCTTGCCTAGCGCCATGATTACGCGCCATACCCGGGCCGGAGTTCGAGATCACACAATAATGGAGGTCCAACCGCTCTTGGTATCGCCTTACGATCTCTTTCGCCGGTATCGTAGAGCCATCCTCCACCACGATAACCTCAAAATGGACATAGGTTTGCTTGCAAAGGCTTGATAACAGATCATCAAGCTCATCCGGCCTGTTATAAACAGGAATTATAATGGAATATAAACGCATATCTTTTGTATAAAAAAGATTGAGGATACCCTCTACAGACGGTATCACTCAATCTTATCAAAAAAACTATAAGCTTCAATAGAATAATATTATTGTACCAATAGCATACGTTCGTTGAGATCAACTGTCCGTCTACTACCAAAGAATACATATACATACCTGCGACACCTAGATCAGAAAAGCTTACCATTATACTACCTTCTCCCCGGGTAGCGATATCGAATTTCTTAACTTGAGTTCCTTGCAAATTGCAAATAGAGATAAAAGCAGAACGTGCGGATGTAGGGATCGTAAAGGATATATTCGTGGTAGAATTAAACGGATTCGGCGTATTTTGATTCATTACCGCATTCGAGAGCAAAGACTTACTCGTCAAATTCTTGTTATTCTGCAAATCAGACAAATTAGCTTTTTCATCCAATTGCAATTCCAGTTGTTGGATAGTAGCGTCCAATTCTTTTACAGCCTGTACTAAAACGGGTATAACAGCCGTGTAATCCACCAAGCTATCACCTGTGGAACTTAACGTCACAATCTCTGGCATAACCTCAGCTACCTCCTGTGCCAAGAAACCAAAAGCTTTAGAAGGTACGGCTTCTGCTGATCTCAATTGCGATGTCTCACTTTTCCAATTGTAAGATACCGGTTTTAACCCCAATATGGTTCCTAATCCACTATTTAAGGGAGTGATATTGGTTTTCAACCGAGCATCCGAAGATTGATAAACCCCCTTTACTTCTATATAATTATACTGGGAGCTTTCTGAATCATAGAAAACGACCTTTCCTCCTGTTCCTGAGATACGAGGATTAGCGACCGCAACTTTTAATTTCAAGAATGTACCCGGATAATCACTCCCGTTATAATACAATTTTTGTCCCCACGTTTGTATGTTCGTGTACTGGGCTTGGACACTAAACGATACGAATAGGCATAGTATGCCTAATAAAGATACAGATCTTTTCATGATTTAAAGATTTAAGTTGATAATATCTATTTTAACACATCAAAATATCCAATCAAATAATTATTTCCTTTTGATATAAATATCTTATAATCACCATTCAGCAAAAAATCTATAGAAATAGGATATTCTATCTCAGAAGAAACAGTTATGATGTCATTATAAAGTACATTTCCTTTTATATTTATAATTTTCACATTAAGTCCATCCAATAATTTATTAGAATGGATGTAAATATTATTTTCATCTATTGATAATGTAGGAGAAGATATTATAGAACGATCTTCCTCTTCTTCCCAAGATTGTTCAGTATCCTTCACTCTATTCGGATACACAACTGAAGAAACAAACATCAGAAATACTAATCCCAATATAAAACTTCTCTTTTTCATTATCTATTTTTATAAACAAAAATAGTCTCTATGAGAAATCTATAAGCAAAATAGGATTTACTTCTTATTTACTTTTTGTTTACAGCGATTAAGTTATTATAAATCAGCGATAAATTTATCCATCATTTCTGCGGTACCTTCTGTTCCATGAATCTTTTTATAGAGACGAATCCGGGATGCTGTTATTGCAGGAGTTGAGCGTCCAACTAACCTTGCAATGTCTTTCACGGGCATGGATATTTTTATCAAATAACAAATATGGAGTTCTAACTCTGAGATTTGCGGGTATAAAGCATATAATTGAGCGGTGAAATTTGAATAGGTTGTATCAATCTCTTTTCTCAACTCCTTCCAATCCTTATTCTGAATTTCCGTATCAGTATTATTACTTGTTTCATGAAATAACCGATAGACTTCGGATTTTCGAAAAGCTATTTCAAGCAAACTTTTTTCATTTTGAGAAGTAAGAATCTTTCGGTTTGATAGTTCTAATAATTCCTTTTGAGATTGCACAAGTTGCTTTTTAAAATTATCTCTTTGACACTCCGATTGCTGCAAAAGTTCCTCTAGATATGAAATTTTCTTATTATTATATTCAATACAATCCAAACTTTCCGCATATTGATTCTCTTTCAATAGACGTATTTTTTTCTCCTTTTCAATCGCTGCTTTTTTCTTCTTTTCTAACACATATATATAACATAGACTAAAGAAAATAATTAAAACAACAAATAATGCAAATTGATAATTGCGAATTTTTCTTTTTTCATTATCTATTTTCAATTGAACATTCTCCTTTTCTGTATGCTGATACTTATATAATGAGTTAACTTTTGCTACAGCTTCCGTTTTTGTTTGATTCTTAATTGAATCAGACAGTTCTATACATTTATACGCATAATTCAAGGCTAATTTACGGTCTCCTTCTTGGTTTTTTATTTTGGATAAGATTCTATACGTATTTTTTTTCATATAGATATTCCCATACTCATTTGCTTTCTCAAAATAATATAGAGCTGAATCTATTTGCTTATAGCTTTCATATATACAACCTAATCCAAAATATATATTTGCTTGATTCTTCATACTTGAAACCTTACTGAACAAATCTTTAGCCAAATCATATTTTCCCATATCTATATAGATGCTACTCAATTCCCCTTAGTACATTATCTATTCTCGATTGATCATTTTAATAACAATGCCTTCTCATAAGCAGATTGATAGTAGTATATAGCACTGTCTGTATCTTGCTTGGCGTTATAGATCCGAGCAATATTCCTCAATGCGATCACCTCTCCTTTTCCTTTTATCATACATCTTGTATTCATACGATTTCCTATAAGCTTCGAGAGCCTCATCATACAAACCTTGATATGCCAGTCGATATCCCATCTGCTCATAAACCCGTCCTAATATATCATATCGCTTACTATCTTTCCCTATGTCCGCAGCATCTTGAAAAGCTCTCACCGCTCTTGGGGCATCTCCCATATCCCGGTATGCACTTCCTAGATAATAATATGCCTCCATTAATTGATCTGGAGTCCCATAGCCCTCATAATACTGAACTATTGATTTAATCAAAGAGTCTGATTCATGAGGAATATACAGCTTATCTTTAGCTTTAATCTTAAGCAAAGCATGGTACATACGTATATTTTCCGGCTCATTCATGATTGAGCTATCCAAAGAGGAAAGACAGAGTAATGCGCTATCCGGATGCTCCCACATCACAGATTCCGCACGAGATAGTTCCGCAGGTAATGGTTTTTCTTGGCGCATACAAGAAAAAAGGGTAGCGAAAAGTAGTAAAGTCAGTCCTAGTGTTGTCTTCATTTAGATTATAGTTTACAACTTAAACGCAAGTTATAAAATTTATTTTATAAATGCCACTAAAATATTTGTTTTTCAATAGTGATTTTGAGATACGATCAGCCAGCAGGGAGACGCGGCACACTAGGTATCTACTAGTTGTATTATGTATTTAAAATATTAGCATATAAGCATTTGCAGTTTTTTTATGGTAAAAAACAAAAGTTTATCAATCAGAAAACTTTTGTTTCCATATATAGAAACTAAAGTTTCTTCAGCACGAAACTTTTGTTTTCCCTAATAGAAACTACTTTTACATATATAGGCACTACGACACACGAACCTAAACGATAATTTGGTTTCTTGCGTTTTCTATCAAAACATGGTAGATAAAGAATGATAATTGTAGATATTTTCTATCTACAACCACTATATAAGATGTTTATTTATAAGGCATATAAGAAGGAATTGTAGATGTGGTAGATATTAAGTGTTTTTTATTAACTGGTAATTTATGGAACTCGATTATATAATCCAACAAGTTCTTGTAACTTTGCAGCCATTTTAATTGAAATCCCGATTGAATATGAAGAACAAATACGAGGCTAGGCTAGGTACGGAACGTATGCTACCGCTGGTTTTCAAAATGGCGCTTCCGGCGGTAGCGGCCCAATTTGTCAACCTACTTTACAATATCGTAGATCGTATCTATATCGGGCATATTCCCGAGATCGGGACAAACGCTTTGGCCGGTATAGGGGTGACCACCTCCATCGTGATCTTGATCTCCTCTTTCTCCGCTATCGTGGGAGCGGGAGGTTCGCCGTTAGCGGCTATCGCTCTCGGGCAGGGCGACCGGGAACGGGCCGGAAAAATAGTGGGAAATGGATTTATATTGCTTATCCTATTTACTATATTCACTTCCCTCATCACCTATACCTTCATGGAACCGATCCTGCTTTTTACAGGAGCATCAAAATATACGTTAGGATATGCGGTGGATTATCTCTCTATTTATTTACTGGGCACTCTGTTTGTCGAGATATCCACGGGCTTGAATGCCTTTATCAACGCACAAGGGCGTCCGTCTATCGCTATGTGCTCGGTTTTGATCGGGGCTTTATTGAATATCGTATTAGACCCTATCTTCATTTTCTGGTTGGATATGGGGGTAAAAGGCGCCGCGCTCGCCACGATCCTATCGCAAGCTTGCAGTGCCATATGGGTATTGAGCTTCCTTTTCTCAAGACGTGCCTCCTTGCCTTTGGAAAGGCGGTATATGAGACTGGACCGAAGAATCGTACTCTCGATGTTCGCTTTGGGAATTTCTCCGTTCATCATGGCCAGCACGGAGAGTCTGGTCGGTTTCGTCTTGAATAGTAGTTTGAAAAATTTTGGCGATATCTATGTGAGCGCATTGGCTATCTTACAGAGTGCCATGCAATTCGCTAGCGTACCGCTGACCGGTTTCGCCCAAGGATTCGTACCGATCATAAGCTATAATTACGGACATGGAGACAAACAGCGGGTAAAAGATTGTTTTCGTATCGTGCTAATCGTTATGTTCTCTTTCAACTTGATACTCATGCTATTCATGATCTTATTCCCCTCAACCGTAGCCTCCGCTTTTACAAGCGACGAGGAGTTGATCGATACCGTCCGTTGGGTCATGCCCATCTTCTTGGCGGGTATGACGATTTTTGGCTTACAACGAGCTTGCCAGAATATGTTCGTAGCGTTGGGACAAGCTAAGATATCTATCTTTATCGCCTTGCTTCGTAAAGTAATCCTCTTGATTCCTTTGGCATTACTATTACCTCATTTTATGGGGGTAACCGGCGTATACGCGGCAGAAGCCGTATCGGATGCCACGGCCGCTATTTGCTGTACGTTGTTATTTATATGGAAATTCCCGAAGATACTAGGGAAAATCAAGAAAAAAGAAGAAAGGGCTGCCCAATAACGGACAGCCCCCTGATAAAGCCTTAAAGATTAAAATGAATCGTATTAATATCCCGGATTCTGTGTCAAGTTAGGATTCAGGCTAAGGATATCGGCATAGATGGAGAATACCGTTGTATATCCCGTCTTATCCTCTTGATAATCCAGCGAGCTGGCGGAATGTTTCACGCCTACATAGCGGTCTACCGTAGCCTCGGTAAACTTGCCGAAACGGATCAAATCCTGCCGGCGTACGCCTTCCCAAGCTAATTCAAGCATACGCTCGTCTAATAGCGTATCCAGCGTTACGTTTTGTAGCGGTTTGGCGCCTACACGGTTACGAACTTGGTTCACCTCATCGTCTCCATTCTGTCCCAGACGAATCTTGGCTTCCGCCTTCATCAGCAACGCGTCGGCGAAACGGAAGATCACGCAGTCATTTCCATGCAAGTTTCCACCATCCTGAGCATTCTGGTCGAACTCATATTTAGCCATACGAGCTCCGGCGGTCTTCACCAACAAACCATCGGAGGCATCCATATATACCTTCGGGGCGTTCGGCTCATATTTCAAAGGCACTTTCTGTCCGTCCCATTCCGTATAGATCGTCTTTCCGTCCGGGCCGGTCACCTCGCCCGTAAAATAAGTAAGCTTACAACGAGGATCCTCATCCGCCGTACCGAACTTAAACACGTTCATCGCCTTCACCGTAGCGCAAGAGCCATTCCATCCGGATTGGCCGTAAGCGGTTGCATGATCATAATGGCGGGTACGTACCAAATTGTAGTCCTTAGCGTCCGGATAAGCGACCGGGTCCATAGGAACCGTGAAAATATTCTCAACCGAGGTCTCGTTCGCTACGGCGAAATTCTCAGAGAAGTTTCCCTGCAACTTATAGCCCAAAGCCTCCAACTTATCCACATAGGCGATCGTAGCTTCCCAAGCGTTCATCTCTTTACCGTCAACGGTAAACTTGATGTTCTTTCCATCCGGACGATTACCGTCCGTCCAATTGTCGTCCGCATAAACCTCCGCGTTCAACGCCAACTTAGCCAAGATCATATAAGCCACCGGCTTGGTAATACGCCCGTAATACTCACCTTTTTGGTTACTGCGGTTATCCGAAAGATAAGGCAACGCCTCCTCCAACTCCGAACGGACAAAGTTAAATACAACGCTACGCTCAGATTGCTTTACCTCAGACATCGGTGTCGTATAGGAAGTTACCAACGGAACACGAGCGAACAAATCCAACAACTCATAATAGAAAAACGCACGGACCGCACGGACCTCTTCCAGATAAACCTTGAAATATTCCACGTCCGGTTGTTCCTCGGCAAAGGCTTGCAACTTATCAACACTCTGGTTGCATTTTCCGATCTGCTCATACAAGAAATCCCAAGAGTTCTTGGTCAAATCATTCATCGTGCCCCAACGGTGTAAGAAAATATTCTGCCATAAACCGCCATCTTCCCAGTCGCCAATACGGCAAGGAAGCATAGCCTCATCGCTGGAGAAGGTATTCAAGTCATATACATGACGGTCGTTACCCATGATCTTAAACATATTATTGTACAAACTCGCAACCGTGTTTACATAGACCAACGTAGGGCTTTGGAACGCGGTCTCCTCATCAAACGCGTCTGTAGGACGCTCTTCCAAAAAATTAGAACAGGAAGAAAATGCCGCGGCGGCAGCGGCTATCATAAAGCTATATATAAATTTCTTTTCATGACTCTTTAAATGGATTTAGAAGTTAACACTCAAACCTAATGAATAGGTACGGGATAACGGATAGAAACGTTTGTTATCCATACCTAGATCCTTATTATCTTTATCGACCGTCGTACTGTTAATCATCGGAGACAAACCGGAGTAACCCGTGATCGTAGCTACGTTGTTCACCGAGAATGTCACACGGATATTCTTCACGTATTTCTCGATCTTCTTGCAATCGATGTTGTAACCCAACGTAATATAATCGATATTCAAATAATACCCTTTTCCAACCAATAATCAGAGATCGACTGGTCGTAGATCTTGCTTTCCGGAGCCTTAGCCAACGCGTTGTATGTAGGGAACTGGCTCAAGTTCATATAAGCTAGCGATGTACCGTTGAAGATCTTATGACCGAAAGCGCCGTTCATCTGCGTCATCAAGTCGAAGCGTTTGTAGCGGAAGCTGAAGTTCATTCCCAGATAATATTTCGGCATGGCTTGTCCGGCGATATAACGGTCGCCACCATCATTGGTATCCAAACCCTCTTTTCCATCGATCGTCTGATCCAAGTTATAGACATAACGGCCTTCGATAGCGTTTCCATTCTCATCCAAAGCCGGAGTCAAGCCCAAGCAACGAGGAATGTAGAACACTCCGACAGGCTGGCCTACCATCTGATAAACCACACGGTTGTTTCCTACGAAACCGGCACCACTCATACTGGACAGATCCATATATTGTTTCGCCTGCAACTCTTGTCCCATATAAGAACCGCTCAAGGAGTTCAATTTATTCTTCTGGTAAGAGAAATTCACGCCCATGTTGAAATCGAAATCCTTTGTCTTCACGATACCACCGCTTACAGCCAATTCCACGCCGGAGTTGGTCATCTCTCCCAAGTTCGCCAATAATTCCGGATATACGAACGGAGGAACCGGAACCGCGTATTTATACAACAGATCCGTAGTCTTGGAAGTATACCAATCGGCAGTCAACGTAAAGCGGCCATCGAGGATACCGGCGTCCACACCCACATCGAATGTCTTTTTCACCTCCCAACGCAAGTCCGGGTTCGAGTTACGTGTAAAGCCATAGGTAGCGGTAGAATTTCCATTGACGGAAGTCACACCGTTCGGGCTCATCAAAGCCAACGAGTTATAAGCCTCGATAGCATCTTGGTTACCGGTCAGACCATAACCCGCACGTAGTTTCAACTGGCTCAGCCAATCCACGTCTTTCAAGAAAGCCTCCTCATTCAACACCCAAGCGGCGGAAGCGGAAGGGAAGAAGCCCCATTTATTATTCATACCCAATTTAGAGGAACCGTCCGCACGTAAGTTCACGGTGGCGATAAAACGGTTGTCATACATATAATTGAAACGACCCATGAATGAGGCCAGACGATTCTCGTTTTGGAAAGAAGTCACGTCTCCGTATTTCACTGTACCACCCGCTTTCAGGTTGTTATAACCGAAGTAATCCGTCTCAAAGCCACGGGCACCGGCGCTAAATCCCGTATAATGATATTTTTGTCCCCTCTCCCAGACAATAAATGGATTCAATCGTTACGCTGCTATTTCTCGGTAAATAATGTATTTACACTTACCGGATATACCGGAGGCGATCCCGCTAATATCAACGTGAATGGCGTAGAACCCGGTATCGAGACCACTTCCATCTATCCTGTAGCCCGTACCTTCACGCTGGGATTATCCGTCCAATTCTAAAGACCTCCACTGCAAGCCGGGTTGCAGTAACACAACCCGCAAGGCTCTATCCGGGAAACCTGTAGTCAATATTTATTTTGTACGAAAAGCAAGCGCAAAAGGAACAACCTAATCAGTTAATCCCTAACTTTGTGAGCCTAAACAGTAGAAAACATGGTACAAAGATTCGATTACTTAGTGATAGGCTCAGGAATCGCCGGTATGAGTTTCGCTCTGAAAGTAGCCAATGAAGGCAAGAGCGTAGCACTTATCTGTAAAGCCGGACAAGAAGAAGCCAACACATATTTCGCGCAAGGAGGTATCGCTTCCGTAACCAACTTGAAAGTAGATAATTTCGAGAAGCACATAGAAGACACGATGATCGCCGGCGACTGGATCAGTGACCGGGCGGCCGTGGAGAAAGTCGTGCGCGAGGCCCCTGCCCAGATCGAGGCGCTTATCCGATGGGGAGTTAATTTCGATAAGAAAGAAAGCGGAGAATTCGATCTGCATAAAGAAGGAGGACACTCCGAGTTTCGTATCCTGCACCATGCCGACAATACGGGAGCCGAGATACAGACGAGCTTGATAGAAACGGTAAACAACCATCCCAACATCGCCGTATTCACGAACCATTATGCGGTAGAGATTATCACCCAGCACCATATGGGCATTATCGTCACCCGCCATACCCCCGGTATCAAATGTTTCGGTGCCTATGTATTGAACGAGGATACGGGCGAGGTACATACTTTCTTGTCAAAGATAACCGTTATGGCGACAGGCGGTTGCGAGGCCGTTTACCGGAATACGACAAACCCGCTGGTAGCTACCGGAGACGGTATCGCCATGGTTTACCGTGCGAAAGGCTCCGTAAAAGATATGGAGTTCATCCAGTTCCACCCGACCGCCTTGTATCATCCGGGCGACCGTCCCTCTTTCCTCATCACCGAGGCGATGCGCGGATATGGAGCTGTATTGAGAAACCTTGGCGGAGAGGAGTTCATGCATAAATATGATCCCCGTCTTTCCTTGGCTCCCCGTGATATCGTAGCCCGTGCGATCGATAGCGAGATGAAACAACGGGGTGAAGACCATGTCTATTTGGACGTGACGCACAAAGATCCGGAAGAGACGAAGAAACATTTCCCCAATATCTATAAAAAATGCCTCAGCTTAGGGATCGATATCACGAAAGATTACATCCCGGTAGCCCCTGCCGCCCATTATTTATGCGGAGGTATCAAGGTAGACTTAAACGGGCAATCCAGCATCCGCCGGCTATACGCAATCGGAGAATGTTCTTGTACCGGCTTGCACGGTGGTAACCGATTGGCCTCAAACTCATTGATCGAGGCAGTTGTATATGCCGATGCCGCGGCGAAACACTCATTAAGCGTCATGGATCGCTATGAGTTCAACCAGGATGTACCGGAATGGAACGATGAGGGAACGATCACCAATGAAGAGCGTGTATTGATCACCCAAAGCATGAAAGAGGTAAACCAGATCATGGAAGCGTATGTAGGTATCGTTCGTAGTAACACACGTTTGATCCGTGCGTGGAACCGTTTGGATATTTTATATGAGGAGACAGAGAGCCTTTTCAAACGTTGTAAGGCATCCCGTGAATTATGTGAGTTGCGTAATATGATCAATGTAGGTTATTTGATCACTCGTCAAGCGATGGAACGGAAAGAGAGCCGGGGATTACATTATACGATTGATTACCCACCGATTAAATAATTGAAAATTGAGAATTGAGAATTACTAGCTATGTTAATTCTCAATTCTCAACTTTTAATTATCAATAGTTCTGTTTCATCGGTTCAAAGTAAGCTTGCGGATGAGCGCATGCCGGACAATTAACCGGAGCCTTCTTACCCTCGAATACGAAACCACAGTTACGGCATTGCCAGAAGATAGCCTCATCTTTCTCGAATACTTTACCTTCCTCTACGTTAGCCAACAATTTACGATAACGTTTCTCGTGTTCAGCCTCTACCTTTGCGATCATCTTGAAAGCTACGGCAATAGCGGGAAAACCTTCTTCCTCCGCAATCTTAGCGAACTCAGGATACAATTCAGCCCACTCCTCATTCTCACCAGCTGCCGCGGCTGCCAAGTTCTCAGCGGTTGTTCCGATTACGCCTGCAGGATAAGAAGCGGTAATCTCAACCATTCCACCTTCCAAGAATTTAAAGAAACGTTTAGCGTGTTCCTTCTCTTGCTCGGCTGTTTCCATGAAAACACCTGCGATTTGCTCGTAACCTTCTTTCTTGGCTACGCTAGCGAAAAATGTGTAACGACTTCTTGCCTGAGATTCTCCGGCGAATGATTTCAATAAATTCTGCTCGGTACGTGTACCTTTAATACTTTTTTCCATAATGCTAATTTTATGTAGTAAATTAATGAGTCTGTTTTGTATATCGTTTTTCTCATGACCGATCAAAAGTAAGAATTTGTTTCCAGATATCGATTACGCAAACATTAAATAATATCTATCTCTCAATAGATATCACTTATTTATCAAGGAAAACTTACTCCTCCTTTATACAATGAAACAACAAATACCTCCTAAATT
>ENA-OQJN01000619-OQJN01000619.1-human-gut-metagenome-genome-assembly--contig:-NODE-619-length-13405-cov-2.454737_pt1 | contig 13405 bp, 10 predicted proteins | sample MGYA00242610_ERZ504777 | MGnify/ENA primary metagenome ERZ504777 (study PRJEB26092, sample SAMD00036350) | human gut metagenome | host: Homo sapiens | study: EMG produced TPA metagenomics assembly of... | reverse complement strand
AGTATGAAGCCGACAAAGCGATTGAGTACCTCAATAAACATATAGATAAGACGCAACCATTCGCCTTAGTCGTATCCATGAATCCTCCACACACCGGTTACGAGCTAGTGCCCGACCAATACAAGGAGATGTATAAAAATCTGAATGTAGAGACATTATGTGCCAACCGTCCCGACATTCCCGCCAAAGGCACTGAAATGGGCGACTATTTCCGCAACAATATCCGCAATTACTACGCCTGCATGACCGGAGTCGATGAAAATATAGGTCGGATAATCAACGAATTGAAACGTTTAGGATTATTTAAAAACACTATCGTAGTATTCACTTCTGACCACGGCATCTGCATGGGAGCTCATGAACAAGCCGGAAAAGATATCTTTTATGAGGAATCCATGAGGATTCCCGTCCTTATCTCATGGCCGGAAAAAATAAAGCCGAAAACCGACCAAACAACCATGATAGCTTTTGCCGACTTGTATCCGACCCTGCTTTCCATCATGGGCTTTCAGCAACAAATACCGGAAGAAGTACAAACATTCAACCTCGCTTCTATTCTCCTCTGCGGAAAAGAAACAACTGCATTGTCCAACCCTACTATTACATACAGTCATCCAATCCAGCAACAGGCTACCGGGGATTGCGCACCGCCACACATACATTTACTATCCATGCAACCGATGGAAAGGTAGATAAGATTATTCTATTTGACAGGAGATCAGATCCTTATCAAATGAATAATATAGCTATGCAGCATCCCAAATTAGTAAACCGACTGAAAAAGCCAATTAAAAACATGGCTACAAAAAACAGAAGATCCATTTTTAATTATTTATAACCCATGAAGATACTATATATATCCCTTCTCTTCCTTATGAACTGTGTACTGAGTGTTGCACAACCGGAAATCATTATACCCAAACCGCATCAATTGAAATGGCATGAGGCGGAAATGGGAGCCGTATTTCATTATGACCTCCACGTATTCGACGGCATCCGCTACGGACAAGGCAATAACCGTATCAGTCCCATTGAAGATTACAACATTTTCAACCCCACCCAATTGAATACCGACCAATGGGTCTCAGCAGCTAAAGCCGCAGGCTGCAAATTCGCCGTACTCACAGCCACCCATGAAACCGGCTTCGGATTGTGGCAAAGTGACGTAAACCCATACTGCCTGAAAGCTGTAAAATGGCGTAACGGCAAAGGAGACATTATCCGCGATTTTGTCAACTCCTGCCGTAAATATGGTATCCAGCCAGGCATCTATGTAGGCATCCGGTGGAATTCACTCCTGGGTATCCATAATTTCAAGGTAGCCGGTGACGGAGAATTTGCCGCCAACAGACAGGCGTGGTATAAACGCTTCTGTGAAAAAATGGTGGAAGAACTTTGTACCCGATATGGAGATTTATATATGATTTGGTTTGATGGCGGAGCCGATGACCCACGAGGTGACGGTCCTGATGTGGAACCCATCGTCAATAAATACCAGCCCAACTGCCTGTTTTACCACAACATAGACCGTGCTGATTTCCGTTGGGGAGGTTCAGAAACCGGCACAGTGGGATACCCCTGCTGGTCTACTTTCCCAGCCCCCTGTTCACATCATAAACGTATTGAAAGCCAAAAAGACCAAATAGCATTATTAAAACAAGGTGATCCCGAAGGAAAATACTGGGTACCAGCTATGGCAGACAGTCCCCTGCGCGGTGCCAACGGCCGCCACGAATGGTTTTGGGAACCCGATGACGAGAATAATATCTATCCATTGACAACGTTGATGGATATGTACGAAAAATCAGTGGGACGCAACGCTACGTTAATCATTGGACTGACCCCCGATCCCGATGGGCTATTGCCAGCAGGTGACGAACAGCGTTTAAAAGAATGGGGAGAAGAAATAAACCGGCGCTTTGGCACGCCATTGGTAGAAACCCAAGGCCGGAAGCAACGGCTTACGCTGAATCTGAATGAAAAGCAACCGGTCAACTACTGTATTATCCAAGAAGACATTACCAAAGGCGAAAGAATACGCCAATACAAGATAGAAGCGAAAGTCAACGGAAAATGGCAGACAGTATGCTCCGGCGAGTCTGTGGGACACAAACGCATTGCGCACTTCGAATCGGTAGAAACCACCGCCTTGCGCCTCACCGTCACGCAATCCGTTGCCTTACCCGCAATCAGCTATTTCAGCGCCTATAACGTAACCCTCAAATAAAAAATCATGAGAGAATATACAGCAATATTCATTTGTATTCTAATTTGCAATGTATTTATTTGTCCGAAATCCTTCGGGCAAACAGATTACACGTATAAAAAAGGAAAGTCATTCAAGAGTACAAACGCTTTGTCAATGACAGATACGATTGATTTAACTTCCATTTCTTCTCCCATACCCTATAAGAAATCCAGACCCGGACAAATCCAGACTATTGCCTGTCCGGTACGGTTACCTGGGTACGTCCGAGGTATTTTCTTCAGCCGAGACTCCCGTCCGGGAGATTTTGAATGGCCCAACAATACCAACCGACTCCTACCTTGGGTGTTCAACGATTTAAAAGAATTAACCGACACCCGCTATCCGGGAATACCTTCCAATGCAGCCCCATCTACGTTGGGAGATGCATTATTGCTGGAACTGACAAACGGAGAATACTTGTTTGCCAAAGCCATTGCCGGCCGTAACAGTTTAAGCTGGCTGCAAGTAAACGATAACGGCTCTGTCACCCTATATGTATCCACCTTAGGAAAAGACTATCTGAAACCGGAAGTCCCTCTTCTACTCATCCGACAAGGAAAAGATATTTATTCAACCATTCGGCAAGCCTATCAAGCGCTGATGAAAAATACAGAAGCCGCCGACTTAAAAAGCCGCACAGCCAAGGAATATTTCGAAGCTTTCCGCTATCTCGGTTGGTGTACATGGGAACATTATCATGATGATATAAACGAATCCAAGGTAATAAACGATATGAAAACGATAGAGGCATCCGGCATTCCTATCCGGTATGTACTGATTGACGACGGTCATCTCGCCCACAAGAACAGGCAACTGACCGATTTCATACCGGATAAACAACGTTTCCCGTCGGGATGGAAAAAAATCATGTCATACAAAAAAGAAAATAAAATCAAATGGATCGGACTGTGGTACAGCCTTTCGGGATACTGGATGGGATTATCCCCCGAAAACGGATTTCCACAAGTCGTCCGACAAGCCCTATACCCACACGCCGGCAGCCTTCTGCCAGGAACGGACAGCACCCGCATCCGTTCCTTCTATCGCTACTACGTCAGCACCTTAAAAGACAAGGATTCGATTTTCTGAAAGTAGATAACCAAGCTTTTACACTACCACTCTACATGGGAGGCCATGAAAGTATCCGCCAGGCAACCGACTGTAACCGAAGCCTAGAAGCCGAGACCCACCGGCAAAATATGGGACTAATGAACTGTATGGCACAGAACGTCATCAATACTGACCATACGTCATACAGTAACAGCACCCGTGTCAGCATAGACTATAAGAAATATGATGAGGATATGGCAAAATCACATCTATTCCAGTCTTATACCAATACCTTGCTACTAGGACAAACCGTATGGCCCGACCATGATATGTTTCATTCCTGCGATACCGTTTGCGGCACCTTGATGGCACGTTCCAAGGCTATTTCCGGAGGTCCGGTCTACCTGTCGGACGCCCCTCGGGACTTTATCAAGGAAAACATTTCCCCTTAATTGACGAACAAGGCAAACTGTTCCGTCCCGAAGCTCCCGCCGTACCTATGCCAGAATCTATACTGACCAATCCATTATGGAGTGGAAAGCGTATCGAGTAGCAGCTCCCTCAGGCAACGGAGCAATGACATTAATCTGTTACAACCTGAATGTTTCCCCCCGGCATCAGCAAGTCCAAGCCATTAATAAAAAAGAAGATTATTCTCTTCGGAACAGTTTTGAAAAAATGTCTGCCACCTCCGAAGAACGCGTGCTGCTTTATAATTGGGAATCACAAAAGGCAGAAGAACTATCAGACAGCAGTACATTCGAACTCATCGGATTTACAGACAAACTGTTTCATCTCTGCCCCATACGGAAAGGATGGGCAGTCATTGGCGTACAGGAAAAATATCTATCCCCGAGCACCGTCCAAACTATCTCTTTAACAGAGAATCGGTTGGAGCTGAACGTACTATGTACAGGTACACTAAAAGTATGGATAGAAAATTCCAGCAAGCAAGAACTGAGAAGTATTTCCATAGATACCCCCAAAAATTGTAATCGAAAAATAACTTATAAAACCAGCCGATATGAATAAAAACTACTTGTATCTTTCGCTCTCGCTTCCTTAACAGGAATCTCGACGCAAGCAAAAGAAAAATGTCTTCAGAAACAACCCAACAACGTCCCAATATCATCTTATTTATGGTGGACGACATGGGTTGGCAAGATACATCCTTACCTTTCTGGACACAGAAAACCCACTATAACGAAACCTATGAAACCCCCAATATGGAACGTCTGGCCAAAAAAGGGATGATGTTCACACAGGCATACGCCTGCAATATCAGTTCCGCTACCCGTTGCAGTCTGATAACGGGTGCCAACAACACCCGACATCGTGTAACAAACTGGACGCTTGAAAAAAACAAAGCTACCGACAGACCAAGCAATACAATACAATTGCCAGACTGGAACTACAACGGAGTCAGCCAAGTAACAGGAACGTCCAAATACCTTTTGTCGGCACTTCTTTCGTTGAGTTACTCAGACAGAACGGTTATCATACCATCCACTGCGGAAAAAGCTCATTTCGGTTCTATTGACACACCGGGAGAGAACCCTACCCATTGGGGGTTTGAAGTAAATATAGCCGGACATGCCGCCGGTGGTCTGGCTACTTATCTGAGCGAACAGAACTACGGGGCACACCCGCGATGGAAAACCCTATTCACTAATGGCTATCCCCGGCTTGGAAGATTATTGGGGAACAGGTATATTTTGCTACAGAAGCCCTGACACGAGAAGCTATCAAAAGCATTGGACAAAGCAAAAAATACAATCAACCTTTTTATCTATATATGGCACATTATGCCATCCACGTTCCTGTTGACAAAGATATGCGCTTCTTCCCCAAGTATATTAAAAAAGGACTTAGTGACAAAGAAGCCGCATATGCATCCTTAATTGAAGGAATGGATAAAAGTCTGGGGGATTTGATGAACTGGTTGGAAAAAAATGATGAAGCAGATAATACCGTTATTATTTTTATGAGTGACAACGGAGGGCTAGCTGCCGAACCCGGATGGCGCGACGGACAAATTCACACTCAAAACGCTCCTCTCAACAGTGGTAAAGGCTCCTTATATGAAGGAGGAATACGCGAACCAATGATTGTAAGCTGGCCCGGAGTAGTCACCCCAGATACTCGTTGTGACAAATATCTTATAATTGAAGATTTTTATCCTACCATACTTGAAATGGCGGGTATCACAAACTATAAGACAGTCAACCCTATAGACGGTATCAGCTTTATGCCCCTGCTGAAAGGTACAGGAGACCCGTCTAAAAGGACGCGCACTGGTATGGAATTTCCCTAATATCTGGGGTAATGACGGGCCAGGCATCAATCTGGCCTGCTCTATCCGCAAAGACGAATGGAAACTGGTCTATTATTATGAAACCGGTAAAAAAGAACTTTTCAACATACCAAATGATATCAGTGAAAAAAATGATGTAGCAAAGCAACATCCCGGCATCGTAAAACGGCTCTCCAAGGAATTAGGGAACTATTTGCGAGCAACAGGAGGACAACGTCCCACATTCAAAGCCACCGGAAAACCCTGCCCGTGGCCAGATGAAATCTAACTCCTGTCAGTATATGAAATATGCCCGACTACATTTTCTTAATGTAATCGGGCACATTCCAATGTATTATGTATTCCTGCCGAACATTTCTCAAGCCACCGGAATAGCTAAATTAATAAATTATAAACAATATCAATAAAATCCGCTAAGCGTTTTCCTTAAAAGCCTTTTCTTCCGCTTCACTGATTATCTGCTCAACCACATCCGTTTTCTTAATCTCCTCCAAAGAAAGATCCGGAGTAACGGCCCCACTGTCTGAAGGCTTACGATCAGAAACCGTTACCTCCTCCTGAGATAACTCACGGGCAGCCTTAGCCGCAAAAATACATTCAATAAAACCGGAATCATTCTTGATTTTTCCCAAAGCCACACGCGCAGCCATTTGCTGAGACTCTTTTTTAGAATAACCGGTTCCTTTTCCTCCCGAAATACCTTCCACCAAAACTTCACTCTCGAAAGTAGGATTATATCCCTGATCGTGTGATTGGGTTATCAGCTCAAAGGTAACCTCAAAACGATTTTTTTGACTCCATTCTATCAACTTGGATTTAAAATTTACCTCCTTACGGGAAATCTTCTCCAAATTTATATAAGATCCAATAATACGATGCTCCATGAAATATTTACAGGCACGATATCCCCTGTCTAAATAAATAGCACCTACCAATGCTTCGAATGCATTGCCGCACATATAGCTGTTATGAGAAGACTGGCGGGCTGTATACTTGATCAGCTTATCCAAACCAATCTCTATAGCCAAACGATTCAATGTTTCACGCTGCACTATTTTAGAACGGGTGTTCGTGAGAAAACCCTCACGCTTTCCTTCAAACCTTTTGTAAACAATATCTGCCACCACAGCATCCAAAATAGCATCCCCCAAAAATTCCAAACGTTCATTATTAAGCAAACGCCCCTTTTCAGACTTCACTGATAAAGATTTGTGAAGCAAAGCCTGTTCGTAGATGCTAATATCTTTGGGATAGAATCCAAGCATCTTATAAAAACGAAAATAAGACTCCCTATCCTTACGAAAAAGAAGTCTTATCCTATCTTTTATATTGCTAAACACGACTATTCAGCATATTTTTTTACGATTACACATGCATTATGTCCACCAAAACCAAAGGTATTGCTCAATGCAGCGTTTACTGTACGTTTCTGAGCTTCGTTGAACGTGAAGTTCAAGTTATAATCAATGTTTTCATCATTATCACCTTCCTCATGGTTGATAGTCGGCGGAACAATGTCGTTCTTCACAGCCAATACACTGGCAATAGCTTCTACCGCACCGGCAGCACCCAACAAGTGTCCTGTCATAGACTTAGTAGAGCTGATATTCAGTTTATAAGCGTGATCTCCAAATACATCCTTGATAGCTTTCACTTCTGAAACATCACCTACAGGAGTCGAAGTTCCATGTACATTGATATAATCAATGTCTTCCGGCTTCAATTCCGCATCTTCCAATGCGTTCAACATCACCAATTTAGCGCCCAATCCTTCCGGATGAGAAGCTGTCAAGTGATAAGCGTCGGCAGAAGCGCCTACACCGGCAAGTTCCGCATAAATCTTGGCACCACGTGCTTTTGCATGTTCCAATTCTTCCAAAATCAGACAGCCTGCGCCTTCACCCATCACAAAGCCATCACGGCTTGCGCTAAACGGACGGGATGCACGTTCCGGATCATCGTTACGGGTAGACAAAGCATGCATAGCGTTAAAACCGCCTAAACCAGCTTCAAAAATTGCAGCTTCCGCACCACCTGCCACAATTACATTTGCTTTACCCAAACGGATATAGTTAAATGCATCGGCAATAGCATTTGATGAAGATGCACAGGCAGAAGTTGTTGTGAAGTTAGGACCGTGGAAACCATACATGATAGAGATCTGTCCCGATGCAATATCAGCTATCATTTTGGGGATAAAGAATGGGTTGAATTTCGGTCCGACAGTATCTTTATTCAGTGTATAATTAGCTACTTCTTCTTCAAAAGTATGAATACCTCCGATACCTACACCGTAAATTACACCTATTCTATTCAAATCTTCTTTTTCGAGGTCCATTCCAGAATCCTCCACCGCTTCTTTAGCAGCTGCAATGGCATACTGTGTATACAGATCCATTTTGCGAAGTTCTTTACGGTCAATGTAATCAGTTCCATTGAAATTCTTCACTTCGCATGCAAAATGAGTCTTGAATTTAGACGCATCGAAATGAGTAATAGGCCCTGCCCCGCTTATCCCCTTCACCAGGTTTTCCCATGTTTCTGCAACATTGTTACCTACAGGAGTAAGAGCACCAAGACCTGTTACTACTACTCTTTTTAATTCCATATTATAAAATAAGGATAATTACTTAGCGTTAGCTTCGATATAAGAAACGGCGTCACCTACTGTACCAATTTTCTCAGCCTGATCATCAGGAATAGAAATACCGAATTCTTTTTCGAATTCCATAATCAGTTCTACAGTATCCAGTGAATCTGCGCCCAGATCGTTAGTGAAGCTTGCTTCTGTTGTAACTTCTGATTCTTCTACACCTAATTTATCAACGATAATAGCTTTTACTCTTGATGCAATTTCAGACATAACTTTAATTTTTTAGTTAATAAATTGAATTATTTTATTTTCTTTGCGGTTGCAAAGGAATAAATATTTCTTGGGCTGAGCAAATATTCAGGCAAATAAATGCAGAATTTTGCACATTTTTTTGTTTTATGTGCACCAAAATAGAGATCATCATGAAGAAAATCGCAATTTTAGCTTCAGGAGAAGGCACGAATGCTGAAAGAATTATTCGGTATTTTTTAGAGAAAAGAACAGCTGAAGTAGCATTGGTTATCGTCAACAAAGCACAGGCCGGTGTACTCAAGCGGGCTGAAAGACTGAGTGTTCCGTCACTTATCCTCACAGCTCAAGAATTTGCCGACGGGAAAGTACTGGAAACACTGCACCAATATCATATTGACTTTATTGTACTGGCAGGCTTTCTCTTGAAAGTACCTGATGCCATTTTGCATGATTATCCGAATAAAATAGTAAATATTCATCCGGCCCTCCTTCCCAAGTTCGGTGGTAAAGGTATGTATGGTTCCCGCGTGCACCAAGCTGTCATAGCTTCCCATGAAAAGAAAAGCGGCATCACCATCCATTATATAAATGAACAATATGATGAAGGAAATACCATTTTCCAAGCCACCTGTCCGGTATTACCCACTGACACGCCAGATACATTGGCAACACGGGTGCACCAGTTGGAATACGAATATTTCCCTCGGGTGATTGAAGCGACTATTTTAGGCAAAAATCTTTCAATCTAATACGAAAAAACTGAAGAGCTTTGCCTATCCGATAATTGACAGTCTGCACCGACACCTCCAGCGTGTCAGCAATTTCTTTATGGGTCAGTTGTTTATATCGACTCATAACATATACTTTTTGCTGTTCTTTAGGAAGAGCATGAAGAGCTTCCATATAGGCATTAAACAACTCCGTGCTATAAAAAGAATCCAATGCCGGCAGAGATTTTAACTGTTGGCTCTGGTACTCTTCATATACCTGACGGGTAATATGGGAACGGGTGATTGAATTCAATGCCCTGTTCCTGACACTGGTAAATAAGAAAGATTTCAGCGACAAGTCCTCTACCAGCGACTCACGCTTTTCCCACACATACATCATCAAATCCTGCACTATTTCTTCAGCCTCTTCAAGAGAAACATACGAGGAACAAAACAAACATAGCGGCTTGTAATAAGAAGCATAAACCAGGGAAAATACTTTTTGATCCCCTGACCTCAAGGTTTTAATAATTAAGCGGTTATCATTAAGGTTCATAGGTCATTTTTAATTTAAGGTTACACAAACATAAGTATTTATTTCAAAATAAGAAAACAAGAATGAGATAAAATACAAAAAATATAAGTTTTTGTTTAGTAACCCGGTTATGATATTTGTATTAATAATGTTGACCGACTTAAAGAGAGATTAACAGAAACCTTAATAAATAAACCTTGATAAGTTAACCTTAAACTGAATGCCTATGCGAAAAATTATCAAATCAAACCTATTGGGTAAACATACCCAATTATCAACAAACCTATTATTTAATCTAAAAACAAAAATCTAATTAAGAACGAACCTCAAAATCTAACCTTATGAGACGAATTTTTACTTTTTTCCTGACATTCCTATTGGGAATGTTTGTAACAGCATTGTATGCACAAACGCATACAGTCAGCGGTACTGTAATAGATAAAGACGCTAACGAACCTCTGATCGGCGCAAACGTATTAATTAAAGGTACAACTATCGGAACAGTGACCGACCTCGACGGAAAGTATACCCTGCAAGCCGGCGACAAAGACATTCTGGTATTCTCCTATTTAAGTATGAAAACCATCGAGGAACCTGTAAACGGACGTACAGTAATCAACGTAAAAATGACATCGGACACAGAAACACTGGGTGAAGTCGTAGTGACGGCAATGGGTATTAAACGACAATCCGAGACACTAACCTATTCTGCGCAAACAGTAGGAGGTAAAGACGTTAATGACATCAAGAGCGTCAATATGATTAACTCCCTGCAAGGTAAAAGTGCCGGTATGATGATTACACCGAACTCAACCGGAGCCGGCGGTTCTTCCAAGATTCTGTTCCGTGGCAATAAGTCCATCAGCGGTAATAACCAGCCATTAGTAGTAGTAGACGGAGTTCCTGTCATGATGAATATCACCAATTCACAGGTAGACAGCAACTACGGAGGCCAGCGAGACGGTGGTGACGCCATGTCTACAATCAATCCGGACGACATCGCCCAAATCACCTTGCTGAAAGGTGCATCGGCAGCAGCACTTTATGGTGCGGTAGCAGCCAATGGCGCCATTATGATTACCACCAAATCAGCACAGTCGGGTAAAGTTTCCGTTAATGTATCCAGCAACACCACAATGGAGAGCCCAATGGTGCTACCCGAATTCCAGACTACTTATGGGATGAGCGACAACGGTACTTTCAGCTGGGGTGAGAAACTAAGCAGCAAAGCTCCAAACTATGCAAAAAATTCTTCCGTACCGGATTTACAACGAATAACTCTATCTCCTTAAGCGGGGGTAATGAAACATCCAATCTTATTTTTCCTATGCCAATGTCTATTCACAAGGTATCACTCCCCAGAATGACTACCGAAGCCACAATTTGAATTCAAAAGTAGGTTTCAATATTCTGAAAGACATTCATATTGATTTCACGGCCAAGTTTACCAACCAGCACATCACCAATCAGGCAGCTGCCGGCTATTTATGGAATCCGCTGACCGGTGTTTATCTCTTCCCTAGAGGAGAAGACTGGAATGGCTATAAAGAGAACTTCGAGGTATATGATCCCGCAAGAGGCTGCTATGTCCAAAACTGGACAAATACACAACAACAGCAATTCGGTAATCCATATTGGATGTTAAACAGACAGACCCCGATCACTGACCGTAACCGCTATGAATTTGGCGGAAGCATCAAATGGGACATAACTCCAGATCTGAATATCCAAGGACGTATGCGTTACGAAAGAGGAGAAGAACACTGGGTACACAATGCTTACGCATCCAGCGTAGGAAACCTTTATCCGATGGGACGCATGAAAGACAACCGCTATTTCAGTGACCAACTTTATGGCGATGTCTTGGTAAGCTACAACCATACATTCAATGATTTTTCTCTATCTGCTACCGCAGGTTCCAGTTTTACAAAAACCAAAACCTCTCATGTAGACCTATGGGGTGAGGGCTCCCAGTTCTCACAGCCCGGTTCCGGAAACATTTTTTATCCGAACATCTTTACTCCGAACAACTATTATGGCAATATGTCCACCGTGGGCAAAGATGACAACTGGATGACCCAAAAACGGCTGAACTCAGTATTCGCCACCGCACAACTTGGTTATCCGTGAAGGCATATTCCTTGATATATCAGCACGTAATGACTGGTCTTCGGCATTAGCTTTCACAGAAAGCTGTTCATTCTTTTATCCCTCTTTTGGCGGTAGTGTCCTGCTGAACAAATTTGTAGATATGGGTAAGAACATTGATCTGTTCAAATTCCGCGCAAGCTATTCTATCGTAGGTAATGACGTACCTGTATTCATGAGTAATCTGCTCTATTCTCTAGGTTCTCAAGGTGCTATCACTCCCCCCGACAAAGCTCCGTTCAGAACATTGAAGCCGGAAAAAACTCATTCTTTAGAAATTGGTTTTGACGGTACATTCTTACAGAACCGACTGAATATCAATCTGACTTATTATAAGACCAACACCAAGAATCAGTTCTTCTCCGTTGCGGCTCCTTACGAATCAGGCTTGAGAAACCGTTATGTAAACGCCGGTAATGTAGAAAACAAAGGCTTTGAATTCAGCATCGGATGGTATGAGCAGTTCACTGACCACTTCAGTTGGAGTACCAACCTAAACTTCTCTTACAATGACAATAAGATTAAAGAATTGGTAGATGACCTTCCCAACGGACTGACATTGACCGATTTCGGAGGTGCAAAAGTGATCTTGAAAGAAGGCGGCCACTACGGAGATTTATATGTACGTCACCTGATGCGTGATGAAAACGGCAAGCCCCTGCAAAACGAAAAAGGAGAGCCTATCGTAAGTGGTGATTCTATGGACGAACTGGAATACGCAGGCAATATGAATGCCAAAGTAAATATGGGATGGACGAACACATTCCGCTACAAGGACTTCTCACTATCATTCCTGATTGATGCTAAATTCGGTGGAAAAGTGATCGGTATGACCGAAGCGGCTCTAGACGGTTGGGGCGTGTCCAAACGTTCAGGTGAAGCCCGTGACGCCGGCGGTATTACAGTAGACGGAGTAAAATTTGATGCCGATAAGTACTATCGCACCACCGGTAACAATAACTTCAACAGTCCATACGCTGTAGAAAACTACGTTTATGATGCAACCAATATACGCCTTCGCGAAGTAACTTTCGGCTACACCTTCCGTAACCTGTTAGGTGCGGGCAAGAACCTGACCGCAGCCATCATCGGCCGCAACTTGTTCTTCTTCCACAAAGACGCCCCGATGGATCCGGACGTATCAGCAGGTACAGGCAATGGTATACAAGGTGTAGATATGTTTGCACTGCCTACCTCACGCAGTTTTGGTCTTAATTTAAAACTTAACTTCTAATGCTTGAAACTATGAAACGGAATAAGATATTAACATACGCCTTTTTAATGGCATTCCCAATGACCGTAGGAAGTATCTTCTCTTCCTGCACAGACGATTTTGAAAAATTGAATACCAGTAACATCCAGGTAAATCCGGCAGATCTTCCTTTTGCCGCACAATGTACCGAACCGATGACCTACTGTTATCCTCCTCAGCAAAATATGTTCCAGTTTTGGACCAACCTGACCATTGACCTTTATGGAGGTTACTTTATGACTCCCAACGGTAACTTCACCAACGGTGATATGGGAGAGAACCGGGGACATAGTGGCGGTATGT
>ENA-OQJN01000618-OQJN01000618.1-human-gut-metagenome-genome-assembly--contig:-NODE-618-length-13411-cov-3.955285_pt1 | contig 13411 bp, 17 predicted proteins | sample MGYA00242610_ERZ504777 | MGnify/ENA primary metagenome ERZ504777 (study PRJEB26092, sample SAMD00036350) | human gut metagenome | host: Homo sapiens | study: EMG produced TPA metagenomics assembly of... | reverse complement strand
GCGGGATGAAGTAGTCCTTCACATCCGTGGACTTGGGGTAGCACGCAGTATGGTTGCCCCAAGCGGTCCAGCCGCCCATAAAGTTCAGGAAGGTGCAGATGCCCGCGGCATCAACGACAAGGGCCTGATTATAGGTCAGGTTGATGGTGTTGCCGTCGTCATCGCACAGGCCGTCGATGTGAACGGTCTTGTTGGAGGGGCTTTCATAGGGAATGCCCTCGTTGCCGGTATCGGTTTCTGCAAGGCAGCCCGCCTCGACGGTGGAGCCGTGGAAACGCAGATCACCGAGGGTGCCGTTGGGCCAGCACAGGATGGTTTTTTCGGTGTAGGTGCCGCTGTTCTTCGCCTGCACCGCAGCGGTATAGGTCTTTGCGGAAATGTCCACCAGAGCCTTGCCGGTAAACATACCGTTGATAGAGCCAGCCTTTGCGTCCATAACCGCTGCAACGGTTGCATCCTGGGAGAAGCCGGGAGCCATAATCAGGTCGGGCACGATGCCGAACATGGTCAGGCACAGCTCGATCTGCTCAACGGCGGCGGCCACATCGGCAGCCTCGGCAGTCTCGCCAACGGGCAGGAAAATGACCGGCTGGCAGGCGCACAGCTTGAAGTGATAGTGCATCACCTCGCAGACGGTGTACTTGGCCCAGTCGTCGTCATAGCCCAGCTGCTCCTTTGCTTCATCATAGCTGGTGCAGAGCACCGGGAGGCCAGCGGTCGCAGGGGTACCGGTCGCCTTGGACAGCGGTGCGGTGCCAATGACAAAGGGAATGCCGCAGGTTGCGGTGTTCGGTGTCGCCACGGCGGTGTCGGCGCGGCTGACATTGATACCATGATCTGCCATAGTATGTATTCCTCCTTACTTGGATTTGGCGAGCATCCGTGCAAATGCAAGGACGGCCTCGCCGCGTGCTTTACCTTTTCAGGCGTGGTGTGCAGCTCGTCCACATTGATGATGAAGTCGGCCACACCGGGATATTTCTCGGTGGCAATCTTCACATCATCACGCTCTACAGCCTCCGCAGCGGCGCAGGGGTAAATCGTGTTTTTCTGGATGTAGCCCAGAATGGACGGGCCGACGTAAATAGAAACGCTGGGCTTGCTCTGTGCAGGCTCGGCGCTCACGGTGTTTTCGGCGGGCTGTTCCGCCGTGGTCTTTTTCACCGCCATAATTCAATGTCCTCCGTTTGCTGCACGGTCGGCAGCTTCCAGTAGGTGATCATTTCTCCGGCATAGTAGGGCTTCGATTCCTCGTCATAAGGAATGCTTTCCAACTTGTGGTCGGGAGAAATATCGAGAGTGAACTGATACCGGGGCTTTCCATCCGCTCCGACAGCGCCCACCTTGCGGACTTTCAGCAGCTCTACCCGGAAACGCTCCATCATGTTCAGGAGTGCAAGGTCGCCCTCCTGCTCGTCCGGGTTGTAGCAGCAGAAAATAGAGCGCACGGAAACGACCGTGCGCTCCTCGCTGCCGGGCTGCTGTTCCGTTTCCAGCGGAATGACCCGGTGGATGATGTAGGGGGCCTTTTTCTTGGCCGCCCTGCTGTCAGGCAGCCGCATCAGGTAGACTTCCGGGGCACGGTAGGCTTGCTCGGTGTCGCCCTGCTGCATAGCCACCGGGAAAATCATGTCGGCCATGATTTTCTCGGTGAATGCTTTCAGCTGTTCAAGCAAAACCACACTGGTCATATCACACACCCCATCCGTTCAAAACTCGCGTGATTTCATGCTCAATGCGTTCCTCATATGTGGAGGCCATTTTCGCCTCGATGGAGTCCATGACAACCTCATTGGAATACATCATCTGCGGGGTAGCCGGGCCGAAAAGCTCCTTAACCGGGAATCTTTTTTCGCCCTGCCTCTCGTAGATACCATAATGAGAACCCATTTTCGCCTCGAAAGCGTGGTCCAGCGCCTGTCGGGCACTGGATTTCTTCACACGGGTAACAACGCGGCCGCTGCGGTCTACCTTGGTGTCGAAAACTCTAAGGGGGATGACGCTGCCACGGTAGCCGAAGTTGATAGAAACCTCGCCGCTGCTGGCCCGCTGAATGTTGTTGACGTTCTTGGTGCGGTTGGTGAATTCGCTGCTGCTGATGGCGTACTCCTGCGTGACCGCCCGCTTTGCTACCGTCTTTCCGGCAGCAGCGGCACGGGCAAGCGCAGAGCCAACGGCACGATTGGCGCCACCGGGAATCCCGGAAAGGATGGCTGACACGCGGTCAAATCCCTCCTCTGCAATGTCAACAGCAATGCCAGCGGCCACGCTGTGCATCATGGTGTCTGTTGTCACATCACTCATTCGTCAATCGCCTCCAATTCCACCCGCAGCATCCCCATTTCGCAGACAGAGGATGCCACATAGTAGCTGCGGACAAATCCGTTTTCGTCAATGCCCAGTTTGCAGCCCTGCTCCGGCTGCTTCCCGCCGATGGCTGCAATATCGCAATGCAACACCCGGCTTACCCGGTATATGCCCTCCGCATGGTCACTGATGCTCTGACGCACCCGCTCCTTTTCGGAGAGGCCGGTCATGACAATGGGAATATCCGAATACTCCTCACCGTCATAGTAGACCGTGTGCGTTTCTGCAAACTCGTCCAGATTCAGAAAGACGCTGTTCAGGTCTTCCTGCACAGCGTCCTTGAAGCTGCTCATGCGGTGGGCATCGCAGCAGACAGCTCCGGGGTCTCGGTGCTCTCGTCACCGGGAACAACGTCCTCGGCGCAGATAGCCTCGACGAGTTCATCCTTGGTCTTGAGCTGCTTGGTTTCGATGCCCATATCCGCCGCCAGCTTCTTCAGCTCAGCAACAGTCATGTCCTGCAACTGGTTGGGGTCAAGGTGGGCCGTCCCAGAGCCGCCCTGCTGGGTTTCGGCTGTGGGGGTGTCGTTACCTTCCGCAGTCGCCGGAGCCGCCGCAAGGGTGCTCGCCGTGCCTCTGTCGGTGATGTACGGGGATTTTGCCACGCCCAGCCCGATAAGGCGGCGTGCTTCGCTTTCGCTGACCTCGCACTGTTCACCACGCATGACGGTGTGAATGCCCGTCTTGGTGCGGCAGCCATAGCCGCCGCAAAGAATCTCAACAAGCATCGGTATACTTCCTTTCTGGCCAGACTTAGCCGACCACGTTCTTGACGCGGATCCACGGGCAGTAGTTGTGGGGTGCAGCCAGCGGGCGGGCCTTGAGAATGGTCTTGCGCAGGTCGTTCTCCTGATTGAGGCTGAACTTCGGAACACGGCGACTTGCGATGGTGGTATGCTTGGTATCACCGTAGTTGATCTGGGTGATGGCACCATACATCAGGTGGCCGCAGCCGGGAGCGGTGACCAAGGCATCGGTCTTGGGGAACTGAGGCCGCACCTTGCCCTCATCGTCAACATAGGTCTCGTCAACGGAGATCAGGTTCAGCTTGTGCCCCTTGAAGTTCAGGGTGCCACCATAGACCACACCATGATACGGGCTGAGCTGCTCCTCAATCTGGCCCACAATGATGCCAGAGTTCTTGTCCAGCAGGCGCTGCACCTTTTCGAGGTCCAGAACGGCATTGTAGGTATCGGCACCCAGCAGCAGGTCTGCGGAAGCCAGACCACGGCTGGACAGCATATCACACATGGCAGCAACATCCTCAAAGAATTTGCCGCCTTCCTCGTTCCACTTTGCAGCAGGGACATAGATATGGTCGTTCTCGTGGCCGGGGTTGTAGAACTTCACAACCTTCGTATCGCCCTTGGTCTGGTTGTCGATCATTTCCTGCATGGTGCAGCCGTTATCCAGCATAGTCTGGGCACACATCCACTCCTCACGGCGAACGATGCGGGCATCCATATCTGCCAGGTCTTTCTGGGTCAGCTTGGCCGCACGCTGCGCCGGGGTGCTGTTGGCATAGATAGCCTCACCGAAGCCACGCTTCGTCAGGTCGTCGGTGGACAGCTCACGGCTCATGCCGATGAATGCAGGTTCAAGCTCATGGATCTCGTAGCCCATGCGCTCCATCGGAATTGCGCCGACACGAGGCGCAACAAAGGCTGCCATCTTCTGGTCGCCGTCCATGTACTCGGTCAGAACCTTGTTGGACGCAAAGATGTCCTCGTCGCTGGTCGGGAAATAGCGGTCACGGAAGAAAGTCTTCTTGGGGACGACCCTCTTATAGACGGCCATCAGGGTGTAGGTATCGAAAAAATTCAGTTCAGCAGGCATGATATATCCTCCTTACAGTGCCGGTGCAGCGGCCTTGAAAAAGATGCCGCCCTCGCGCAGGGCATCCTTGTCAGCCTCGGTCATGGTGTAGCTGTCGGCCACAATGCACTTGTTGGTGTTGAAGCAGCCCGTCAGGTACACAGGGACGGTCACATCATCGGACGTGCCGACCTCAACGTCATCACACAGGATGCAGTTGGCAGTCAGCACCTCGTCGCCAGTGGCCGCGGTGCCCAGCACCACCCAGTTTGCCATCGCCGGAAGTGCCGCTGGACTTTGCCAGAATGGTGCCACGCTTGATGGTGGCAGCCTCGGCCAGCTTACGGATGGTGCCGCCGCTGACCACCAGCTTAGGATAGATGTCGGCAATCAGGCCGTCATAATCCATGCTGCCCAGTCTTTTGTTCAGCTCAGTCATTGTAGTGTTCCTCCTTACTTTTTCTCGTCCCCGTCAAGCAGCGCAGCGACGGCAGCATCAGCCGCAGCCATGCGTTCAGCCGGGGTCTTGGGTGCATTGCCCGTTGCATCGGGCAGGGACTCCGGGTCGCCGGTTGCGGATGCGCCCGGCACGGCCTCCACGCCCTGGGCACCGGATGCCTGATTGTCGGCCGCCAGATTCTTCAGGAACTCGTGGCCCTGCGCAGCTGCGGCCTTGGCAGCGCGGAAAGCCAGCTCGCGGGCATCGCAAGCGGTCTTGCCGTACTTGGCCTCCTGAACCATAGTCGGGTCGAACAGGTTGGCCACCTCGTCAATTTCAGACAGGCGGGTGCGCTCGTTCTGGGATGCCTGTTCAGAAGCGCTCTGCTCAAGCTGGCGGCACAGCTCCGGGTTTTCCTTGCGAAGCTCCTCGATGGTAGTTGCCATAGTGGTATGTCCTCCTTCGTTGGACTGGGCGGCGGGTGCCGCCGGTGTATTTGCAGTAGCGGTCGCAGGTGCAGCCGCTTTAGCCATAGGAATATTGCCGGGCAGTTTTGTGCCCGGTCTCAGGTGCAGGGCGTGGCCCTTGGCGTAGATGGTCTGCCGGTCGGCACTTGCGGAGATCTCCACCGGCTCGGCATCATCCAGCAGCTCATTTGCAAAGCCCTTTTCCACGGCCTCTTTGCCGGTCATGTAGGTGGTATCGGACATCATGTGCAAAAGCACGGTCTCGGAGAGGCCGGTCTTCCGCTTATAGATGGAAACCTGACTCTTATCCCATGCGTCGTTGGCATCTGCGGCTTTGCGCAGTTCATCGGCGTTGTAGTTGCCCCAGATGAGCGACCAGCACTTGTGAATCATCACGAGGCTGGATGGGTTGGCCTTGACGGTGTCGCAGGCACACATGATAAGGCTGCCGCCGGACATGGCCACGCCGTCCACAATACAGGTCAGTTTCGTGCCCTTGGCGGCCAGCTCACGCAGCCTGTTGTGAATCAGGATGGAAACGCCAGCATCGCCGCCCACGCTGTCCATGCGGATGGTGATCTCCGAACAATGCTCGACCTGCTGCAAGTCGGACAGGAACTCGCTCTCAATGATGTACTGACCCGGAATCGGCTCACCCGTCCACCAATCCGTGGGCTGCGTGTCCACGATCTGGCCGTACATGGTGATGTCAGCGCTCTGGCCGTCAGTGCTGGCCATTGCATAGCAGGGCCGCTGGATGCTCACCATCGGGGTGCTACTCGGTGCTTTCGGCATTTTCTTTACCTCCCTGTGTAGTGACACTTTCTGTGGTTTCGATTACGCCCTCGCTGCCCGCAGCTTTGAGCTGCTCATTTTCGTGGGCCAGCTCTGCGACATTGTCCTCCCAGTCGCCGCCGCCCAGCTCGCGCGTGACCTGCTCATGGGTGCGGAAGCCGTGATGGGTCTGGAGCACGGCGGCCTCGACCTCTTTCTTCGGGTCAAGGGTGCCCTGCACAGGCCCAATCCACCGTGCGCCGCACCATGCAGCACGCACCAGAGGGTCATCAAAAAAGCCCGGGGCGATTACTCGTCCACGGGCCACAGCCTCAGAAAGCCAAATTTCATATACAGGCTGGCAGAAGCTGCCTACCAGCCATGCACGCCGCATCTTGATACCTTCCCATGCCTCCAAAAGAGAGGCACGGCTGGCCGAGTAGCTGGCGTTGAACTCTTTCAGCAACAGCTCATACGGCATTTCTATGGCACCACCCATGAGTTTGCACAGCGTTTTGACGAACGTATCAAACCCTGCGGTGGGAATATTGGGGTTTCCGAACTTGATGTCCTCGCCCTTGCCGAGGTGCGCAACCGTACCCGGCCCCATCTCATACTCGTTCGGGCTGTGGCTGGCGTTGTCAGCCTTTGGGTTGTCCACAGGAACACCGCCGAGATCTCCGCTGCCGGTTTCGTCAAACGGGATAGCGTTCTTCGGGGTATCGGTGACAATCCATGCCGTGAAGAAGCTCTGCACCAGAGCTGCCAGCAGTTCCGACTCCGTATATCTGCGAAGCTGGAGCAGCGGTTCGATAATGGGTGCAATGAGCGGGACACCACGGTACTGGTCCGGACGTTCGGACTCCATAATGTGCAGGATCTGGGGCAGCCCAGTTGTCGCACCGACCGACTCCACTCGCTGCCATTTGGTGATGTCATTCCGCCACTCATGCGGATATGTGTTGCGGACGTGGTAGGCCACGATCATGCCGCTGCTGTCCACTTCCACACCATCATAGATTTTGTTCCCGGTGTTGGGGTTTGTGCCCTCGGTATAGCCCAGGCCATCCAGCATACCGCCGAGCTTATCCGGGGTGGACACACGGTCAGCCTCCACCAGATGCAGCCGCAGCCCGTAGGGGTGCAGCTTGTCCGGGTCACGAATTTTCACCACGGCGAACACATCACCGCTCATAAGCCAGCTTTTCAGGGCCAACTGCTGCAAGCCGTAGAAATCGTTCAGCCCCATAGCATCACAACTGCGGCGGTTTTCGGCCCAAAGCCGGAACTCTGCCTCGGTTTTACTCTGCCACTCTTTGGCTTTTTCCGGGGATAGCCCCAGTACGTTTCGGTCAACGGTCGCTTTCAAGGTCAGCCCGGTGCCAACGATCTTCGTTCGATTCGTGTTGATGGCACTGGTCGCAACAGGTGCGCTCATGTAGAGCATTCTGCTCCGCTGCCGCAGAATATCTGCGTTGTCGTGAATATCGCTGCTCGGAGAGTTGCTGTTGGGGAAGAAAGCCCGCAGCGCACGCCGTTTGTAGGATGCGCCCGCCTCGCTGTAGCCGCTGGCCTGCGGTGCAGCGGTGACGCGGTATCTGACACTCAAGAGTAATCGCCTCCGTAATTTTCAAACTAAGCGGGCTGGCTGGGGAAAGGAGTAAAAAGCAGCCAGCCCGCGGCAAAGGCCCTTTCGGGCCGTCACCCTAAAGGATCACCAATCGCGCGGGATAACGGAGAATGCCTTGCGGGCACTCTGGCCGTTCAGCAGCGCGGTCAGTTCATCGACCTTTTCCTCGGCATCTTTGATCTCATCGCTGAGCTTGCCGAGGTCAAGACGTGTGAGTTCCCGGTCGTCCAGACGGTAGCTTTTCACGCCACCGGAAAGCAGCTTGTTGTAGGCCACATACAGGTTATCAAGCCGCTTCGTGTGGAACTCCAGCCGCTTTTTGATGGTCACGGTATCCATAACTCACACCTCACCAGTCGTCTAAAAAAGTTCTCCCGCCTCCGGCCGGGGGACGGCTGGGGACGGGAGACGGGTTGTTGAATATTTATCGCCGGGGCTGCCGGTGCCTCTGGTGCCTTGCCTCGCAGCCTTTTCAGCGCCCGGTCGATGGCATCAAGGTCTTTCGGCAGCACCTTGTAGGCCGCTATGGCATAGTTTCGGCAGTCAAGAGGTTCGTTTCGCTCATGGCCGGAGATTTTATCCCATTGCCACGGGTTGCGGTGGCCCTCTTTGTATATCAAATGCTCTGACAAGAGGCCGTTGAAGTAGCCGAGGCCGTAATCGTCCCGGCGTGGGAAGTGGCAGTACCGAGGGCCCGGCTCCTGCACTTTCAAATCGTCCATGATGATTTGCTTGCCAGCGTCAACGCCCAACTGGTACTGCCAGCACATCCCGATGTAGCGGTTCTGCACCGTGATTTTCACCTGCTTTGGCGGGCCTGTGAACGGCCGGTCGGAGCCGGGAAAGCCCTTGATGCAGAAAACCTTTTTGCCGATGCGGTCATGGCAGCGCTGGCGCACCTCTTGGGTGAAATGGCCGCCCTCGTCTACAAATTTGATGGAAACGGGCAGCTCTAGGCCGTCAGCGAATTTCAGCTTGCGGTCGAAAACCAGCTCGTCCAGTTGCTGCCAGACCTCGTCACTGTCCGGGCGGCCAGAGATGATGCCTTTTTCGATGCCCCATGTTTCCCCGAAGTGGCCGAAGCCCACGATCTCGTACTCCATGCGGTCGTCCTGCGTATCAACGCCAGCGGTCAGCACCAGCACACCATCCGGCAGTTCCGCAGGGTATTCCTCCCTGCGGCCAAGCATGGTGTCCTCGTCCTGCACATCGCCGCGATCTTCCCACAGCAGCCCCAGACGGGTGTTGTAGACAACCTGCATCTTCTTGGTATCGCCCAGGGCATTCAGGTATTTCAGCACGGTATCTTTCCATGCTGCCCACTGCGAAACAAAGCTGTTCAGCCAAAAGCTGCGGATACCGTTCTCATAGGCGGCGGGATTTTCCGCTTGCCAGTGAGCTGGTGCCCGCTTCATGGTCACTTCGTCCGAAATGCAGGCGCACTCCGGGCAGAGATACCACACGTCCTTGACCTTGTAGGTTTTCTCTCCGTGGGTTTCGATGGTGTCATACTCGTACCGAATATCTTCCCAACGCAGTTCATGGAATCCCTTGCAGTGCGGGCACTGGGATACCCAGCGCTCCATCGTGCCCTTGACGTAGGACTTGGCAATGGCACTGTGTCCCTTGATGGTGGGTGTGCTGACTTCCACAGCCTTTGCGTTGTAGAAAGTGGTCTGCCGGGCCATTGCCAGTTCCCAAGGGTCGCCCTCTGTGCCGGCACTCACTGCCCAGCGGTCACGCTCGTCACCCAGCACATAGCGGATGGGCTTTGATGCCAGAGCGTGCGCCTCGGTAGATCCGCACATGGTCAGGATGCCGCCGGGATAACTTTTCTGCAAAATCGTGTTGCCGCTGTCCCGGCTCTTTTTCTCCGCGACCTTGGCCCGCAGTGTAGGGCAGTCTCGTATCATGGGGGCGATACGGAGCTTGCTGTACTCCTTGGCATCCGTCATTTGGGGATGGATGAAAAGAATACTGCCGGGGTCAACGTCAATGGTGCGGCCTATGACATTGTTTTCAAACTCCGACTTGCCGACCTGTGAGGACGCAACGACAACGATATGATGGATGCGCGGGTCGGAGAATGCGTCCATGATCTCCACCAGATAGGGCGTGCGGCTGTTACGCCAGCGGCCCTGCTCGGCAGACGCTTCCGGGGACAGGACGCGGTTTTGTGTGGCCCACTCGCTCACGGACACATTGGGCGGGGGCCGGATAGCTGCCACCAGCTTTGACACCAGAGCATTCAGACGGTCAACCGCTGCATTCTCACTCATCGTCGTCACCAGCCAGCTTTTCAGCCCACGCCTTGCGTTCACGGACATGGGCCTCATACTTTGCCGGGTCGTAACGGAACATGGCGATTTCCTCGGCTATCTGATTCACCTCGCCACGCATATACTCTGCCACCTCTGCCGGGTCAGACAGAGCAGCCGCATTGATGGCAACACGGCTGGGCAGCGCCATCAGCGCACCCCGGACGGTGTAGATAAGCTCAGAGGTCATAGCGGCCACATCCTCACTGCGGTGCATCTGCCCGGACAGCTCTTTTGCCTCAGCTTGAGCGATTTTCGCTTTGCTGGCTTTGAGCGTAGCTTCTGCTTTCTGCTTGATGTGGTCCAGCTTTTTGGCCTCTGCCGCTTCCTCTTTGGTCAGCCCGCCACGGGCAGTGCTGGCATTGTAGGCCTGCACTGCGTCACCAAGGACAAATTTTCCTCGACTGACGGTGGTGAGCACCCCATCCTGTGTGAGCTGCTGCACCCTGCGGTTCGTGATGCCCAGCACGGCGGCCAGTTGGGTGGTGGTCACAGTCATGTCAGCAACTCTTTCTTTTGTCGGCATTCAGAAACCACCTCCTTTTTTGTAAAACTCTTTGGAAAATCACAGCGAAGTAATTATACAAACCGTAACGAAATGACTGATTTTTCCCTCACTAACTAGCTTGGTTTCGGGGTCGTCGAGCCCGCTCAGTGTGGGGCACCCCCGTCACAGTACCTTTTCGTCACCGAACGAGCCATCGTCGGCCCGCTCCTGTCCGCTGTTGGGCGGATGCAGAAAGGCTTCGACCACAGCAGGGGCATACTCGATGGTACACTCGATGCTGTCCATAGGGACGCTGGGACAGGCGTATACGGTTACGGTGTTCATGGTGTCGTGCTCCTTTCAGCAGGGAATGCTCACGCTTTGAATCTTCCTATAGGCATCCAGACGCAGCTCCTTCTTGTCGCCGTCGTAGGTTGCCTCGTAGTACATACAGTCAGGGACGGTGGTGGACAGCCAAGCCTTGTTGTTCTGAAGGGTGCTGCCGCACCAGAGTACGCACACGTCTTTCACGCCGATCTTCTGGAGATGTGCCAGCTCAGCGTTTGCATTATAGAGGCTGGCGACGGCAGCAATGGCGGATGCCACAAAATCATAGTAGTCCATAGTGATGATTCCTTTCCTCGAGATAAAGCCCCTGCCCGCATGAGCGCTGGCAAGGACGATTTCATACGCTGCGGATGACCTGAGCCTTGGAGTATGTGTCGTGGCCCTTGGTCATCATGTTCAGGAACTCGTCTTTGGTAAAGCCGGACAGGCGGAAGATTTCTTCGGGCTTCATGCCCAGCTGCTTGCCGATTTCCTCCACGGTCTTGCCCTCGTCAATGAGTTTCTTGACAATGGCTTTCATCGGCTCCAACAGGTGGGTGCCACGGGCACGGTTGTGGGTTATGGTGCCGTACACGTCGGCGCTCTCGTCGCCGTGGTGGTCTACGACTACGACCGGCACTTTGCCGCCCAGCAGGGACAGCAGCGGCTCCCGGCCCGATACAGTCCAGCGATGGAAGCCGTCAATGATGGTGCCGTCAGGGCGTACCACGATGGGCAGTGTCCAGCCGTTGGTCAGGATAGACTGGATAAGCAGCTTCAGGTTTTCCTCGCTGACCTTGTTGGGGTTGTAGTCGTTGGCATGGATGGTGTTGCGGTCTACCCACTGGAGGGATGCCAGCGGTGCGAATACGTCAATGCTTTCCATGGTTCTGCTCCTCCTTGATGCGGGCGTTGTGGTCATTGTAGATGGTGGTCCAGAGGATGCGCAGGATACGCATCTTGGGATCTCCGTACAGCAGCCCCTCATACATGGTTTTGTAGTGTTTCTGTTCAGCGATGCCGTAGGTCTTTATGAACAGGCCTCGCCAGTGGTCGATGTGGGATAAGGTGTCCTTGGCGATGGTGTACCGCTCCGGGTGGAGGAACAGCAGGTCTTTGCAGAGGGCTTTTATAATCCTTCAGTTCGGTGTCTGCTTCCAGCTCACGCCGCTTGCGGGTGCTGCGCCGGAACATCTCGGAATCCCAATAAAGCAGAACGAGGTAGGCGTTTGGCTCTCGCCGCTGGATACGCTCCCACAGGTCGTTGTCGGTTTCTGCAACCCACCGTAGGCCTTGTGTGCTGGTATCTCCAAAGAAAGCGCAAAGCCGGAGTGCATTTTTATGCACACCAGCTTCGTACAAACGCATATAGATTTCAGGGAATTCAAGGTTTCGCTCTTTGATGTACAGCCAAACATCGGAATCAGCCCAATCGTAGATGGGATAGAACTTGCCGCCTTTTGTGATACGCTCCATCTTGGTGTTGGCGATACACTTAAAGCGGGTCAGGCTTTCTGCTGTGCGCAGGCCGACCAGCTGAATGCCGTCACGGAACGCCTTTTCACAGAACGTCTGGTAGTTCATCTCTCCGGGGTGGTGCAGGTATGGGCTGTACCTGATGGCAAAATCGGGCGGGGTACGCATCCACACATCTTCTTTGCCCGGCTCCCATGTTATCCACGATTCCGACGCAGAAAGGTGGTCTATCACGCATACCTGCTTGAACGGCAAGCAAAACCATAAGAATTTTGCGCCGACCGACAGGAAGTTACGCCGCCAGCGACGTGCTGCATCGACCATGGAGGGGTAAAGTCCTTCCTCGTCAATGAACGTCACCGTCAGCTGCTTGGGGTCGAGCTCGCCGGAGAGAATCATCTCATACACGAGATTGGCCATGCACAGGCTGTCCTTGCCAGAGGAAAACGACAGATAGATTTTGCAGCCGTTGGCGAACACGTTGCGGATACGGATTTTCGCCGCCTGCAGCACGTTCATGCTGCTTTCCACTACTTTCACAGGCATATCAGTTCACCACACTTCGGGCAACGGATGTACCTGTGCTGCTCCACGCCGCTGTCCGCCTCTGGAGCAGCGGTTTGCGGTTCGGAAGGTGTAGACATCTCCAGCACTGGGGAAGGATGCTGCGGGGCAGCGGAGACGGTAGGAGCAGGCTGTGGGGCGGGAGCCACCGGGTAGGTCGGTGTTTCGGCATACGGAACGTGTTCCTCTGCCTGATGGCGGTTGATGGGTGCGATCTCGTTTTCCGGGAAATCGCCGTAGGAGCCGATTACTTCATCAGCTTCGTCCGTGGTGCTGTTCAGCATTTCTAGCAGGTCAGCATCCCAGCCCGGAACGTCTACATCGCCGTCCAGTTCCTTGACCAGTTCTTCGATGGCATCCACATCGGTAAAGCCGAGTTCATAGACCTTGTTGTCGGCCATCATCAGCTTTTTCTTCTGCACATCGGTCAGCCCGACCATCACATAACAGTCGCAGGTTTCCCGACCCATGCGGAGCAGGGCTTCGTACAGACCGTTGCCGGCAATGATTTCGCCATCCTCGGCAACGACCAGCGGCTTCACCTGACCGAACATCTCAATGCTGCGGATGTACTCGGTGATTTGCTTGTCGGAGTGCCGGCGGATGTTGTGGGTAGGCTTATGCAGCTCGGACAGCTTCTTTACCGTGATTTTCATCGTGCATCCTCCTTTCGGTCAGAAACGAGGTGCAGGACCACGGAGGCCAGCAGCACAAAGATGATGATGTACACCCGAAGCTCGCTCATCAG
>ENA-OQJN01000616-OQJN01000616.1-human-gut-metagenome-genome-assembly--contig:-NODE-616-length-13491-cov-2.466028_pt1 | contig 13491 bp, 13 predicted proteins | sample MGYA00242610_ERZ504777 | MGnify/ENA primary metagenome ERZ504777 (study PRJEB26092, sample SAMD00036350) | human gut metagenome | host: Homo sapiens | study: EMG produced TPA metagenomics assembly of... | reverse complement strand
CGCTTATTGGAACAGCCGAGGGACAAGCCGCTCACTACCGACGAGAAAGCCTTGTACACCACCGGAACGAACGCGGTGAGGACGGAAGCGGACAGCAGCGTTCTCACCCGCTACCTCCAACTCGGCGAGCGGCTCACCAGCACGGTCAACAAGGATTACAAGAGTACTCGCGTGAAGTATTCCGGCCTTCTCAACCTGTTCCAGCTATCTTTCGGAAGCAACGGGATCACCTATAAGCAAGAAGCACGTATCAGTAAGACATTCGAGCATGACCGTCAGCTACGCTTCCACCCCGAGATCGGTTTCCTATTCAAGGAGAAAGAGCTACGCCTACGGCTAACAACCAACTGGGAGTATCACCCCGAGCGTCAAGGCATCCTCAACCTCACGATAGCCAATGACAACCAAAGCTATTCCTCCAAAGTGATCCACCAGATCAACGAGATCCTAAAAGATACCCCAATCCGTTTCGACGATCTCAACTTGAAGTATTTCCAGCACTACTATGCCAAGCTGATGAACCAGATAGAACTGATGAACGGCTTCCGGCTCTCGGCCGGACTCGCATACCACCATCGTACGCCCGTGAAAAAGAACAAGGATACCGGATTGGATCTAAAGGATCATAATGAGTTCACCCCGGTTATCGGCCTTACCTACACGCCCCGGCAATATTACTGGATGGACGGCTACCGGAAAGAGTACCTGCATTCCCATTACCCGACCTTCCGGATCGAGCTGGCACGAAGCATACCGGACCTACTCGGCGGCTGTACGGGAAATTACTGGCGGATGGAGGCCGGCATGAACCAGACCGTACGGCTGGGCTTATCCGAACGACTGAGTTACAATCTAAGCGGTGGACTCTTTTTAACCAGCATAACATGTACTTCGCCGATTTCAGCTATTTCGCCAAACGTTATTTCCCCGAGCCTTGGGGCGACCGGTTTGGCGGGATCTTTCATAATCTGGGTGGGGATTGGTGCAATGCCTCCGACAAATATATTCAAGGGCACCTCATGTACGAGAGCCCATTCATTCTATTGCGATTCCTCAAGCCCAATCCCAAGGCGCATAAATACCTCGTGTCCGAACGTTTCTACCTCAGCCAGCTATGGACTCCCGTATTGCCGAATTACAGCGAGCTCGGGTATGGTATCGGTAGCGACCTTTTTCATATAGCGCTTTTCCTAGGCTTCGAGGAGTTCAAGTATCAAAGCGTCGGGTTGAAGTTCGCGCTTGAGTTATTCAGATAATTATAAACAAGTATAGATATGAACAAGAGAAACACTATTAAACAACTTCTTCACCGCGGATGCCTACTTATGGGTATCAGCGCAATAACAAGTTCGGCCTTCGCATGGGATTTCGCCGAGCATCGTAAGATCGGCGACCGTGCCATGAGCCTTCTCCCGCGTTATCTGGTGGAAAACGGGATCTTCCCCAACGAGGCCGTCGCCGATAGCGCCTTGCTGCAGATCCTCAACATGTCGCATATGCCCGGCTCGAACGCCTACGCCATGAATGAGCTGACACAGTTGCCGAATATCGTGACCTACGGTACGCTTTGCGGATTGGCCGGCGACCATGTGGAAAATCCCATGCTCTTGGAGACAGGCCTGCAGACCCATTTCTCCAAGACGAACCGTACGCTGGCTTTGGAGACACAAGCCATGAACGAGTTCCTCACCGGAGCCAACAGCAAGGAGCTGCTCGACATCAATCTGGCTTACGGTATCCTGGCGATCAAGGATCTCTCCCACTTCTACGCCTATGGCAAGGGATTGAACGAGCATCTGAAGATGATCGACCCCGAGCTGATCCGCCGCCTTCAACGCCCCTCGGAAGTAAACAAGGTCTTCGATAAATTAAATCAGTTGCCCTCCATGAGCAAGTATTTCTGCATCCACATCTTCGCCATCTATCTAGCACAAGAGGCAGGCAAAGAGATGTGTAAAGGAGATACGCAAATGGCGAGCAACCTTATGTTCTACGCCACGATGTACGAGGCTTTTGCCGAGCATTTCCTACAAGACTCCTTCGCCTCCGGACACCAAATGGTACGTAGGGGCTTCTCCGCCTCCGCCGTATCCAACAATAAGAGCCTGCACGATTTCTACAATACCATCCCCGTACAGACTGCCAACCTAAAGGGTGAGACTTGGAGCGCTTACGGCGATAAACGTTTGAACCAAAACATGATGGAGTACAACGAGGCCGATGATTACCGGCATATCCGGGTCACGGAGAAGCACCCTTATTCCTTGGAGAAAGGCGATAGCTACGAGCGGGAGACGAAAGTATTCTACCAAGTCGTGACCGCCACCTGCGAGTCTATCGTAGAAGTCTGGAAAGCTTACCAGAATGCTTTGGAAGGATCAGGCGAGAATATCTTGAACGAGATCCCTTCCGAACGAGACGACCTGCCCCAGTTCGTCTACGATCGTTTCCCGGTAATCAAGGATTTCCCGATCCCCTTCGGGACGGATCTGGATGACGTCCCCTTGGAAGCTTCCGTCGCCGACCGCAAGGATGAGCTACAGCTGATCGTACAAGAGCCTTTTACCCGCAACTTTATCCGGTCGAGGGTAGCCAACTCCTTCATGTTCCTGATCGGTACGCCGATCCATAGCAACCGGGACGGTGTCATGACGTATGGCGGTCGCTTGAACGTCAGCATGATCAATTGGCATAAGTTCGGGAAAGGGAAAGGCATGATCATGGAGCCGGGCGACATCGCTCATTGGGTATCCCCTACGATCTCCGGTTATTATATGCACGCCCCTTCCTCCTCCTACACGATCAAGAACTGGAACGTGAAGGCGGGCGCCAATTATAACATGGATATATTCGTTTCCCCGAAACGTTTCCTCGGCCTGTATAGTTATTTCGAGATGGGTATAGACCGCCGTAATGACGAGACCCGTTTCTTGGTAGCTCCCTCGGTCGGTATCCAGCTAGGTTCCCTGATCGGTGTCCATAATTTCAATATGCCGGGATGGTTACGCATCCCGTTGGGAATTATCCTCCCCTTGAAATTCGCCGTCACTTGCAATAAGGTGGCCGGCCGTCCGGTAGAATGGATCAGCAATATGGAGGTGGATATATTGTTCTAGGAAACACCTTGATTCATGCCTATATAGGTAAGAGGCCACACGGATATCGGCGTAACCCCTTACCTATATAGGCACAGGGCCACGCCGATACTCGCGTAGGGTCATACGTATATACGCGTGATCTCATCGATTTCACCGAACCCGATCAAGGCGTTAAACAGACGGATCCGGGTATACTTAGGCAGATCCTCTACCGGGATATCCTCGGCCTGTACCAAGCCTTTATCCAATAAGTAAGCACGCATCGTACCACATAACAAAGGGCGTGCGGGAGTGATCCAAGAGGTGCCATTCCAAAGGGCGACATTGCAAATGGAAGTATCGGTCAGCAAACCGTCACGGATGATCAGGATATCGTCATGTCCCCCTCGTTGGGCGAATAAATCATTTAAGCATTGACGATCCGTACTCTTATAGGAATAATCGATCTCATCGCATGTAACCAATCGCAAGGAATGAACCGGACGCATACGGTAAGGAACGTATTCTACCTGTAAGACCTCGCGGGTATATTCCACCCGGCATTTGGTACGTTCTTGATGAGGCCCCGGATGAATATAACCCGCGAGATCAATTTCTTCTCTCGCTCCGAATAGCTCCCTGCGGGTACGGTTCATACGGGCATTATGGTACGGAAGGTTATGTATCCGTCCCTTCTCGATACGGATCGTCTCCACAAACGGACTCCCAGATAAGGTCTCAATAGATGGGCACATATACTTTTTGTTTCATTTCGTTATACTCCGATCTCACATCACTTTTAGAGGTGATTCCCCCACCGCTCTTGAAAACAAACGAATGGGGAGAGACTTGTTCCATAAAACGGATCATCACGGCGCTGTCTAAATCTTGGCCGTCAAAATACCCCATCACCCCCGTATAGAAACCCCGCTCATAGGTTTCCGCCTCGGCGATGATCTCCAAGGTCTTTTTCTTGGGAGCGCCCGTGATGGAGCCGGCAGGCAAGAGGCTGAACAAAATCTCCCCGACATGTCCGTTCCATCCTTCCGGCAACCGGCCTCTTATCTCAGAGCTGACCTGCAACAAACTTCCGTTATGCGTACGCAGTTCATCGATATAACGATACCGGGGAACACAAACCTCGGAGGCTACGATACTCAAGTCATTCCGGATCAAGTCCACGATCGTGGCATGCTCCGCCGCTTCCTTGGGATCATCGAGGATACGTCTCCGGGCATCGGGCAGCGTAGCGTCGATCGTACCTTTCATGGGATACGAATAGATGAGACCATCCCGCGTCCGCACGAATATCTCCGGCGAGAATACCACGAAACGATCCCGCATCCAAAGCTTATACATCGCCTTGGATTGGTAGAAGATATCTTTTAAGGAGAGATTCGCATGTACCGGAGTAGCGCATGTCAAGTTCACCAAATAAGAATTACCCGCATGGATATGCCGGGCAACGGTCTCGAATGAATGGGCATACTCCTCGAAAGAAACATACGAGGGCTGCCATTCAACAGGTTCTCCGGATATAAGATGAGAGGAATCCCGCTGTATCGGCTTTATCGGTCTGGATGGTGATTTGAACCAAGCGATCACGATCCGTACCTTCGTCAGCCGTGGCAACGTACTTTACTATCAGGCGGGAGCCGGGATCGTGGCTAAGAGCAACGATGAGCGTGAATTGCAAGAGGTAAACAATAAGCTGGGAGCCTTGAAGAAGGCGATAGATCTAGCGGAGAAATTAATCAATTGATTATCCGGTTATAGAGACGGGGCGTGCCCCGTCTCCCACAGTCTGATAGTATTTTAAGTTACCATTTTGAAAGGATGAGACGGGGCACGCCCCGTCTCTACAACAACAACAATATATATAAAATGAAGATATTATTATTTGATAATTACGATTCCTTCACCTACAATTTGCTACATATATTGAAGGAACTGGGTGCGGATGTAGAGGTACACCGCAACGACAAGATCTCCTTGGAAGAGATAGAGCGTTTCGATAAGATCTTACTATCCCCGGGACCGGGCATCCCCGAGGAAGCCGGCATCCTCCTCCCCTTGATCCGCCGGTACGCCCCGACAAAGAGCATCCTAGGTGTCTGCCTAGGCGAGCAGGCCATCGGCGAGGCATTCGGCGCCACATTGATAAACCTTACCGACGTGCATCACGGCGTTTGCTCCGATATACGGATTGTCGCTAAAGATCCTATCTTCGAGGGACTGGAACCGGGTATACGTGTTGGGCGTTATCATTCTTGGGCGGTCTCCAAGGAAAACTTCCCGGATTGTCTGGAAATTACGGCGGTCGATACGGAAGAAGGACAGATCATGGGCTTGCGCCATCGTGAGTACGATGTACGAGGTATCCAATTCCATCCGGAATCCGTGTTGACACCCAAAGGGAAGACAATTATAGAGAACTGGCTGAAACGCTAATTACCTCCTAAGGCACTTATAGTTTCTTCCTAACGAAACATCAGTTTCTCTATGGTGAAACTAATGTTTCTCAAGCAAGAAACAAGAGTTTTCCCCTAGAGAAACAAAAGTTTTTCGATAAAGAAATATCGCAAAACTGCAATATTTTATCATTCAACACATTACAGACATGAAGCAAATATTATACAGATTATTCGAGCACCAATATCTAGGCCGGGAAGAAGCCCGGAATATCCTCCAGAATATAGCGGAGGGACGCTACAACGATTCCCAGATCGCCAGTCTGATCACCGTATTTCTGATGCGCAGTATCTCCGTAGAGGAATTGACCGGATTCCGGGAAGCTTTGCTGGAGATGCGTGTACCGGTAGATTTAAGCGAATACAAACCGATCGATATCGTAGGTACCGGAGGCGACGGAAAAAACACGTTCAACATCAGTACCTGTTCCTGTTTCGTAGTGGCCGGTGCCGGTTACAATGTCGTAAAGCACGGTAACTACGGGGCTACCTCGGTGAGCGGTGCCAGCAACGTGATGGAGCAACACGGCGTAAAATTCACGAACGATATCGATAAGCTACGTACCTCCATGGATACCTGCCATATCACCTACCTCCACGCCCCCTTGTTCAACCCGGCGCTGAAAGCGGTAGCTCCGGTACGGAAGAGCCTCGGCGTGCGCAGCTTCTTCAATATGCTCGGCCCGCTGGTCAACCCGGTCATGCCTACTTACCAATTGTTAGGCGTATATAACCTCCCGCTACTCCGCCTATATAATTATACGTATCAAGAGAGTGGTACCCGTTTCGCCGTGGTACATAGCTTGGACGGTTACGACGAGATCTCCCTCACGGCCGATTTCAAGGTAGCCATGCCGGAGAAAGAGAAGCTTTATACCCCGGAGATGCTCGGATTCAAACGTTGCACGGAAGCGGACCTCGATGGCGGAGAGACCCCGGAGGAAGCGGCCCGTATCTTCGACGCCGTATTAGGGAACAGGGCTACCGAGGCCCAAAAGAGCTGCGTGATCGCCAACTCCGCTTTCGCCATCCAAGTGATCTGTCCAGAGAAGAAGATCGAGACATGTATCGCCGAGGCACGTGAATCATTGGAAAGCGGAAAAGCATTGGCCACATTCCGTAAATTTATATCTTTGAACCAAAGATAAAGAAACATATCCTATGAAAAAGGACATCTTACAAGATATTATCGCCAATAAGCGCATCGAGGTAGCCCGGCAAAAACAGGCCGTAAGCTTACAGACCTTATTGGCTCTAGGTAGCGACCGTATGGAGCGTGACACACGTTCCATGCGTGCGGCGCTGGAATCATCCCCCTCCGGTATTATCTCCGAGTTCAAGCGTAAAAGCCCCTCCAAGGGCTGGCTGCATCCGGGTGCGAATATCGCCGACGTGGTGCCCGCTTACGAGGCCGGAGGAGCCTCCGCCTGCTCGATCCTTACGGACGGGGATTTCTTCGGAGGTTCCTTGGGCGACTTGCAAAAGGCCCGCAAGCTGGTGGATCTCCCGTTACTTCGCAAGGACTTCATCATCGATACCTACCAACTCTTCCAAGCCCGGGTGATGGGCGCCGACGCTGTCTTGTTGATCGCCGCCGCCCTTACGGAAGAAGAATGCCGGATACTCGCCGAGACCGCCCATAGCCTGCAATTGGAAGTCTTGCTGGAAGTCCATAGCGAGGACGAGCTCAAATACCTGAATGCGGATATCGATATGCTCGGCGTGAACAACCGCAATCTCGGCACCTTCCATACGGACGTAAACAACTCATTCAAGTTGGTCGATAAGATGCGAGGCTTCTCCCCTCTTTTTAGTGTCCGAGAGCGGAATATCCGAGACCGATACCGTACGCCAATTGCGTGAGGCCGGTTTCCGTGGATTCCTGATCGGAGAGACCTTCATGAAAACCGAGAGGCCGGGCGATACCCTAGCCGATTTTATAGGAGGACTGGCATGATCATCAAAGTTTGCGGAATGCGGGAGCCTCAGAATATCCGGGAAGTAGCCGCCCTAGCCATCAACTGGATCGGCTTTATCTTCTACGAACGTTCCAAGCGCTTTGTCGAGCGATGCCCGACGGAGCAGCAGGCAACGGACAGTGAACAATTGTCCCCTAAGAAAGTGGGCGTTTTCGTCAACGCTACCATCGAGTCCATGATGGAGACAGCCTCCGCCTACAAGCTAGACTATCTCCAACTTCACGGTAACGAATCGCCGGAAGATTGCCACACCCTACAGAAAAGAGGATACTCCTTAATCAAAGCCTTCCCGATCGCCTCCAAAGAGGATTTCAAGAAGACCAAGGAGTATGAGGGCCGAGTGGATTATTTCCTTTTCGATACGAGATGCGAGGGCTATGGAGGCTCAGGCAAACGTTTCGATTGGTCCATCCTAACCGAGTATAAAGGAGAGACTCCCTTCTTGCTCAGCGGAGGCATCCGTCCGGAAAACGCAGAGGCGATCCGGAACTTCCGGCATCCCCGTTTCGCAGGTATCGACCTCAACAGTGGCTTCGAGATTGAGCCGGGATTGAAAGACATCGACAAACTAAAGAATTTCATCCAACAAATTTTACATCTAACAGTAATGAATCGCATCACAAACTTATTCCAGACCCAGAAAGACGGAATACTCTCCGTCTATTTCACCGCCGGTTATCCGAACTTAAACGATACGGCAAGCATCTTAAAAGCCTTACAGGCTAAAGGTATCCACATGGTAGAAGTAGGAATCCCTTTCTCCGACCCGATGGCAGACGGCCCCGTCATCCAAGAGGCCGCCACGCAAGCGTTGCGTAACGGGATGTCACTCCACCTCCTATTCGAGCAATTGAAAGAGATCCGGAGCGAAATACAGATCCCGATCATCCTGATGGGCTACCTGAATCCTATCATGCAATACGGTTTCGAGAAATTCTGCGCCAGTTGCGTAGAGGCCAGCGTAGACGGAATGATCATCCCCGACCTGCCTTATGCCGATTATATCTCCGATTACAAGGAGATAGCCGATCGCCATGACCTGAAAATGATCATGCTGATCACCCCAGAGACCTCCGAGGAACGAATCCGGCTGATCGATGCCCATACCAGCGGATTTATCTATATGGTATCCAGCGCCGCCACGACCGGAGCCCAACAAGACTTCAACGAACAGAAGCAGGCCTATTTCCGTCGTATCAACGCCATGAACCTACAGAATCCCCGCTTGGTAGGTTTCGGCATCAGCAACAAAGCCACTTTCGAGGCGGCGACAGCTCATTCTTCCGGTGCCATCATCGGTAGCAAGTTCGTCCAGTTACTAAAGAGCGAAGCTACTCCCGCCGAGGCGGTCGATAAGTTACTGGAAGCCCTAAAACAATAGGAACCCTATTCATGTTTACATATAAAAACAGTAAATAGTCCTATGAATAACTTCACTTTTCACAACCCAACCCGTTTATTATTCGGTAAGGGCATGATTGAGAAACTGAGTACGGCCATCCCGATGGTGCATCGCATCATGATCACCTTCGGAGGAGGTAGCGTAAAGCAAAACGGTGTGTACGACCAAGTGATCAAGGCGCTAAAGGATCGTGACTATATCGAGTTCTGGGGCATCGAGCCTAATCCCACCATCGAGACCTTGCGAGAAGCTATCCAGATAGCGAAAGGCAAGCAGGTGGATTTCCTATTGGCGGTAGGCGGTGGCTCCGTCATAGACGGGACGAAGCTAATCTCCGCCGGCATCCAGTACGACGGTGATCCTTGGGAATTGGGTACAGAAAGGGGTATTACTATCATACCGTGCCCATGGGTACCGTACTGACCCTGCCCGCCACAGGTTCCGAGATGAATAGCGGGGCCGTGATCTCCCGGAAAGAGACGCAAGAGAAATTCCCGTTCTACAGCAATTTCCCCGTGTTCTCGATCTTGGACCCGGAGACGACCTTCAGCCTCCCCCGTATCAAGTGTCTTGCGGTATCGCCGATACCTTCGTCCACGTGATGGAGCAATATATGACTACGACCGACCAATCCCGCTTGATGGATCATTGGGCGGAAAGTATTTTAAGTACCTTGGTTGAGATCGCCCCGAAGATCAAGGAAGATCCGAGGAATTACGACCTGATGGCAGATTTCATGCTATCCGCCACGATGGGCTTGAACGGCTTTATCGCTATGGGCGTAACGCAGGACTGGGCTACCCATATGATCGGACACGAGCTAACCGCCCTTCACGGATTGACGCATGGAGCGACTCTAGCGATCGTCTTCCCCGGAACCTTACGCACCCTACGCAAGCAGAAAGAGGGCAAGATACTGCAATACGGCGAACGGGTATGGGGTATCAATAGTGGAACAACAGAGGAACGGGTAAGCAAGCCATCGAGAAGACTGAGCAATTTTTCCAAAGCCTCGGTTTATCTACCCGCCTCAGCCAAGAGAAGATTGGCGATGCGACGATCACCGAGATAGAGAATCGCTTCAATGAACGAAACGCCGCCTTCGGGGAGGCGAAGAATGTAACGGGTAGCGTGGCACGGGAAATATTGGAGAGCTGTAAATAACGTACAACTTGTAGAGACGGGGCGTGCCCCGTCTCTACAAATAGGTATAGGTTTTATCTTAACAGGACTACTACTTGGATCGGACCATGCGCCCCGAATACCAAGGCTTGTTCAATATCAGCAGTCTTTGAGGGACCGGACATGAAGACTCCGTAATCATAATCCATAGTGGCAGTACGGCGGTAAGCCTCATTCATCGTATGAACCAATTGAGTCTTGTCCAACAAGATCACCAAAGCGTTCGAGATAAAGTACAGACCTTTATAACGTACCTGACGGGGTAACCAGACAGCGGCATTCTCCGCCACGCCGAAACTACCCTCCACCACAGATACGTCCGTCCCGTTCAACTCCCGGGGATCGGTCAGCTCATCCGGGTTAAAGGTAGCGCAAGTAATCTCCTTCAAATTCGAGGCGATACGTTTCGCCTCCGGAACTCACGGCGGATCACCTCATTCACATCCTCGCCGGGCTTTAACTCGATGGCCTTGCCACCCGCCCCGGCTAGCACTTCCGAGAACGTAGCCAACTTATCCGCATAGGTAATCGCCTCCAACGTAAGCTCAGGCATCTCGTGGCGTGTACCCGTATGATGACGGATACTCGCCAATATAGAATCTTTACTACTCATTATCTCACCTTATTATTCTTCCACATATCATTAAACGACTCCTTGGCGAAAGCCGGAAGCTCACGTCCCTTGCCCCAAGCGTTCAAGCCATTGTAGACCATGAAACGAGGCAAATGATTCACTACCGGAGCAAAACTTCAACGCCGTATTGAACAATCCCGAACGTTCCATCAGGAACTTCATGCCGAAAGACATCACTTTCTTCTCCTTGCTCGCCTTACCGATCTTATCCAAATCTTGCCGCCAACGGTAAATCTGCTCGCCCAAGTCGATCTTTACCGGACAAACGTTCGAGCAAGAAAGACATAAGGAGCAAGCCGATACGTTATCCGAATATTCCTCCGGATTCCTCAGCATACCCAAGTTGATCCCGATCGGTCCCGGAATGAAATACGTATACGAATAGCCACCACTCCTGCGATATACCGGACAGGTATTCATGCACTCGCCACAACGGATACAATTCAACGTACGGATATGATCCGGTTTCGCCAAGATATCACTGCGCCCGTTATCCACGATAATGATATGGAACTCTTGTCCCTCGGGCGGACGGCGGTAATGAGAAGTATAAGACGTGATGGGTTGCCCCGTACCCGAACGAGCCAGCAAACGAGTGAATACGCCCAATGCCTCCAGATTCGGTACGATCTTCTCCATCCCCATCGTAGCGATATGCACCTTCGGGAAGGAGGTTCCCATATCGGCGTTTCCCTCATTGGTACAAACCACGATCTCGCCCGTAGAGGCGACAGCGAAGTTAGCGCCCGTCATCGCCACGTCGGCATGCAGGAATTTCTCACGCAGATTCTTACGGGCGGCATGCGTCAGGTAGGTAGGGTCGATATTCCCTTTCTCCGTTCCCATCTCACGCTCCATCATCTCGCTGATCTGCTCCCGTTTGATATGGATCGCCGGCATCACGATATGGCTCGGGGCCAAATGCATCAATTGCAAGATACGCTCACCCAAATCGCTCTCCACCACATCGATTCCTTTCGACATCAAGAACTCGTTCATATGGCATTCCTCCGTCAGCATCGATTTGCTCTTGATCAGGTTCCGGGCATCATGCTGGCGCAAGATCCGCAAGACGATCTCGTTATGCTCCTCGGCATCTTTCGCCCAATGCACGATAGCCCCGTTGGCGATCGCATTTTTCTCGAACTCCTCCAGAAGCGTGTCCAGATGGCTGTTGGAGTAAAGCTTGATCTCCGAGGCCAACTCTCTCAACCGCTCCCACTCGGGAAGCGAATGGCTCATCTTATCCCGTTTGGTACGTACCATCCAAAGCGTATGGTCGTGCCAAGCCTCATTCTCCTTATTCTCTAGGAAACGGGCCGCTGCTATAGCATGTTTCGTACTCATAATCCGGACGCTAATATTTGAACGATGTGAATAGTCTTGATCGGAAGTTTCTCCCGCTTGATAACCCCTTCCATATGCATCAAGCAAGAGCTATCCGCACCGGTGATATACTCGGCGCCGGTACTCATATGATCCTTTACCTTGTCTTGTCCCATGCAAGTAGAGACCTCAGGCTCCTCGATGGCGAACATACCGCCGAAACCGCAACATTCGTCCACCCGCTTCGGCTCGAACACCTCGATACCTTTCACCAAGGAAAGGAGATCACGTAACTTGGAATAGTACGGGATATTACGCTCGCTGGGCGACGAGAGATGCAACTCACGCACCCCGTGGCAACTATTATGGATACTCACCTTATGCGGGAAAACGGCCGGCAGGGATCCCGGTCTCACCACGTCGTGCAAGAACTCGCAGATATCATAAATCTTCTTACTGTTCATACAAACGTGATCCCGCTTCTCCAAGATATGGGGATGGTTCTCTTTTACGAAGGCTACGCAACTGGCCGAGGGGCCTACCACGTAGTCATAGTTCTTAAACTGTTCCTCCATCCGGAGGGCCAAGCGAGCCGCCTCATCCTCGAAGCCGGCGTTCGCCATGGGTTGTCCGCAACAGGTCTGGTCCATCGGATAATCGACATCCACACCCACATGCCTCAACAATTTATACGAGGCGATACCCACTTCGGGGTACACCGCGTTAATGTAACATGGGATAAATAATCCTACCTTCATACTAATTTTATCTTATATATCATATACGACACCGTATATAATTAACACCTACAAGCCCCTCATAGCTGCATATTGGCCCTTACCCTGCTTAATGTCTCGGGAGTCATCAGCAAATAAGAGGCGATATGGGACAAGGGGGCACGCTGCACGATCTCAGGGTGTTCTTTCAATAAGCGGGCATAACGTTCATTAGCGGTCTCGAAACGAAGGAAATCCGCCTTCCGTTGAGACAGGATCAGCGAATTCTCCAACAGGCGGCGATACATGACCTCGATCTCGTAATCCTCGGCGCACAATGCCAATAAAGGATCATGAGGAATGCCATACAGCACCGTATTCTCCAAGGCCTCCACCAACAGATTAGCGGGACGCTGGCGCAAGAAGCTCTCGATGCAAATGAAGATGTTGTCCTCGCTGGCGAAATGCTCGGTCAGCTCTTTCTTATTCTTGAAGTAAAACTGGCGAACCATTCCCTTATAGACATAACCGAGTTGCGTACAAACCTCTCCTTCGCTCAAAAACAGGGCGCCTTTTTTCAATTCTGTCCGGATTAAGATAGAGGCCAGTTTCTGGGCGGCTTCCTCACTGAGTAGAATCGATTGCGCCGCAATCCTGCGAGCTATAAATATCGCTGTATCCATATTCATGGTTGTTTTTGTTTG
>ENA-OQJN01000614-OQJN01000614.1-human-gut-metagenome-genome-assembly--contig:-NODE-614-length-13583-cov-2.934602_pt1 | contig 13583 bp, 15 predicted proteins | sample MGYA00242610_ERZ504777 | MGnify/ENA primary metagenome ERZ504777 (study PRJEB26092, sample SAMD00036350) | human gut metagenome | host: Homo sapiens | study: EMG produced TPA metagenomics assembly of... | reverse complement strand
AAATCTTTTACATACCTTATATAGTATTATATTTTCTGTTTACTGCCAGATGTTTGTGATTCATTAAAAACAGCCGGATTTTACCCGACTGTTTTCTCTTTAATTCTTTTATACTGACAAATAAATCCTACCGAATTTCCACAACGGTATAATCTTTCTCTTCCACTGCCTTTTTCAGTACTTCATCAGAAACCTCCGAGCGCAGTGTCACAACCGCTGTGCCTTTCTCATGGCTTACTTCTGCCGCTTCCACTTCTGCAAGTGCCTCCAGTGCTTTCTTTACGGACGCCTCGCAGTGTCCACACATCATTCCTTCAATTTTCATTGTTTTTCCATTGTCATTTCCTCCTGTTTCTTTCTTGTTTTATTTTTCGATCTCTTGTGGCGTCCTTCATACGGAACCAATTGAGACGAAGTGCATTGGTAACAACACAAACGCTGGACAAACTCATTGCCGCCGCTCCGAACATCGGATTTAATTCCATCCAAACAATGGATACCAGATTCCGGCTGCCAGCGGGATTCCGATGACATTATAAATAAATGCCCAGAATAAATTCTCATGAATGTTGCGAAGTGTCGCACGACTCAGTCGAATCGCTGCCGGAACATCCGTAAGTCTGCTCTTCATCAATACCACATCTGCAGCATCTATCGCAATATCCGTTCCTGCTCCGATCGCAATTCCCATATCTGCTCTTGTCAGTGCAGGAGCATCATTGATGCCGTCTCCGACCATGGCTACTTTTCCCACTTTTTTCAATTTGCGGATGACTGCCTCTTTTCCTTCCGGAAGTACGCCTGCGATCACCTCGTCCACACCGGCCTGCTCTCCGATGGCACGGGCTGTCTGCTCATTATCCCCGGTCAGCATCACGACTCGGATTCCCATATTCTGCAGTTCCTGTACGGCCTTTGGGCTGTCTTTCTTGATCACATCTGCAACTGCAATGATTCCAAGAAGCTGATCTTCTTTTGCAAAAAAAAAGCGGGGTTTTTCCCTGATCTGCCAGCCCTTTTGCCTTTGCCTGCATATCTTCTGAAACTGCGCAAGTCTTTCGGATGAATGATAAATTTCCTCCCCAAAGTCGTTCTCCATCACACCAGCCGGACAGACCATTTCCCGGAACTGCCTGAAATCCTGTCATTTCCACGCTCTCTGTCAGCTTTTGTTCTTCTGCATACGTCATCACCGCTTTTGCCAGCGGATGCTCACTTTTCTGTTCCAGGGCATATGCGGTCTGTAATAATTCTCCCTGCCGGATTCCTTCCGCCGTTACGATATCTGTAACGTTCGGTTCTCCGCTTGTGATCGTCCCGGTCTTGTCCAATGCCACGATCTGTACCTTTCCTGTTTCTTCCAGCGACACAGCAGTCTTAAACATCACACCGTTTTTTGCGCCTTTTCCGCTTCCCACCATGATTGCAACGGGAGTTGCCAGCCCAAGTGCACAAGGACAACTGATCACCAGAACAGAAATTCCTCTTGCGAGTGCAAATCCGACACTTTCTCCTGCCAATATCCATACCACAAATGTAATCGCCGCGATCACCATGACTGCAGGGACGAAAATTCCGGATACCCGATCCGCCACTTTTGCAATGGGTGCTTTGGTAGCCGCTGCATCACTGACCATCTGGATAATCTGAGATAATGTCGTATCTTCCCCTACTCTGGATGCCTCACACCGGAGATATCCGGACTGATTCAACGTAGCAGCTGATACCATGTCTCCTGCTTTTTTATCCACCGGAATACTTTCTCCTGTCAGCGCAGATTCATCAATCGCGCTGCTTCCTTCCAGCACAATACCATCCACGGGTATATGCTCACCCGGACGAACCACAAACACATCTCCTTTTCTCACCTGCTTGATGGAAACTGTCTGTTCCTGCCCGTCTCGGATCACGACCGCCGTCTTTGGCGCCAGGCGCATCAGGCCTTTTAAGGCATCTGTAGTCTTTCCTTTGGAACGTGCCTCCAGCATCTTACCGACGGTGATCAATGTAAGGATCATCGCGGCAGATTCGAAATAAAACTCATGCATATAAGTCATCACGCCTGCCATATCCTGACGCATCTGTGCATCTGTCATGGCAAACAATGCATAGGTGCTGTAGCCAAATGAAGCACCTGCTCCAAGTGCCACCAGCGTATCCATATTGGGCGCGCCGTGCAGCAGACTTTGAAATCCACTGACAAAAAACTTCTGATTGATGATCATCACACATCCTGTCAGCAAGAGCTGTAAAATTCCCATTGCCACATGATTCTCTGCCAGAATCCCGGGAAGCGGCCAGTTCCACATCATATGTCCCATCGAAAGATACATCAGCGGCACAAGGAAACAAAACGATAAGATCAGCCGCTTTTTTAAGACCGGAGTCTCTTTATCTTTCAGAAATTCCTCTTCTGCATGTTCTGCCGGCTTTGCGGTATTCTCTCCCTTTACAGAAGCTGAATATCCCGCTTTTTCCACTGCTGCAAGAATGTCTGCTTCTTTCGCATCTCCCTCCACGCCCATGGAATTCGTCAGAAGACTGACGGAACACGAGGTCACTCCCTCAACTTTGGACACTGCTTTTTCCACTCTTGTGCTGCACGCCGCGCAGCTCATTCCGTTCACATTGTATTGCTTCATGATATCACCTCCCCTTATCGCATCAACTTTTGCAGTGTTGTCACCAATTCTTCAATGGTCTCTTCCTTTCCCTGACGGATGTCTTCCGCTACACAGGTACGGATATGATTCCCTAATAATACTTTATTGAAACTGTTCAACGCTGCATTGACTGCAGAGACCTGAATCAAAATATCAGTACAATAGGTGCCGTTTTCCACCATTTTTTAATTCCTCTCACCTGACCTTCAATCCGGTTCAAACGGTTGATGAGATCTTTGTATTCTTTTTCTGTACGTTCTTTTGTCTTATTTGTATGACAGCAGCACTCTCTTATTTCTTCCATTTCTTTCACCCCATTTCATATATGGATTATATACCCTTGTGGGGTATATTTCAAGTGGATTTTTATGGAATTTTTATACGATAAAAAGTTGAGGAAAGAACCGTTTCTGATTCTTCCCTCAACTTTTTTACTCTGTTATTCATAATCTCTGACAAGGAACATCGGCTTGATCGCCATGACCTCATCGTATTCTTCCTGCTCAAGCTCCACACTGGAATTCATTGCTTTCAAATCCTGCTTCAGCAATTCCAGAGCTTCTGCCACACACCGTGTCCGTTCTTGGGCAATAATATCAATCATTCTTCGAAGTACTGCCGGATGTGCATAACACGCCGGAAGAGGAAACTTCGGATATTCTGCAATGTAGCGATACATCGCTTCTGTCGCCTTCTTCAGCCTGTCTTCCACATACCGCCTGTTATTGCGGGCAGTAGGAAGAACATTCGCACTGGAGAAGAAAAAGATGGCGGCCAGTCCGAACAGCAGAAAATAAATTCCGAATCCTGCTTTTGTGACCAGCGCATAAATCCCGTAAACCAGTGCCGCAATCCCCATCAGGGTAATGAAAAGCGCTGCCCATTTATAAGCAGGATTGCTCTTATCATAGGTTCTTTTTCTCTTCGCACAGCTGCTCAGTTCCCGATATAACTCAGGTCTTTTTTCCAAAAACTGCGCACATTTTTCTAACCATTGGATTTCTTCCCGCGCATCCGAAAAAGCGATCCTTGCTTTTTTCTGTTCAAGTATCCGCTGTTTCTCCAGCAGTTTTTTTTCTGCCTGCACGCTGTGCACCGGCATCTCGGGACGGATACTTCGGATATGGTCAAGCAGTGCATCTACCTGCTCTTCTCTTTTGAAAATACACTGCTTTTCCTCTCCGCCGTCATACTGCACGACCAGATATGGAATCGTGGCAAACATTCCTTTTCCCGAAAAACCGCCTTTACTCATGGCTACTCTTTTAAATACTCTTGATACCGAGTCCAGAGCTACATAATATCTTCTGTCAAAGTAAAAGCTGTTCAGATAAAGAGCCTTTTGACCCACTCCACAGGGGCCGAATCTCCTGCAGTTCTTTTTATCCGCTTCCAGCTCCCGCTCTTCTATTTTCTGTCTGCCCAGCTGCTTTGGTTTCCATATCATCTCGTGTCAGTCCTTTCTGTTTGTGTTTTATGAAAACACTTTATTTTGCTGCTTTCGCAGGTTTTCTCGTTGCATACAGGAAAATGGCAAGGAATCCTGCTGCCAGAATGATACCTGCCGGATACGCAACAGCTGTTCCCAGTCCCAGACATTCTTTCGCATAGAAGAAATATGTCATGGAGACTGCACTCATAAAGGTAGCCGGAACTGCTGTCAGCCAGTAATTCTTCTTCTCACGGAACAGATACATACTTGCTGTCCAGAGAACGATCATTGCCAGTGTCTGGTTGGTCCAGCTGAAATATCTCCAGACGATCGTATAATCCAGATGTCCGATAACGGCACCTGCACCTAACAACGGAACACAAAGCAACAAACGTTTGCTGTATTTGGACTGCTCGATCTTAAACCAGTCCGCCAATACCAGTCTTGCACTTCTAAATGCCGTATCTCCGGATGTAATCGGGCATACGATAACACCGATCATCGCCAGTGCAACTCCGATTCCTCCCATTGTCTTTGAGCAGACATCATAAATCGCTGCTGACTGGCCATTTGCAAGAATCGCGCTTAATCCTGTACTCAGACCGCCTGTCACTTCATACAATGCGCATCCTGCAGCAGCCCAGATCAGTGCGATCACACCTTCCGCCACCATAGCTCCATAAAATACAAAATGTCCCTGACGCTCTGATTTCATACAACGTGCCATCAGCGGTGACTGTGTAGAATGGAATCCGGAAATCGCTCCGCAGGCAACTGTGATAAACATAACGCTCCAGATCGGCGCACCGTCCGGATGCATATTGGAGAAGTTATTCCAGATTTCCGGGATCACAAACTCGGAATGTGTAAAGATTCCAATGATAACTCCTACCGCCATGATGATCAGGCAGATTCCAAATACCGGGTAAATCCGTCCGATGATCTTATCAATAGAAATAAATGTTGCGATAAAATAGTATGCCAGAATGATCCAGAGCCAGAATTCTGTACTGGCAAGAATTCCGCCGATTCCGCCCTCCTTGAACAATGTCACGATCAGACCTGCAGGTCCGACTGCAAACACAGTTCCGACCATAACCAGCAGAACCACACTGAATACACGCATCACATTTTTCATTGCATTTCCAAGGTAAATACCACAAACCTCTGAAATTGATGTACCATTATTTCTTTCAGAAAGCATACCTGAAAAGTAATCATGGACACCGCCTGCAAAGATCGTACCAAATGTGATCCATAAAAATACGATCGGTCCCCACAGAGCTCCCTGCATGGCACCAAAGATCGGTCCCAGACCGGCAATGTTTAAAAGCTGCACTAAAAAGAGCTTCCACTGCGGCATTACCACGTAATCCACACCGTCATTAATTTTGACAGCAGGCGTCTCCCTGTCATCCGGTGCAAATGTGTTTTCTACGATCTTCCCGTAGACAAAATAGCCTCCGATCAACAGAAGCAGACATAGAAAGAAACTAATCATAGAAATCCCCCTCCTTCTCTTTAGAGAATTTTAATAAATTTATTTTTCTTTTATAATTATATGTTTATTTTAAACAATTTTCAATAGTTTCTTTCTACTTTTTATTGCATTTTTCACATTTTCAAACCCGGATTTTTTTCTTAATCTCCCGAACAAATGATTTCCCACGAAAAACTACGATTCCGGCCAGCAACAGAATGCTGATTCCTGTACAAAGTAAAGACGGATACCGGATCCGGACTGCCCCTGCTGCCAGAAGAATTCCCGGAATACATCCAAAGGCACCGATCTGAACAAGATAAAACAAATATTCGTTTTCCTCCAGCCTGCACACCCTTGCGACCACTGTCATTGCTGCAAGAATGACCAGAGATGCAAGCGGGAGCACAAAATCCACTGCCCATCCATGCCATCCGGTAAAAACGTCCCACAAAAGCCCCGCTGCCGATATGAGCAGAAGCTGCCACATTCCATTTTTCAGAAGGTTCCTGCGCTTTTTATAGCCTACCATTACAAACAGCCAGGTACAAAGTACTCCCCCGCTCACAAAGCCTGCCCACAAAAATCCGGAAGGAAGCATCAGATTGACCACCCAGCTGATCACAACCGCAGCAATACACAAAAACGTAAAAATCTGCATACTCTTCTGCATCAGTCCCAGCTTCTTTTCCTGATATCCGGGGAAGTCATTCTCTTGTTCTGTAACGTGAATCCCTTCCTCTTTTAAGATCCGCAGAAAATTCCGCTGGATATTATGACTCAGTATTTTCGAGGTGATCCCTACTCTCATTTTATCCCCGTAAGAGCAGGAGCACATCTGCAGTTTGTCCGTACTTGTAAAAAATCCAAACGAATCCACATAGGTCTCAAACACATCCGGAAGCTGGATTTTTCCGATATTGGAATAAATCGCGGAAATACTTCTCCCGCCAAGCGTCGTTCCAGCCAGCAAAAACAGGTTTTTAATCTCCAGAGGCACGGCCCGAAGCAGAGGATTTTTTTCCAGACGGACAAGCCGGTTCATATTGTCTGCAATCCGCTCTTTTACAAGTTCTGTTCGAAAGACATGCTGCAGATTCTGCAAAACTTCCTCAAATCTCGTATTTTCTTCAAACACCTGACCCGCTTCAATCCAACCAAAAAAGTTCGTCATGGAATAGGAGGGAAAATAATTTCTCAGATTCACCGGCACCATCAGAGTAACCGGCTTTTTCATCTGACTTCTCGGCATCTCCTCGTGAATCGCACAAAGCAGTGCGGCAGAGAGAAATACCGTCACGGACACCCCGTATGCCTTCGCTCTTTTGTATACCTCTCCTGAAGAAAGAACGATCTCCAGAATCGACATTTCCTCCTGCTCCAGCCGTTCCCCTTTCAGCTGGAATGCAGGTCTGCTCTTTTTGACACTGCCATAATCTGGTTTTGAATAATACTGCGAAAAGCTGTCTTCTTCGTGATCACTGGCTGTGGAAATCTCTTCTTCTGAAACAGGCGGAAACTCCACCTGTGGATAACAAATCATCAGGTAATTCCGCACCAGTTCTTTTAAAAAATTCAGCGCTCCCGTCCCATCAGTCAGACAATGAAACACTTCCAGATTTATTTTCTTTTTATAATAAGAAACCTCAAACAGAAAGCTTTTCTGATCAGGCACATACAGTCCGCTGCAGGGCGGCCGATCTTCTGCCTTGACTTTTGGTTTTAAATTCCGCTGCTCCATATAGAACCAGAACAGCCCTTTCCTGAGAACCGAACAATACAGCGGATACTTTTCCAGCGTACATTCCACTGCTTTTTGCAGAACTTCCTCTATGACATCCTCTTTCAGTTCACAATACAGCCGGAATACCCTGGTATCTTTCTTCCCGGTTGCTGCCGGAAATGCCTGTGCTGCATTGTCCAGCTTTCTCCACTGTGAACGTTTCTTTTTCTGCATCGTTACCCCTCCCGTAAAAAATGGTCAATATACGCAAAACTCTCTTCCACATGAAGTCTTGAAACTCCAAGTGCAAAATACCCGTGAAATGCCCCTGCGATCCGATAGCACGTCACCTTATTTCCGGCTTCTTTCAGTCTTTTGGCATAATCCTCGCCCTCATCTCTAAGCGGATCAAACTCTGCACTCAACACCAGCGTTTCCGGCATATTTGTCAAATCTTCTGCAAGAACAGGCGCCACATACGGACTTTTTAAATCCTCCTGCTTCCCGATATAAAGCTGCAGATAATCATGCATCTTTCCTCTGGTAAGCAGATATCCTTCTCCGTTCTCCCGAATCGAATCATATGCAGAATCCAATGTGTAGCAGTTGTTCACTGCCGGATAGACCAAAATTTGCTTATGAATTGAAAATTCCCCTCGGTCTCTTGCCAGCAGACACAAGGCTGCCGCCAGATTTCCTCCGGAGCTGTCTCCCATAACAGAAATCTGTCCCGGCTCAATCTTTGGAAAGATTTTCCCCTGATACAGTGCCCTTGCAGCCAGATAACAATCCTCAAGCCCTGCCGGAAACGGATACTCCGGTGCCAGGCGATATTCTACAGATATGATGGTCTTGTCAACAGTATTTTGATAGCATACTGCAGATTCTGTCATATGTTTCTACACTCTCTGTAGACCATCCTCCTCCATGGATAAAAAAATCGCGGAGGAAATCTCTTCTTTCTGCCTTTTTGTCTCTTCTGATGGGAAATATAATCTCAAAGGAATCTTCCCACACTCTGTTTTTATCACAATATCTTCTTTCTCCACCCAGAGATGAAGCGGATCTAATTTTTAGATTTGCCAGTTTTCTGGCTGTATTTATCTCAATATTCTGGTTTGAAAATGCTGCCAGAACTGTCTGTATTACCTGATTCATAAATTGCCATTCTCCGTTACTGTATGAACAGTCACTATTCTCCTGTTGTATTTCTGAACTTTTATTATAGCACAGAAAAAGGCGAATGCCATCCTGACTTTCGCCATGGACTGCATCCGCCGTCATTTTTTCTGACCAGTACAACGAATACTAAGTTTCTGCTATGTTGTACTAGATACAAGCTTACTCTCCGAGAAAATAATGTCCGTATGCATCTGCCGCCTTGATCGCATCTGCCACTTTCTTCGGTGTCACTTCAAACGGCATATTGTGCAGAGTATCTGTCTCGGCACAGGCTGCCTCTGCCACTTTCATCAACTGTTCTTCCGTAATCTTACCTGCTCCCAGCTGTTCCAGTGTAACCGGAAGTCCACATTCGATGCAGAAGTCGATCACCTGCTGCAGCTCTTCTGACGGAATGTTCTCAAGCACCAGCTGCGTGATCGTTCCAAATGCCACTTTCTCTCCATGGTACATATGATGACATTCTTCGAGTACTGTCAGACCATTGTGAATCGCATGTGCTCCTGCAAGACCACCACTTTCAAAGCCAATTCCGGACAGCAGTGTATTTGCCTCGATCACTTTTTCCACTGCTTCTGTACAGGCATCTGCTTCCAGTGCAAGCTTCGCCTTCACGCCTTCCTCCATCAGCGTATCAAAACACAATTTTGCAAGAGCCATAGCTGCCCCGGTAACCTTTCCGCCTGCACAGGATGCGGCATCTGATCTCTGACATGCTCTTGCTTCAAAATAAGTTGCAAGAGCATCTCCCATTCCGGCAACGGTAAGGCGAACCGGTGATTCTGCAATAATCTCTGTATCCATCATGACCATATCCGGATTGGACGGCAGGAACAAATACTCCTCAAACACACCTTCTTCTGTATAAATTACAGAAAGTGCGCTGCACGGTGCATCTGTAGATGCGATCGTCGGACAGATCAGAACCGGCGTCTTTTCATAATATGCCACTGCCTTTGCAGTATCAAAAATCTTACCTCCGCCGATACCGATCACAACATCACACGCTTCTTTTTTCACGATTTCTCCAAGACGTTTGATTTCTTTTTTACTGCATTCACCATTGAAGTAATCAAAAACATATCCACATTCTTTTCCTTCAAAGCTTTTCTCCACCATTGCTCCGATTCGCTTGTATCCGCCCTTGCTGATCAGGATCAGAGCCTTCTTTCCATAATTCTGAGCATATTCTCCCAGTTTTTTCATCTCTCCTGCGCCCTGCACATATTTTCCCGGGCTGATCAATACCTTTGCCATTGTCAATTCCTCCTGTCATCATTTGCTGTAATTCTTTTGTTAATATTTTATCACTAAATGCAGTGGAACGGCTACTGTTTTTCTGTTTTTTATATTTTTCTGTTGCCAGTACATCACTATGGCCAAATAATTTTCTTCCATTCGGTATTTGAATGAACTATAATGATGATATGAATGATTTTGTGATTATCAGATGAAAACGGAAAGCCGATTCGATAGATTTCAGTTTCTCTGTGAGCAATTCCGTGGAAATTTGACCCACAAATAACATGATTTAATTTTTCAGAAAAGGAGACAACTTATGAACATCCGCCCACTGATCCCAGAGGATTATCCTGTGATCGATTCTTATATGCAGGAGCTTCACGACCTTCATGTTCAGGGACGCCCTGATTTATTTATTCCTGCAAGTCACATTTATTCAGAAGCCGACTTCCGTGAAATAACAACCGACGGCAATCACATAGCTCTTGCAATGACAGACGACCATTTTATCGCCGGTTTTATCATTGCCGCGCTCCGGACCAAAAGCAATATGGTGACCGGAACACTCATCGCATATGTAGATGATATGTTTGTACACCCTTCTTACCGTGGTCAGAAAATCGCAACGACTCTTTTTCATGAAATGGAACGAAGAGCCAAAGAACTCGGAGCCGGAAGAATCGATCTGATGGTATGGGAATTCAATGAATCTGCACAGGAATTATACCGATCACTGGGTATGACCCCTCAGAGATATATTTTAGAAAAATTACTGTAATTAGGAGCACTGATTATCTGGAATGGTTGGAAGAGGATGATTTGTATCAGGAGTAAATCACTCCTGATACAAAAACTTTACAGACTCATATATTTCGGAAAAATCAATCTCACATTCCCCCTGGAATATTCCCACAGGTACACGATTTTCAAATCCATAGACAACCGGAAGTTCTTCATTTTCCAGATCATACACTACAATTTTTTTCTTATCCGGGTCGATAAGCCAGTATTCCCTGACTCCCGCTGCCGCATATTTGCTATGTTTGATATTCATATCAATTTTTCTTGTAGCAGGGGACAAGATTTCCATAATCAGATCCGGAGCTCCATACACATGTGTCGGAACTATTTTCTCACGGTCACATACCACCAAAACGTCCGGCTGTACCATTGTCTTTTCATCACAATCAAGCTGTACATCTACCGGTGCAGAAAAAACCATGCATGCTCCCTTCTTTTGGCTGATGAAAGCATGAAGCCGTACACTGATTTCCAAGCTGATCTTCTGATGAATAATTGTAGGCGCAGACATATCATAGATCACACCATCAATCAACTCTGCTCGTCTTTCATCCGGAAGTTGATAGTAATCCTCAAGAGTACACTCTCGACTTTTTTTTGATACTCCATATTCCATCTTCGATTCGCACACAAGAGAAGCTGATATTGTATTTGAATCAATCACATTCTCCTTAAATATCTTTTCCAGCTGTTGAAGTACATCCAAACTCCATTCCTTCTCATTGCCGCTAAAAATATTTTGAATGATTTCTAACGATATTCCTGATAATTCCGACAGTTGCTCACAACTATAACCCAGCTGTTGCTTTTTTTGTTTCATTTGCTCTACAGTCATGTTCACACCTCACTTTACAGATCATATTTTGTATCTCTCTTAATAATATAACACCTTTTATGATTCCTCTGCAAAGCTAAAGTGCCGTACACTACGGTTTAAAATTCATCATTCATTCTTATATTCATATGATTCACGATAACCTTCCAGATATTCCCGGACCTTACGCACCGTCTTCGGACTCTTCCCACCGGAATTCATTCCAATCACGACACCGTCTTTTTCAGTCACTGCAGGAAAGTAAAAATCACACAGGGATTTGTCATCTGCAGTATTTACCAGAATCTTACGCATTCTGCACGCACTTACGATTTTTTGGTTCAGCTCGCGGTCATCGGTCGCAGTCAGCACAATGTCTGCCCCATTCAAAAAATCAGATGTATCTTTCAGATCTTCTTCCAAAACTTTTCGAGAACTCCACATTGTCTGAGGTACTTCCTTTCTTTCCTCTTCTTTCAGAATGTCCTTCATTTCATCACAGATCTCAGGCGCTGTCACCTCAATGTGCTCTGCAAATTTTAACAGCGTACGCACCCTTCTTGCCGCAATTTTCCCCCCGCCGATCACAAGAATCCTCTTTGTCGAAATATCCACAAACATCGGAAAATAATATCCGCTCATGCTCTTCTTTCCCTCGTCACTTCTTTTCATCCATCATATACAACAGCGCATTGCAGATACATGCTGCGATATTACTTCCGCCTTTTCGTCCTCTTGCCACGATATACGGGGTGTCGTTCAGTGACAGGATCAGTTCTTTTGACTGTACCACATTGACAAACCCCACCGGCACTCCAATGATCAGCTCGGGTTTTAATCTTCCTTCCTGAATCATCTCATACAACCGGATCAGCGCAGTCGGCGCATTGCCAATGGCAAAGATCAGTTTTTTATCCAGCTTGGCCGCACGCTCCATGCTGGCAACCGCGCGCGTTGTTCCCTGTTCTTTTGCCATGTTTGCAGTCTCTTCGTCAGACATAAAACAACACACTTCGCCCCCGTACTGTGCCAGTTTTTCTTGTTAATCCCTGATTTTCCCATCTGCGTATCGGTCACGATCCACGCTCCGTCACGGATTGCATCCATTGCCCTTTGAACTGCGTCTTCTGAAAATTTCAGACTCTTTGCATACTCAAAATCTGCGCTTGTATGAATACAGCGCTTTACGATCGGTTCTGTTCCCGGAATCAGACTGACCTCTCCCAGTTCTTGTGTAATGATCTCAAAACTTCTTTTTTCAATATCTTGCGGCAATACATTTTCCAACTCTGTCTTCATCTTTCTGTTCTCCTTCTCACTTGATCCTGGTCCCGATCCCACACTGTACCCGATCCACCCGGTCTGCACAGGCTGCAAGATTTGTACAGATTCTTCCTACAGCTTCCCTGTACTGTCTTTCAAACGCATCCACCGGAACCAGTCCGTATCCGACTTCCGCAGTCACTACGATCAGCTCAGGATTTTCCTGTAAAATCTGCTCTGCCAAATCCGTTGCATGCTCTGCTTTGTTTTCCCGGATCCAGCGCCTTACAAATTCTTCAAAATGAACAATTCCCGAACAGGAAAAAATGTCTTTCAGGTCGCAGGATGCCCCGTCACTCCACACAAGGTTTGGATATACCTGTTTTGCATAGTCTGTTTTCCCCTGATAAGCTCCTCCGATTACCATTTTCATCCCTTTTTCACCTCCACCGGTATTCCATAAACAACTTCTGTCACCTGATCTGCCATTTTTGCCATCCGGCAGTTGATCGTTCCCAGTACGCTTAAGTATTCCTGCATTTCTTCGTCAGCCGGAGGCAGATCACAAAACACTTCATTTGTGACTGCCACAAGTCCCCGGCAGCGTTTTTCTAATTCCCGGATTCCTTCCAGAACGGCTTCCCGGGTCCGTTCTTTTGCGCCTGTATCCAGATACAACTCATTTGCAGTCAGATTCGACATACATTCCAGAAGTACACAGATTCCCTCTTCTGTCGCATCCGCGCGAAAACCCGGCTCGGTCTGCACCAGCTTCTTAAGATCTGTAAAACATTCCAACGTCTCAAATCCTTTTCCATTTCGCATCTGTCTGTGGCGCAGGATCTTTTGTTCTGTCTCTTTCCCATAAGGGATCATGGTTGCAATATAATACAGATGACGGGAATTTGTCTTTTTTTGAGCATACAAATCTGTTCTTCTGCATATGCGGATTTCCCGCTCCCGACTTCCGCCTGTCACTACGT
>ENA-OQJN01000612-OQJN01000612.1-human-gut-metagenome-genome-assembly--contig:-NODE-612-length-13663-cov-4.283910_pt1 | contig 13663 bp, 17 predicted proteins | sample MGYA00242610_ERZ504777 | MGnify/ENA primary metagenome ERZ504777 (study PRJEB26092, sample SAMD00036350) | human gut metagenome | host: Homo sapiens | study: EMG produced TPA metagenomics assembly of... | reverse complement strand
AGCAGTACCAGCGCAGCCATCTGCGGGAGGCGGATGAGCCAGCCATCATTCTTTACGGTGCAGCGGATGAATTCCAGCACGAAAGGCACTGTGAGGCTGAAGGTGACCAGTGAGACGAACACGACGAGATTCGCCCTGTCCGTCACCAGTGCCAGCAGCTCGGAATCGGTCAGCGCCCAGATGCCGGCGTCCAGCATCAGCCCGATCAACACCCGGGTCTGATGGCGGACCTCCGGCGTGAAGATGCTGTGCATCGTCACCATCAGAACGCCAAGCTCCACGGCGCAGAGGACGCAGAGCAGGAGAACGCCAGTGCATAAAGGCTGCGCCTGAAGTAATAGCCGCTCAGTTTCGTCTGGGTGGCCAGCACCGGCCCCCTGCTCAGCATCGCGCTGAGGGCCGACGGCTCCGCACAGCGGAGCACCAGCGTCTTTCCGGCCGCGCCCTCCGGCAGAGCAGCAAAGAGCCGCATCTCTGCCGGGCCGCTGCCCGGGTCATAGGTATAGAACGCCGTCTCCTGACCGTCCGCCGCCCGCAGCCCGAGGCTGAACTTCTGCTTCGTGCTGCGGATGCTCAGCATCAGGCTTTCCCCCATGCTTTCCGGAATGTCATATACGGCCTGCTGGTCTGTTTCCAGCGTCCAGCTGTCGTTCAGTTCCTGCAGACTGCCCTGCACCAGTGTGCGGTGGGGGTCTTCCTGCACACGGCAGGAGTCCGCCACCCCCAGAAGGACCAGCACCGCCACCAGCCAGATCAGGATGCGCAGGCACCATTTCTGTTTTGCTTTTTTCATAAAGTTCACTCCGCAAAGTATTCCTGCGCGCGCTGGGCTGCGTGGTCGATGCACTCGCGCAGCTCGTCCAGCGTGTCGAACTTTTTGCTGGGGCTGAGGTAGGCGTGGAACTCCACCACCGGGTCGGTGCCGTAAAGGTCGCCGGTAAAGCCCGGGATGAAGGTCTCGCAGGTCACCTTGCTCTCATCGCTGTTGACGGTGGGCCGGGTGCCAAGGCCGGTGGCCGAGGGGTACCACCTGTCCCCTATCCTGGTGCGGGTGATATAGATGCCGTACCGGGGCAGCTGGAAGCCCTGCGGGTAGAGCTGGTTGATGGTCGGCACGCCCAGCGTCCGGCCAAGGCCCGCCCCGTGATGCACCGTGAAGCGGATGGCGTAGGGCATCCCCAGCATGGCATTGGCCGCCGGGATGTCACCGCCCTCCAGCGCGGTGCGGATGCGGGTGGAGGAAACAGGCTTCTCCTCAAACTGCGCCATCGGCAGGACGACTACCTCCACGCCCAGCGGCGCGCAGAGCTGACGCAGCAGCTCCGGTGTGCCTGCCGCCCTGGCACCGAAGGTGAAGTTCTCGCCGCAGAACAGCGCCCGGGCGTTGCAGTCCCGGATGATGCCCAGCACGAACTGCTCCGGCGTCATGGCCTTGATCTCCTCGAAATCGGGGCAGAGATAGTGCTCCACGCCGAGGCTGGCGATGAGGGCGTGCTTGTCCTCGGTGGAGAGCAGGCGCTTGCCCTTCATCTTGTTTTCGGTGGGCAGGCGGAAGGTGAACACCGCCGGTGCCGCGCCGTGGGCCCTGGCCCACTCCACCGCGCCATTGATGACCGCGCGGTGGCCGATGTGGATGCCGTCAAAAAAGCCCATTGCCACAGCAGAGCCGTGGGCACCGCCCAGCGCAAGCGGCGCAAGCTGTGAATAGATCTGCATGAATGTTTTTTAATTCCTCTCTACAAAGAGTTTTTCGACCTTGAGCACGCCGCCGGTGATGTTCGCAAGACCCAGAAACTGACCTTCGGCATTGCGGATACGGTAACGGCCATCTGCCGCCGGGTAGCGGCTGGTGGGGCAGCCGTTGTACAGGTGCTGCTCCACCCTCGGCTCTGCCACCAGCAGAGGCAGGCTCTCGAACACGCTCTCCACCGGCAGCATCAAAGCCTGCAGCGCCTCGGGGCCTGCGTCCTTTGCCGCCTGTATCTCTTCCAGCGTGTGGGCGTCGGCCTCGGTGTAGACACCCGCCGTCGTGCGGCGCAAAGCGCTCATGGTGCCTTTCTGGCCCATAGCGGCGGCAATGTCCTCCAACAGGGTGCGGATATACGTCCCCTTGGAGCAGCGGACGGTGAGGACATATTCGTTCTCCGCCGGGCTGCCGCCGTACCGGATGTCCAGGATCTCGATGGGGCGGGCCTTCCGCTCCACCGTGACGCCCTCGCGGGCCAGCTTATAAAGGGGCTGGCCGTTGATCTTGACCGCCGAGTACATGGGCGGCGTCTGCATCCGGGGGCCGAGGAACCGGGGCAGAACAGCCAGCAGCTCGGCCTCCCCTGCCGTCACCGGGGCCGTTTCCAGCACGGTGCCGGTGATGTCGCCGGTGTCGGTCTGCATCCCCAGCCGCAGCCGGGCGCAGTAGGTCTTGGTGTGGTCGAGCTGAAGGTCCACAGCCTTGCTGGCCCCGCGCAGAACACCGGCAGAACGCCGGTGGCCATGGGGTCCAGCGTACCGCTGTGGCCCAGCTTGCGGGTGCCGAGGATGCCGCGCAGCTTGGCGATGACATCAAAGCTGGTCCACTCCATCGGCTTATCTACGATAAGGATGCCCTGCATCAGCTTTCCTCCTGCGTCTCGGGGCGATCGAGTTCCGCCTCCACCTCGGCCAGAATGGCGCTCTTGGCGTTGTCGAGGTTGCCCAGCAGCTCACAGCCCGCTGCGCGGGTGTGGCCGCCGCCGCCCAGACGCCGTGCGATGGCGCAGGCGTCCACGCCCTTGGCGGCGCGCACGCTGATGCGGTAGCTGCCGCCGGGCTGCTGACGGAGCAGCAGGCCCACTTTGACCCCCTCAATGCTGATGGGCAGGCTGGTCAGCTCTTCCAGGTCAGCCGGGTCCACGCCGCTCTGCTCGATCTCGTCCCGGGTCAGATACATCAGGGCGCAGCGGCCCTCAAGATGATATTCCAGATGGTTGCGGGCGATACGCTCCGCCTCCATCCGCTCCCGGGGCTTGGTGTCGAAGAGCAGGGTGTTCAGCTCCTCCACCTGCGCACCGGCCAGAATGAGCTTTGCAGCCACGATGTGGGTGTTGGCAGTGGTGGAAGAGAACCGGAAGCAGCCGGTGTCCGTAGCGAGGCCGGTGTAGAGGCAGTTGGCGATGAGGGGGGTGATCTCCACGCCCATCTCGCTGATGACCTCATACAGAAGCTCTGCCGCTGCGGCCGCATTGCCGTCCAGCAGGGTGAAATCCGCATAGCCGCTGTTGCCCGTGTGGTGGTCGATGCAGAGATCGATATGACGGGTATACTGCGGCATGCCGTTGTTTTCGCCAAAGAGCTGCACGCTGGCAACATCCACGGCCACAACGGTCTTGGGCTCAAACTCGCCCCGGAACGGCACCGGTGCGGTAAAGCTGTAGCGGGAAGGCACTGCATCGGAGCAGAGGACAGCTGCCGTCTTGCCCAGCGCCTTGAGCGCGTGGCAGAGGGCGCTGCCGCAGCCGATGGTGTCGCCGTCCGGGTTTTTATGACACAGGATCAGAATGTTGTCCGCAGCACAGAGGCGCTCGGCCATCTGCTGCACATTGAGCTGTTCTGTCATTTGATGGTTCCATCCTTTCCGCAGCGCTGGATTTATTCCTCGGTCTCGGCGGGCTGGGAGTCCTCCGCGTCGCCGTTCACATTCAGCGTGCGGAGCAGCTCGTTGATGTGGGCTGCATAGGCGGCACCGTCGTCCTCCACAAAGATGAAGCGGGGTGCCTTGCGGATGTGCATTTTCTTGCTCACTTCGGTGCGCACATGGCCTGCGGCGCGGTTCAGGGCCTCGATGGCGGGCTTGGGGCCGTCCTCACGGCCCATCACGCTCACATAGACCTTCGCCACGTCCAGGTCGGGCGTCACATCCAGCCGGGTGACGGTCAGCAGACCGCCCTCCAGCCGCGGGTCTTTCAGCCGTCCGATGATGGCGATGAGCTCACGCTTCATGTCCTGCGCCAGACGGCCCATATTTTTCTGAGACATAGTTTCTCCTCTGAAAAGCCCGTTATCACCGCCCGGGGGCGGTGATAACAGCAGCTTCAACTCTTAGTCGCGGTATTCTTCCATCTTGAAGGCCTCGTAGACGTCGCCTTCCTTGACGTCGGCAAACTTTGCCAGAGTGACGCCGCACTCGTAGCCCTCGGCCACTTCCTTGGCGTCGTCCTTGAAGCGCTTCAGAGATGCGATCTCGTCCTCCGTGATGACGATGCCGTCACGGACGACACGCACCTTGCTGTCGCGGGTGATCTTGCCGCTGGTGACACGGCAGCCTGCGACGGTGCCGACGTTGGAGATCTTGTAGACCTGACGGACCTGCAGCTCGCCCAGAGACACCTCGCGGAACTTGGGAGCCAGCATACCCTTCATAGCGTCGGTGACGTCGTTGATGGCGTCATAGATGACGCGGTACATACGCATCTCGACCTTGGTGGCAGCGGCCTCTTCCTTCGCCACGTTGTCGGGGCGGACGTTGAAGCCGATGATGATGGCGTTGGATGCGTCGGCCAGGTCAACGTCGGACTTGCTGATGGCGCCGACACCGGCGTGGATGACGCGGACGCGGACCTCGTCGTTGGAGATCTTCTCGAGGCTCTGCTTGACGGCCTCGGCGGAGCCCTGCACGTCAGCCTTGACGACGATGGCCAGCTCCTTCATATCGTTCTGAGCCATCTGGCTGAACAGGTTATCCAGCGTGACCTTCTGGAAGGCAGAGAACTGCTTCTCCTTGGCGGCAGCGATGCGCTGCTCGGCCAGCTCACGGGCCAGACGCTCGTCCTCGACGGCCTCGAACAGGTCGCCGGCCTCAGGCACAGCGGTCAGACCGGTGATCTCCACAGGGGTGGAGGGGCCGGCGTCGTTCAGCAGAATGCCCTTGTCGCTGCGCATGGTACGCACACGGCCCACGGCGGTACCGGCGATGATGACGTCGCCGGAGTGGAGGGTGCCGTTCTGCACCAGAATGGTGGCGATGGGGCCCTGGCCCTTGTCCAGACGGGCCTCGACGACAGCGCCCTTGGCACGGCGGTTGGGGTTGGCCTTCAGCTCCATGACCTCGGCTTCCAGCGCGATGCGCTCCAGCAGGTCGTTGATGCCCATGCCGGTCAGAGCAGAGACCGGGGGATGCAGGCGACATCGCGCCCCAGTCCTCGGTGATGATGCCGTACTTGGTCAGGCCCTCCATCACGCGCTCGGGTTGCGTGGGCTTATCCATCTTGTTCATGGCCACGATGAGCTTGACGTTGGCGGCCTTGGCGTGGTTGATGGACTCGACCGTCTGGGGCATGATGCCGTCATCGGCGGCGACGACCAGAACTGCAATATCGGTCATGTTGGCACCGCGGGCGCGCATGGAGGTGAATGCCTCGTGGCCCGGGGTATCCAGGAAGGTGATGAGGCTGTCATTGACCTTGACCTGATATGCACCGATGGCCTGAGTGATGCCGCCGGCCTCGCCTGCGGTGACGTTGGTCTTGCGGATAGCGTCCAGGATACTGGTCTTGCCGTGGTCAACGTGGCCCATGACGCAGACGACCGGGGGACGGGTGACGAGATCGTCCTGAGAATCCTCCTCCTGGGTGAACAGGCGCTCCTCGATGGTGACGTGGACTTCCTTCTCGACCTTGGCGTGGAACTCCTCCGCCACCAGAGCGGCGGTATCGAAATCGATGATGTCGTTGATGGCGTGCATCTCACCCATCTGCATGAACTTGGCGATGACCTTGCCGGCCTGCTGCTTCAGGCGGGCAGCCAGCTCACCGACGGTGATCTCATCGGGGATGAGGACCTTCAGCTGCGCATTGCGGGCCTTTTCCAGCTGGATGCGCTGCAGACGCTCGAACTCGGTCTCGCGCTTGCCCTTCTGGAACTGCTGGCGCTGGCGCTGGCCGCGCTGGGTGAACTTCTGCTTGTTGCCCTGCGGGGTGGGCTTGCGGCGGTTCTCGGTGTTCTTGGTGGAGGCCAGATCGTCGTAACGGGCGTCGAAGCGGTCCACGTTCATATCGACGGTGCGGGTATCGACGGTGACCTGATTGTCCTCGCGGCGGACAGAGACGGACTGAGCGGAAGCTGCAGTAGCCTTTGCGCCGGTCTCACGGGCCAGCTCGCTCAGGGAGACGGTCTTCTCCTCGCGCTTCTTGTGCTGCTCGTTCTTCTTGTTGCTTTGCTTGGCAGCGGGCTTTGCCTCGGCCACTGCGGGCTCAGCCTTGGGAGCCTTGGGAGCCTCGGGCTTCTTTTCGGCCTTGGGCTCTGCCTTCTTCTCGGCGGGCTTCGGCTCAGCCTTGGGGGCCTTGGCGCTGTTCAGGAACTCGTCCAGGCTCTTGACGCTGTTGTCCTTGCTGAACTTCTCCAGCAGATAGTTCAGCTCGTTCTCCTCCAGAGTGGAGCTGTTCTTCTTGCCGGTGCTGCCCATGGCGTTCAGCTCGTCGAGGACCTTCTTGGCAGAGATGCTCAGGTCCTTTGCAAAATCGCTCACTTTATATTTTACGATCATTCGCTCATATCCTCCTCAGTTTGAATTGCTCCGCACGCCGTCAGCCGGTCAAAGCAGAGCTTGGCGAGGTTGCGGTCGGTGACGGCATAAATGGCCACCGGTTTGCGGCTGATGTCAGCCAGCTTATCCTGTGTCAGCGGCATGGGGATGACGTCCACCATATCGCCCACAGCGTAGTTGAGCCGCTGCACGGTCTTGGGGCTGGCGTCGGACGCAGTCATCACGAGCCATGCCTTGCCCTTGACGACGGCGTCTTCCACCGCGTCAAAGCCCATGGTCAGAGCGCCCGCCTTGCGGCAGAGGCTCACGGCTTGGAACAGGGCCTCATTCGGCTCAAGGGCCGGTTTTGCGGGGGCGTTATGCTTCTTTGCCATCGCGGTCGGCCTCCTTTTCTGCTTCCACACTGGCCAGCTGCTGGGCCAGTGCATCGTATACCTCGGCGGGGACCGGCTGCTCAAAGCAGCGCTCCAGCGCCTTCTTCTTTTTTGCCTTTGCAAGGCAGGCGGCATCCGGGCAGAGGTAAGCACCGCGGCCGGGCTTCTTGCCCACGGGGTCGATGCTGATCTCTCCGCTGGGTGCGCGCACCACACGCACCAGTTCCTTCTTGGGGCGGCTGGTCAGGCAGCCGATGCACTGGCGGGCAGGGATCTTCTTTTGTGCCATCCGGTTTTCCCTCCTTCGGCAGGTGTTCCGCGCTTATTCTGCGGCGGTGTCTTCGGTCTTCTCAGCCTCGGCAGCCTTCGGCTCTTCCTCGCCGTAGTAGCCGCTCTCGGGGCGGATGTCGATATTGTAGCCGGTCAGGCGGGCGCACAGACGGGCGTTCTGGCCCTTGTTGCCGATGGCAAGGCTCAGCTGCTGATCCGGCACGGTCACGCGGCAGGAACGGGTCTCGCCGGGCAGCAGCTCGACCTTGACCACCTTTGCGGGGCTGAGAGCTGTGGAGATGAACTCGGAGATGTCCTCGCTCCACTTCACGATGTCGATCTTCTCGCCGCCCAGCTTCTCGACCACAGCGGCCACACGGTCGCCGTGGGGGCCGATGCAGGCAGAGACGGGGTTGACGTTGGCGTCCTTGGACCAGACAGCCATCTTGGTGCGGGCGCCGGCCTCGCGGCTGATGGCCTTGACCTCGACGGTGCCGTCGTAGATCTCAGGCACTTCCAGCTCGAACAGGCGCTTGACGAGGCCGGGGTGGGTGCGGCTGATCATGACGCGGGGGCCGCGCTCGCTTGCCACGACATCCACGATGTAGACCTGCAGCATCTGGCCCTCGGTGTAGACCTCGCCGGGGACCTGCTCGTTGCGGGGCAGGATGGCCTCGCCGCCCTTGCCCAGGTCGAGGGCAACGATGCCCTTCTCGGGGTCAACGCGGGTGACGGTGGCCTGCACGATGTCGTGGGCGCGGGACTGGATCTCGCTCAGCTGCTGGCTGCGCTCGGCCTCACGGATGCCCTGACGGATGACATGCTTTGCGGTCTGGGCGGCGATGCGGCCAAAGTCCTTGGTCTTGAGGGGGGTCACGACGCGGTCGCCCACCTGATAGCTCTTGCGGATGTGCTGAGCCTCGGTGATGCCGATCTCGCTGTGCTCGTCGTACCAGTCCTCATCGGCCACGACGTCCTGGATGAGGGCGACGTTGAACTTGCCGGTGTCGGGGTCGATCTCGACCATGACGTGGTCGTCCTCGACCTCGTAGTTCTTCTTCACGGCGATGACGATCGCAGCCTTGATCTTTTCGATCAGGTACTCCGCGGTGATGCCGCGCTCGTGCTCCAGCATGGAGAGAGCTTCAAAAAATTCGTTGTTCGCTGCTGCCATTTTTCGGGTTCCTCCTAGTTTATAATGGTATCTTCTCTCGATTCATCTTTGGCTCTCCCTCTGGGAGAGCTGGCGCGGAACGCGCCTGAGAGGGTTATTCTTAATCGAACAGATGTTCGTCGTCACAGAGATGGACGCCGGATGCGGCGTTCACCTCAAAGCTCACCGGGCCGTTCTCCGTCTCGACCGTGACGGTGCTGCCCTCGCGGCCTTTCAGGATGCCGGCAAACTCGCGCACGCCGTCGGCGGTGGGGCGGATGAGCTTGACGCCGATCTTCTCGCCTCTGAGTGCCTCGTAGTGCTCCGGGCGGGTCAGCCTGCGGCCAAGGCCGGGGCTGCCCACCTCGAGATAATAGCTCTGGTCGATGGGGTCTGCCTCATCGAGGATGGGGTCCAGCGCGTGGGACACTTCGGCACAGGTGTCGGTGTCCATGGTGCCGTCCCTGTCGATGAGCACACGGAGATACCAGTCCGGCCCTTCCTTCTCAAAGACCACATCCCACAGGCGCAGGCCCATGCCCTCCACGACGGGGCGGACAAGCGCTTCGACTCTCTGGGCGGTGTTGCCGCCAGACTGCTTCGCCATAAAAAACCTCCAAACAAACAAGAAAAGCGGACCTTGCGGCCCACTTTCCAATAAAACTATAGCGTACTACTAGAATATAGCATACTCTTGCGGATTATGCAAGCTTTTTCGTGAAAAATCCTCTTCTCACAGCACCCAGACGCCGTCGCGGAACAGCTCCACGGTGCGGCCGTCGCGGCACTTGCCGGTGATATGGCTGTCCTCGGCGCCCACCATGACGTCCTCGTGGATGGCGGACTGGTTCATGCCCCGGGCCAGCAGCTCGTCCTTGGTCAGGCGGGTGCCGTTCTCGGTGGTGCCGGGATAGCTGGCGCCAAAGGCGATGTGGCAGGCAGCGTTCTCATCGAAGAGGGTGCTGTAGAACAGCGCGCCGCTGCGGTTGATGGGGCTGGACGCCGGAACCAGCGCCACTTCGCCGATGCTCCGTGCGCCCTCGTCGGTGTCCAGAAGCTGGCCCAGCAGATCAGCGCCCTCGTCGGCACCGTGCTCCACGACCCGGCCATCCTTGAAGGTGACATGGAAGCCCTTGATGAGCTGGCCGTTGAAGACGTAGGGCTTGGTGCCGTAGACGATGCCGTTCACCCTGTCCTTGTGGGGGCGGTAAAGACCTCTTCGGTGGGGATGTTGGGCAGGAAGACCACGCCCTTTTCGCTGACGCTGGCGGCACTCTCCCAGACGGCCTTGTCGGCGATGCCGACGGTCAGGTCGGTGCCGTTGCTGCTCTCGAAGTGGACGCTCTCGAGGTCGAGGGCGTTCATCTTGTCCTTCAGGCCGGTCAGACGGTCGAGGTGGGCCTTCCACTCGCTGACGGGGTCGCCGCCCGTCACGCGGCAGACGTCGAAGATGAGCTGCCAGAGCTTCTCGATGGCCGCAGCCTCGTCCAGCTCCGGGAATATCTTCTTCGCCCACGGGGCGCTGGGCATGGCGGCGATGGACCACTGGACGCGGTCGTTCATGGTGTACTCCCGCCACGGAGCCATGAACTTGCGCTGCGCAGCGTTCACACGGCTGATCTTCGCGCCGTCCAGACCGGCGTAGACCTCGGGGTCGTCGGCAAGGATGTGGAGGACGCAGACGCCGCCCTCGCTCTCGGCGTAGTCGAGATAGCGGCGGAGCTGATAAGATTTGAAGTCGGTCAGGGCTTCCTCGCTGCCCAGCTCCATCCGGCTGCGGGAGACCTCGTTGTCGCTCCAGTTTACCAGCACGTCCCGGGCGCCGGCCTCGTAGGCACTGCGCACGCACAGACGGGCCAGCGGGGCGGCCTCGAGGCAGCAGTTGATGACAAGGGTCTGGCCCGGCTGAGGGTTGACGCCCACACGGACGATGAAATCGGCGTATTTTTTCAGAAGAAGAGTAAAGTTTTCCACAGAATATCCTTTCTGCCGTGTAAACCACGGCGGTGCATTTTCTACCTGACAGTATAACCGCTCCCGGGCGAATTGTCCACCCGATAAAAACAAAACAGATGCTTCTGCCGGTTGAAAAATCGGGAAACATCTGTTATACTAGTGTATGAGAGTGCTGTCTACATAACGGCAGGCGGTCTACACCTTTCCGGCCTTACGTCGGGAAGGCGAGCATTTTTGTTATGCCCCCGACGCTCCACTGCGAAAGGGGGGATGCTTCATGACGCTTTTAGAGACTCTGGCTCTGCTCACGTTGCTTGCAACTGTGGGCTTTGGCATGTTCGACATTGCGTGGAAGATCTTCAACAACAAAAAATGACCGCCCAGTCTAGCCCACTCGTGCGATCATTTCTTGTAATTGATTAGCGGGAAAGGTGCTGACCGTTTGCCAGACAGCGCTTTCTTTAGTTGTATTATACCACAGCCCCGCCGAAATTGCAACGGCGGGGCTGTGATATTTTCGATGTCGCATGGAAAATCTTCAATAACAAAAAATGATTACCCTCAGTGTCTCAAGCCCGAGCGGTCATTCTTTGTAATTGACCAACCGGAAAGGTGCTGACCGTTTGCCGGACAGCGCTTTCTTTAGTTGTATTATACCACAGCCCCGCCGAAATTGCAACGGCGGGGCTGTTTTTTCACTCACAAAAGCGAGATTTTATCAGAACTCGATCTTGCTCTCGATGTAGCTCTTCAGCTCGGAGATGGGCATACGCACCTGCTCCATGGTGTCGCGGTCGCGGACGGTGACGCAGTTGTCGGCTGCGATGCCCTTGGCCTCGTCGCCCACGGTGTCGAAGTCCACGGTGATGCAGTAGGGGGTGCCGATCTCGTCCTCACGGCGGTAGCGCTTGCCGATGGAGCCGGTATCGTCGTAGTCCACCATGAAGTACTTGCTCAGCTCGTTGCGGATCTCCATGGCCTTGTCGCCCAGCTTCTTGCTCAGGGGCAGGACAGCGCACTTATAGGGAGCCAGAGCCGGGTGCAGATGCAGGACGGTGCGGATGTCCTCCTTGCCCTTGCTGTCGGTCAGATGCTCCTCGTCGTAGGCCTCGCACAGGAAGGCCAGCGCCACGCGGTCGCAGCCCAGAGAGGGCTCGATGACGTAGGGGATGTAGTGCTCGTTGGTCTCGCTGTCGAAATACTCGAGGCTCTTGCCGGAGGCCTCCTGATGGCGGCTCAGGTCGTAGTTGGTGCGGTCGGCGATGCCCCACAGCTCGCCCCAGTCGGTGAAGGGGAAGGCGTACTCGATGTCGGTGGTGGCGCGGCTGTAGAAGGCCAGCTCGGCAGGCTCGTGGTCGCGCAGGCGCAGATGCTCCTTCTTGATGCCGAGGCTCAGCAGCCAGTTCTCGCAGTAGTCCTTCCAGTAGCTGAACCACTCGAGGTCGGTGCCGGGCTTGCAGAAGAACTCGCACTCCATCTGCTCGAACTCGCGGGTGCGGAAGGTGAAGTTGCCCGGGGTGATCTCGTTGCGGAAGGCCTTGCCCACCTGACAGACGCCGAAGGGCAGCTTGCGGCGGGTGGTGCGCTGGATGTTGGCAAAGTTGACGAAGATGCCCTGCGCCGTCTCGGGGCGGAGGTAGCAGGTGGAAGAGCTGTCCTCGGTGACGCCGATGGCGGTCTTGAACATCAGGTTGAACTTACGGATGGGGGTGAAGTCGTGCTTGCCGCAGACGGGGCAGACCACGTCCTCGTGCTCGGCGATGAAAGCGTCCATCTCGTCAAAGCTCATGGCGTCCACGTTCACCTCGGGGTGCTCGTCGCCGATGAGCTTGTCGGCGCGGTGGCGGGCCTTGCAGGCGCGGCAGTCCAGCAACGGGTCCGAGAAGCCGGCCACGTGGCCGGTGGTGACCCAGGTCTGGGGGTTCATGAGGATGGCGGCATCGAGGCCCACGTTGTAGGGGCTCTCCTGCACGAACTTTTTCAGCCATGCCTTTTTGACGTTGTTCTTGAACTCGACGCCCAGAGGGCCGTAGTCCCAGCTGTTGGCCAGACCGCCGTAAATCTCAGAGCCGGGGAAGACATAGCCCCGGTTCTTGCAGAGATTGACGATCATATCAAGGGTCTTTTCGCTCTGTTCCATTGTAAGTACATCCTTTCCGTCCGCGGCTGGTTTGCCGTGTCGTGTTGCGTCGTTGTCCCGGCGGCTTTCCCCGCAGCCGGGCCTGCTTTTCCTGTTGAAAGCAGAGTACCTTTACTTTATCATGTTTTGCGGGGATTGTAAAGGCCCGGCCCCGCGCTCCGCCCCCGCCCCCAACTACCCAAAAAAACCAAGGCCCGGAGCGTTCCCGCTCCGGGCCTTGGAGTCATTTCTCAATGTGTATCACAGACCGGGTCTGTAATGATTTGAGCAGATGGGGTGATTACTGGTTAGCGCCAGCCTCGAAGACGATGATTGCGTAATTGGTGGTCGTCTTGGTGCTGCCCGCAGTAGTGGTCACGCTCTTGAAGTCAATGCCGAACTTAGCAGTCTTCTTGGTAGCATCAGCGTCGTAGTCCTTAATCTTTGCAGCCTCTGCGCCAAAGCCCTTCTGAGTAACAGCCTTACGCAGATCGACAGCACGAGTAGTCCACTCGCTCTTATTGCTGGTCTTCACCTTAGTAATATCAACAACGTAGGTGAAATACTTGTTGGTGCCATTGGTGTACTCAACGAGCTTGCCAACATAGGTGGCGGCGAAGTTGGTGGCCTTGCCTGCCTTCATGCCAGAGGCATCGCTCTCCTTGCCCCAAGCCTTGCCAGCAATGTTGTTCAGCTCGCTCTTGTAGTCGTACTTGGTCTCTTTCTCAGCGGTCGCACCAGTAGCCTCAGCAGCATTCTTGACCTGGTCGCTGTTCAGAGCGTTCTCCAGAGCCTTTGCCTTGACCTTGTCGCTCAGAGCGCAGCCAGTCAGCATAGACACTGCCATAACACCGGTCAGGACGACGGCCAGAAGTTTCTTTGCCATTTTCATGATTTTTGCCTCCATAAATAAAAAATGAATTATACAGGCAGGCCATCCATTTCCGGCTGTCGGCCTGTGCTATCATTATACCCCACCCATCATTTTTGTCAATATCTTCTTCGCATTTTTATCACCTTTACAAATTCTTCTCTTTTCTGTCGTGCATTTTCCACAAATTCACGGTAGCCCTCTCAGTCTCGCTTCGCTCGACAGCTCCCCCAGAGGGGGAGCCTTTGGCAGGCCGGTTCACTTTCCACTGGACGAGCAAAGCACGATGTCTCGGAAACGGTAGTGCTCCGCTGTCTGGGCCAGCGACAGCTTGACAAGGAGCGTTGTCCAGAAGCCGCTGGCCTTTGCAGCAAGGCCCGCCCTTTTTGCGCCCCGTCGGGCT
>ENA-OQJN01000611-OQJN01000611.1-human-gut-metagenome-genome-assembly--contig:-NODE-611-length-13678-cov-2.783411_pt1 | contig 13678 bp, 10 predicted proteins | sample MGYA00242610_ERZ504777 | MGnify/ENA primary metagenome ERZ504777 (study PRJEB26092, sample SAMD00036350) | human gut metagenome | host: Homo sapiens | study: EMG produced TPA metagenomics assembly of... | reverse complement strand
ACAAGTTCCAACAAGATGATGGTACCGACAACTACTTCAACGGAGAGATCAACGGAGAGGAGGGCAAGATCATAAACAAACTCACCCTCACCCCTCCCGCCGATACCGATATGACAATAAAGCTCAACGAGGTAACCTCCGCGACCACCCTCATCAACGGGACCGGGAAGACCAACCTCACCTTGAGCGGCACGAACAGTCTGGGTGCGGTCACGATCGAGCCCGGCAACGAATTGACGCTCACCCCCGGCGAGAATGCCGGCGACCTTGTCAACACCGCGGTCACCAACAAGGGCCATTTCACGGATCTTACCGCACGAGTGCCCACCGTGACACTCCCCGGCAACATCACCCTCGAACGGATAGACCCGGCGGCAAGTACCCCGATACCATCCACTGACAGCTACGCGGAGCTTAAGGCCGGCATAACCGCCCCCGAAGGCACCGCCATGGATTTGACGTATCTATGGCAGATTTTCAACGCACAGGCCGGCACATGGTCTACCGCCCCGGACGACTCGCAGCTGCGCAACGCCTCGAATACCTACAGGACGAGAACCGTAGGCCAGTATCGTTGCCTAGTTACCGCCACCGTAACCGTAAACGTAAACGGCACGCCCACGACCACGACGCTCGCCACGCCCCCGGCTGCCGTAACTCCCGTAACTCCCATAACGCCTCCTACGCCACAGCCCGCTACCTATACCGTAACCCTCCCTGCCTTGGTAGGAGCCTCCACCACCCCTGCAGCCGGAGCGCATATGGTAACCGAAGGCGACGGCTTCTCCTTCACCCTCACCTTGGACGCAGACTATGACCAGTCCGTCCCCGTAGTGACCGTGAACGGAAACGCCCTCACCCCCGATGCAAGCGGCAAGTACACGATCGTCGATATTTCCGCCAACCTGACCGTAGCGATCACCGGTATCGTGAGAAATACCACGACCGGTATCGAGCAAGTGGAAAACGCTACCTTGATCCGTGCCGAGAGCGGAGCCTTGCTGATCCGTACGCCAGTCTCCGTGACAGCGCAGGTGATCGCCCTCACCGGAAACGTAGTCCACACGGTACGGCTTCCCGCCGGAGACAGTCGTGTAGATGGCTTGGCTAGCGGTATCTATATCGTCCGCCTATCCAATGAGATAACGAAGAAAGTGATAATCCGATAGGCAAGGTTTCACGAGTGAGAGCGGCTGTCATCGCCGCTCTCACAAAAAGAGGTTGTTAGAATGCCCATTGTTAGGTTCTTATAGTCGCAGTTATAAGCATCTTACAATGGGCATTCTAGTAACCTTACGATAGGCATCGTAATCAGGATAGGATAAAAGAGGTCGTTTTTAGCGTTCCAATAAGTCCAAGACCAGCTCGAAGCCTTCAGCGCCGCTATAATAAGGATCCGGGACGTGATCGTACAACTTATTCCGGGAGAACTCAGTCATCTGATGGATCTTAGCGACGGATTCCAGATCGGGAGCCATCCGTTTCAAGTCCGTTATATTTTGGTCGTCCATGCCGATAATCAAATCGAAGTCATGAAAGTCCCACTGACGTACCGGACGGGAGATCGAATCCAACGAATATCCCCTACGGGCCGCATGCGCCCGCATCCGTGAATCCGCCCGGTCTCCCTCATGATACCCGGTGATCCCGGCGGAATCGATCTCGATCCGATCTCCCAATCCCGCATCCTTCACCAACTTCTTCATTACCGCCTCCGCTGACGGAGAGCGACATATATTCCCCAAGCACACAAACAACAACCGTACCTTCTCCTCCTTCATCACTAAGCTCCTTTCCATTAATTTTCAATTTTCAATTCTCAAGCCGGGTCCACATCATAATGAACCAGCAACTGCTTAAACGGTACATATCCTTGCATCTCAGTATGAATACCCTCCAATATCTCACGAAGCGGAGCGATCCCGGCGGATATCTCGATCTTCAAGACGATCTTCTTGATATGAAGCGTCTGTACCCGGGTGATAGGCGGCGTAACCGGTCCCAACACCCGCTCACCTAAACGAGCACGAAGTTTCTCGGCGTATAAAGCAGACATTTCCTGCAAAGCCTCCTCATTCCGACTCCGAAGGATCAAGACGATCAAACGGTAGTAAGGCGGGTAACGGAACATACTACGCTCGCTCAATTGCAAGCTCACCATTTCCTTATAAGCAAAATGCTGCACCATACGGATCAAAGGATGCTCCGGCTGAGTAGTCTGCAAGATCACCGTACCCCGCTTATCCCGTCGTCCGGCACGTCCGCTAACCTGTACCATCAATTGATAAGCCCGCTCGTGCGCCCGGAAGTCTGGGAAATTCATCAGGCTATCGGCGCTCAAGATTCCGACCACGCTGACATTCCCGAAATCCAATCCCTTCGACAACATCTGGGTACCAATCAAGATTTGTGTCTTCCCCTTCTCGAAATCCGAGATGATCCGCTCGTAAGCCGTGCGGGTACGGGCCGTATCGAAATCCAGCCGCTCCACCTTCGCCACAGGGAATTGCCCAGCGATCTCCTCCTCTACCTTCTCTGTACCGAAACCTTGCATCTTGAACTCCGTCCCCTTACACTCGGGACATACCTGCGGCAAGCGGTAAGTATAACCGCAATAATGGCAAACCAGCTGATTATGCGCCTTGTGGTAAGTAAGGCTAACGTCGCAATTCACGCAATGAGGCACCCACCCGCACCCCCGACACTCGATCATCGGGGCGAATCCCCGGCGGTTCTGGAACAAGATCGCTTGCTCACCCCGGGATAAAGCCTCCCGCACCTTCTCCACCAACAGAGGGGAGAAAAGGGTATCTTTCATGATCTTCTTGCGCTTTAGCTCCTTCACGTCCACCGTAATAATCTCCGGCATCAAGCAATCACCGTAGCGGGTGGATAGCTCGACCAGACCGTATTTCCCCGCCGTAGCGTTGAAATAAGAGTCGATGGAAGGGGTGGCGGAACCCAATAAGGTCTTACCACCGTGCATACCCGCCAAGACGATGGCAGCGTTACGGGCATGGTAACGGGGTGCCGGGTCTTGCTGCTTATACGTATTCTCATGCTCCTCGTCCACGATAATCAAGCCCAAGTCCTTAAACGGAAGGAAGAGGGAAGAGCGGACCCCCAATACCAGCATAGGCTCGTCGCTATGCAGCAGCTTGTTCCAGACCTCCACCCGCTCGTTGTCCGAGAACTTAGAGTGGTAGACCAATAGCTTATCCCCGAATAATTTCGCCAGCCGTTCCGTGATCTGGGTCGTGATAGCGATCTCCGGCAACATATATAAAACCTGCCGCCCCAGCCGCAAGACCTCATGGATCAAACGGACGTATATCTCGGTCTTACCACTGGAAGTCACGCCATGAAGCAAGCAAACCTCCTTCGTCTTGAAAGCCTCATGGATCTCTCCGTAGGCTTTCTCTTGCGCCGGACTGAGCGGATTCGGCTCTTGCAAGCGGCAGACGGATACTTGTAAACGACCCACCTCTTTCTCGTAACTCTCCAAGATACCCCGTTTCAGCAGACCCTCCAATACCGCAGAGGTATAACCACTGCGTTCCAATAGCTCTTTCTTGGAAAGCTCCTTCGATAAAGCGGATTCAAGGTATGGCTTAAATCCAAGAAGCTGACCAACAGAAGCTCTTGCTTCTTCGCCCTTTTCAATTCTTCGAACACCGCCTGCAATTTCGTCTCATCCCAGTAAGCTTCGGCCAAACGGATAAACGCCTGTGTCTTGGGAACGAATCCTCGCTTTAGCTCCTCGCTCACCTCGACCGCCCTTTCACCATCAAGGAAGAGACGATCGGGACAACATTTCGGAGACCGGTCTTCTTCTCCAACTCCGAGATCGTCAATTTCAAAACCCCGCTAAAGGCATCCAGTACCGCTTGCTCGTTCGGGCGCAAGGGGGCGGTAGCCTCGAAATCCTCATTATAAGTAACCGCCGTCTCGCTTTCCAACTTTAAGCCGGAAGGCAAGGCCGCCTTATACACGTCGCCCAGCTTACATATATAATAAGAAGATATCCATTTCCAGAAACGGAGTTGCGGACGGCGGAGCACCGGAGTGGCATCCAGCAAAGCGTAGATCTCCTTCGTCTCAAAATCGGATACCGGTTCCCGGTCGTGTACCTCCATGACGATGGCCGTATAATATCGTTTCTTCCCGAAATGCACGATCACCCGGCAACCGGGAGTCACGGCTCTTTCCATATCTTCGGGTATCCGATAGGTATAGCTATTCTCCAAAGGAAGGGGAAGTATGACGTCCGCATATTTCATTCAAACAGGTGTTTCATTACGAGCCCAAAAATAACAAAAAAGGCCGGACTTCTAAAGCCCAGCCTCTCTCATTTTATTTCACCTATTTAGAACAAGATCGCTGCCGTGATAGACCATCCACGATTCTTTCCGGCACCGTCGGAGAGGTTCACCTTCTCAATGCTATAGTTATCAGTCAGTCCCAGACCATAATTGAAACCCACCTGCAAGTGGCTGATCAACTCCACGCCGGCACCGAAGTTAAGGCCTGCGCTGAAATTCTTCGCCTTCACCTGATCCGCTACGGAACCCGGGATATCCCAAAATTTATCACCGCCTACACGGAAACCGATATACGGACCGGCTGCCAGATACGCTTTGACGATCGGTAAGCCGAATTTCCATTTCAAGTTGACCGGAACATCGATATAATCCGTCTTCATCGAAGTCTTAACCCCGCCAACCGAAGTCGTCTCCAAACCTTTTTGCGAATACAACACGGCCGCATCGATCCCGACACCCACCAACGGCAAAGTCGTCTCGATCATCGGCCCCACTTGGAAGCCGGTTACGTTATCCGCTTTCAACACGTCCGAGTTGAAATGGACAGACGATATATTCACACCTCCCTTGATACCGAATTTAAGCTGAGCGTTCGCCGGAAGCGCCATCAACGCTAACAAGGCAACCATAAAAAATCCCACGATTTTCTTCATATTCATACTTCTTTTGTTAATTACTCGTTGCAAATAAACGCACTTTTCTAATAATAAACAAATATTCTCTATAGAGTGTTCACGGAATACCCCAGTCCTTTAAACTCAAAGAAAGCATGCATCTTACATACGGAGCTCATCCCGTCGGTCAGATTCATGCTTCTTTCCCTAATTATTATGGCAAAATAATTATCCGAAACCATGAGACGACTTGATAAGAAAACCTTGGATAAAGAATAGTAAAAACCGGATACGGTTCTTGCGTTCTCTTCCGGCCTTTCCTCGAAGCCGTCGAAAATATACACGCCTTGCAGGTCTTCTGACTTACTTCCGGTCTTAAGCGCCTTCCCATTCACTTGAATGAACAGTGGCAACAGTATTGCTCAACCCGTTTATGAAGCTTACAGCAGCGGGACTGTCCGGGATTCTCACCCGATTCCCTTTTAATCCCTATCCGGCGATTGCCGAAAGGGAACAAAGCATGTAGCAAAGATACATAAAGTTTTGATGTAGCCTAACACTTTCCACAAAAAATATCCCTATATTCCCGGTTCCTGATATAACATAAAGCCGCCCCGATAGCCGTGCGATACTCGGCATACTCCGGTATCTTGAAATGGACATCGCACATCTCCTCCAGACGGGGGAAAATATCCGGGCATTGCGGCAAGCGAGTCAGGTTACCGATCAACACGATATTCTTGATATCGCCATTTAACGAGGCGAAAACAGCTCCTTGCCCGATAGTCTGCAAGACCATATGAACGATACCGAGAGCGATATCCTCAACCTTAGCGTTCGCATCCGCTTTTCCAAAAATAGAGGCTGTCACGTCTAGCGGCAGGCCGGGTAGCGGATGCGGCGTAATATCCCGGATATGCAAGTCGATATCATTCAGGGAACCATGCTCAGCCAAAGACGCTATTTGGTGAAAGTCATGCGTTTTCAATAATAGCTTAGACAAGCCGAGGATGGTTCCGCCACCGATACCCAATCCCCCGATATGCTCGACCGTGGAGCCTTGTACCTTGACAAAAGAGGTACCCGTTCCCATGCTGACCACCAACAGGCTATCCAGTCCCGTATTATACTGCGCCCCTAGCCCATTTGCGAGGAACTCATCCGTCTTCGCGGTTGGTAAGCCATATAAAGGTTGATCGATATAGGCGCTACCTACACCCGTCAAGATCACTTTCTCTATATTCGAGAGTGAGATGTTATTATCATAAATATATTTACCGAAGGCCCCGAATAAAGAGGTTACCGGATCGGTAGCTTTCACGAACATCGGGTTCTTGATCTTCTTATCCTCCACACCGACGATCTTGGTCGTGCTACCTCCCACGTCTATACCTATAACGATTCCCATGATTCTTTCCCTTTTAATTGAATAATCGCTACAAAAGTACATAAACCCGTATACAATACTAAAAAAGGCCGGACAAAATCAATTGTCCAGCCTCTCTTTATTAAAAAACCGTAAGGTTTAAATGCTATTTATTCGCCTAACAAGATCTCTAGGATCTGGCAAGCTGCCTTCGATACGGAAGTACCCGGGCCAAAGATAGCGGCAACGCCAGCCTTATACAAGAAGTCATAGTCTTGAGCCGGGGATTACACCACCAGCGATAACGATGATATCCTCACGACCTAATTTCTTCAACTCCTCGATAACCTGCGGAACCAACGTCTTATGACCAGCGGCCAAAGAAGAAACGCCCATTACGTGAACATCGTTCTCTACAGCTTGACGGGCAGCCTCGGCCGGAGTCTGGAACAACGGTCCCATATCTACGTCGAACCCACAGTCAGCATAACCGGTAGCAACAACCTTAGCGCCACGGTCATGTCCGTCCTGACCCATCTTAGCGATCATGATACGAGGCTGACGGCCCTCTTTCTTAGCGAATTGCTCGCAAAGCTCGCAAGCTTTCTGGAAGTCTGCGTCTTTCTTAGTTTCTGATGAATACACGCCTGAAATAGTTCTAATGATTGCTTTATAACGACCTACAACCACCTCGCAAGCATCGGAGATCTCTCCCAATGACGCACGCAAGCCGGCAGCCTTAACAGCCAACTCTAATAAATTGCCCTTCTTCGTCTTCACGCACTCCGTGATATCAGCCAAAGCTTTTTGAACAGCGGCTTCGTCACGGTTAGCACGCAACTCCTTCAAAGCGGCGATCTGCTCGTTACGTACGGCTGTATTATCAATCTCAAGGATATCGATCGGATCTTCCTTCGGCAAACGATATTTGTTAACACCAACGATGGTCTGAACACCTGAGTCGATACGAGCCTGTGTACGAGCGGCCGCTTCCTCGATACGCATCTTAGGAAGACCTGTCTCGATGGCTTTCGCCATACCACCCATGCTCTCGATCTCTTGGATCAACGCCCAACCTTTATGTACCAATTCATTCGTCAAAGACTCTACATAGTAAGAACCAGCCCACGGGTCGATTTCCTTACAGATCTTAGTCTCTTCCTGAATGTAAATCTGTGTATTACGAGCGATACGAGCGGAGAAATCGGTCGGCAAAGCGATCGCCTCATCCAATGCGTTCGTATGCAAAGATTGTGTATGTCCTAATGTAGCGGCCATAGCCTCGATACAAGTACGTCCTACGTTATTGAACGGATCTTGCTCGGTCAATGACCAACCGGAAGTCTGGCTATGTGTACGCAATGCCAATGATTTCGGGTTCTTAGCGCCGAAGCTCTTCACGATCTTCGCCCACAACATACGAGCCGCACGCATCTTGGCGATCTCCATGAAGTGATTTACACCGATAGCCCAGAAGAATGACAAACGGGGAGCGAACGCATCCACATCGATACCGGCGTTGATACCGGCACGAAGATATTCCATACCGTCGCACAACGTATAAGCCATCTCGATATCAGCCGTAGCACCAGCCTCCTGCATATGATAACCGGAGATAGAGATAGAGTTGAACTTCGGCATCTTCTGAGAGGTATACTCGAAGATATCAGCGATAATCTTCATGGAGAACTCAGGCGGGTAAATATAGGTATTACGTACCATGAACTCTTTCAATATATCGTTCTGGATCGTACCGGCCATTTCCTCCAACTTAGCACCTTGCTCCAAACCTGCGTTGATATAGAATGCCAATACCGGAAGCACACCACCATTCATGGTCATGGAAACAGACATCTTGTTCAAAGGAATACCATCGAACAACACTTTCATGTTCTCCAAGGAACAGATAGATACACCCGCTTTACCTACATCACCAACCACACGTTCGTTGTCGGCATCGTAACCACGGTGAGTCGGAAGGTCGAACGCAACGGACAAACCTTTCTGACCGGAAGCCAAGTTACGGCGATAGAAAGCGTTAGACTCCTCAGCGGTAGAGAAACCCGCGTACTGACGGATTGTCCAAGGACGCATAGCGTACATACCGCTGTACGGGCCACGTAGATAAGGAGGCAGACCGGAAGCATAGTTCAAGTGCTCCATACCCTCCAAGTCTTCTTTTGTATATACAGGTTTCACCTCGATATGCTCGGGTGTTTTCCAATTGGGCTCGATACCATTGGCTTTTGCCCATTCGGCAGCGTTTGTAGCTGCGAATCCGGCATTCTTTATATCTATGTTTTTAAAATTTGGTCTCATAATTGTTTATACTTAAGCGATTCCTAATTTAGCGTTGAATGCTTTCAATGTCTCAAGCACATTGCTCTTTACATTTACGAACTGGTCGATACCTTGAGCCTTCAAGTCGTCCGCGCAAGCAGGAGCTCCGGCTACAACGAATTCGGCACGTCCGGCCAAAGCCTTGTAAGCAGCAGGAGCGAATTCAGCATACTCGTCATCACTAGAGCAAAGAACCACTATCTCAGCACCCGCCTTGACTGCAGCCTCAACACCAGCCTCAACCGTATCGAAGCCTAAGTTATCAATTATCTTATATCCGGCACAAGCGAAGAAGTTAGCGGAGAACTGTGAACGAGCCAAACGCATCGCCAAGTTACCGATCGTCAACATGAATACCTTCGGAGTCTTGCCACTCTTCTCTGTCGCCATACGCAAAGCCTCGAATTCGGAAGCGCCGCGAGAGAAATCAAGAGCCGGGATCGTTGCCTCGCCGCAATGACCACCGCCACAACAGCAAGAACCTTTTTCCTGAATCTTATCGGCAGCTACTTCCGTGAAGTTAGGATACTGGTTAGAACCCAACAGGATCTCACGACGGGTAGCAACCGCTTTCTTACGAACTACATTCGAAGCGTTAACGGCATTTTGGATCTCACCTGCGTTCACGGCAACGGAGAATCCTCCTTTTTCCTCAACCTCCAAGAACAACTTCCAAGCGACATCGGCCAAGGAATTCGTCAATACCTCTACATAATAAGAACCGGCAGACGGGTCAACGACCTTATCCAAGTGGCACTCTTCCTTCAATAATAATTGTTGGTTACGTGCGATACGCTCGGAGAAATCGTCCGGAGTCTGGTAAATCTTATCAAACGGGCGAACCGTGATAGAGTCTACGCCAGCAAGAGCGGCAGACATAGCCTCAGTTTGAGAACGAAGCAAGTTTACGTGAGCATCGTAAACCGTCATGTTCCACTCTGAAGTCTGTGCGTGAGCAACCATCTTGCAAGCGCATTCGCAGGCCGGCTTATAAGCGGCTACGATCTCGGCCCACAACCAACGAGCCGCACGGAACTTAGCGATTTCCATGAAGTAGTTAGAGCTGATACCAAAATTGAATTTGATCTTCTTGGCAACCTCGTCAGCGGTGAAACCAGCCTCGGTTAGTTTTGCCATCAATTCGTTACCCCAAGCCAAGGCGTAACCTAATTCCTGAGAAATGTAAGCGCCAGCATTGTTGAAAAGGAACGCATTTACAGCCAATACACGGTAGTTAGGCAAAGCCTGTCCAGCTTTGAGCACAGCTGCGGCACCTTCTACCCACTCACTGTTTTCTTTACCTTTTACTAAAGGTTTCTTGAAAGCGTCATAGTTTACAGAACCGTAGCACTTCTCTGCATCGACACCCTTGCCTTTGAAGTAGTCAGCCAAGATACCGATCAACTTCTCCGCTTTGCAGTTGCAAGTGTTGAAGTTCAATTCTACGGAAGCCGGACAAATACCCTCTAATAAAGTAGCTATGTTCTCCTCGTTCACCTCATCACCTTTGATGATGAACCCAAGAGAAGTAACACCTTTCGTCAAAAGGTCTAGTGCTTTCTCGTTAGCACCCTTGAAGCAGCAAACTTCAATGTTCTGGCGTACCTTCCAATCGTTGTCTTTCTTCGTTCCACGAACATAAGGGAATTCACCGGGAAGAGACTCTGTAGTCTTTAAACCCTCGATGTCTTCTGCACGATAGAAAGGATTTACATTAAATCCTTCGCCTGTCTTCCAAACAAGCTTTTTCTCAAACGGTACCCCTTTCAGGTCGGCCGTTATCTTCGCCATCCACTCTTCAGTAGACACAGGTGCGAATTCTGAGAAAAGTTTTTCTTTAAGTTCTGCCATAATATTAGTTGTTTATTAAACTGGTATTAGTAATGTTCAATACTATTTTGTTCAATTACAGATGGCAAAGGTAGAATAAATAAACAGTACCGACAATAGAAAAACAATGAAATCGCAACTACTTTAACGCCTTTTAGTGGTATTCTCCCCGTTTTCTTGGCATTTTGATAAAAACACACTTTTTCTTCAAAAAAACTCAGTCCAACTATTGCAGAATTAAAAAATATATCTACCTTTGCATCGTCAAACAAAAACAATGACATCTAAATGGTGGATTCGTCTAACGGTTAGGACACATGCCTCTCACGCATGCAATACGAGTTCGATTCTCGTATCCACTACAAAAGCTCTCAACCTATTGGTTGGGAGCTTTTTTTTATATACCTTCGCTACCCGATAGTATCCTAAGATTTTTATTATACACTTAAATTATATCATGAAAAGTAAAAAGACCGTCTTTCTGACCGGAGCCACCGGGACGATGGGCCATGCCGGATTGGTCGAGTTGTCCAAACGGCTAGATCGTTTTAATATAACACTCTTGGCTCGTCCGAGCAAAATCAATAAAGAGAAGTTGGCCACCTATGAGGCTATGGAAGGGATCCGTATCGTTTGGGGAGACTTGACGAGTTATCAAGATGTCTTAAATGGAGTAACGGGGGCGGACTACGTATTACACGTAGGTGGAATGGTTTCGCCGGCGGCGGATTATTTCCCTAAAAAGACCTTGAAAGTAAACACGACCGCCGCTCAACACATCGTGGATGCCGTAAAAGCGCAACCGAACGCAGATCAGATCAAGGTAGTCTATATCGGCTCCGTGGCGCAAACCGGCCACCGTAACGCACCGGTTCATTGGGGACGTACGGGAGATCCGATCAATATAAGTGTCTATGATCATTATGCCATCTCAAAGACAATAGCCGAACGTATTTTCGTGGAGTCGGGTATTAAACATTGGGCGTGCCTTCGCCAAACCGGTATCTTATGCCCCGAATTATTATTCAAGGGTTCGGACCCAATCACATTCCACGTACCGCTAGACGGCGTGCTGGAATGGGCTACCGCCGAGGATTCCGGTCGCTTACTAGCGAATGTATGCGAGGAAGAGGTGCCGGATGAGTTTTGGAACCGTTTCTATAACATTAGTAGCGGCCCATCTTTCCGCCTGACGAATTATGAGTTTGAGAGTAAATTGTTAAAAGCGATCGGCTGTCCCGCCCCGGAGAAAAATATTCGAACCGAACTGGTTCGCTACCCGTAATTTCCACGGACAATGGTATACCGATTCAGATCTATTAGAAGGATATCTGCATTTCCGCAGTAACCAAACTTGCGACGATTATTTTAAATGGATGGCCAGCCAAGTCCCTTGGTATTTCCACCTAGCAAAGATCGTCCCTCCTATCTTCATAAAACTGGGTATGGGAGCCATCGCTAAAAAGCCGGGACTGGGAACCCGTAACTGGATCAAGAACAGACACCAAGATCGTATATCCGCCTATTTTGGCTCGTATGAGGATTGGCAAGCAATCCCGGGTTGGGATAAGATCCGGACAAAACGCCCCTCCGAAACACCCGTCTTTCTGGATCATGGTTATGATGAAAGTAAGCCGAAGTCGGAATGGGATATCGAGGATATGCGTAAAGCCGCAGAATTCAGGGGAGGAAAATGCTTGTCCCCGGCCATGACAAAAGGAGACTTATCGACCCCACTCGATTGGGAATGCCAATTCGGTCACCGTTTTAAGGCCTCTCCCACATTAGTATTATTAGGAGGCCATTGGTGCCCGGAATGTTTACCGCTCCCTTGGAATTACGACGAGATCGCTAAAGGAAATCCGTTCTTCGCCCAAGTATGGTATCCATTCCACGATAAAAAGGAACACAATGTATACGATGAATCCATATTCGCTGACTTCAAGGAATAAAATTCAACGCATCAAGAGATTTTTGTTTTTTAGATTATTTATCTCAACGCAACATACTTTTACCGGATATTATCTGTTATAACAATATAAGCACTATATACCATAAACATAAAAACAGATTTTATCATGACAAAAGGATCGATCGGATTAAATGCAGGAGCTATCTGGAATTTGCTTTCAGATGGCCAACATTGGAGTTTTGAGGCGTTGAGAGCAAAATCCGCTCTAACAGATGCGGATCTATGGTCCGCTATCGGTTGGCTCGCTAGAGAAAATAAGATTGAAATTGATAACACCAGCAGCCACCCTATCTTCTGTCCGGGTACCAACTTTTATTTTTAAATGACATTTATGATATTTCATTGCGAAGGATTTCACTTTCTTCGCAATGAAATCTTCAAAAAGTACTTACTTTGTAACCCTAACGAATAAAAACAATACGATTATGAATCCTACTTTCGGAGCTTCCATCCTTTCTTGGATACCACCTATGTGGACACCAGAAGGTGGTCTTTTCGCCATCCAGCAAGCATCTGCCGCCGGTTTTGATTTACTGGAAATCTTATTGCCTCCTTCCATGGAGTTCGACGCTCCAACCGTAAAGCGACAATTGAAACAACACGGATTGAAGGCGACTTGTTCTCTCAACCTTCCCCAAGAAGCGCATATTCCTTTTTATCCCAAGGAAGCGACTCGCCTGATCAAGGCGGCGCTGGATAAAGCGAGCGAACTGGAGGTTGATTACTTGGGAGGGGTCTTACATTCCGGCATCGGGGTCTTCTCCGGCAAACAGCGAACACGGGAAGAAGAGAATACGCTTTGTGAGGTATGGGCGGAGGTTGCCGAATACGCCGGCCGATCCGGAATCACGATCGGTATAGAGCCGATCAATCGCTATGAAAGCTATATGTGTACCTCCGCGGAGGAAGTCTTGCGCTTTATCAAACGCGTAGACGCTCCGAATTTATCTTTGCATCTGGATACTTTCCATATGAATATAGAAGAGACTAGTTTCTATGAACCGGTTATCGCCGCAGGCAGCCGACTTCGCCATATTCACATGACTGAAAGCAACCGGGGGAATGCTGGGTGAAGGAAACGTACGCTGGGATGATTTGTTTCGGGGACTACAGGAAATCGATTTCAATGGAAACTTAGTTCTGGAGAATTTCTCCAATTCCGTTCCCGGCATGGCGGAAGCCGTATCTCTTTGGCGTCCATCTAAATCAAGCAGATGAGCTAGCTAAAGGCAGT
>ENA-OQJN01000610-OQJN01000610.1-human-gut-metagenome-genome-assembly--contig:-NODE-610-length-13696-cov-3.196919_pt1 | contig 13696 bp, 15 predicted proteins | sample MGYA00242610_ERZ504777 | MGnify/ENA primary metagenome ERZ504777 (study PRJEB26092, sample SAMD00036350) | human gut metagenome | host: Homo sapiens | study: EMG produced TPA metagenomics assembly of... | reverse complement strand
ACAAACTATCCTGATGTCCTGAGCTTCCGGCAGGTCATGGAAATTACGCATGTTGGCAGAAATCTACTGCTGCGTCTTCTGAACAGCGGCGAAATTCCCGCATTCAAGATGGGAAAACTCTGGAAAGTTTACAAGCAAGACCTGATCCAGTATATGAGCCAATGTCAGTGAGCCTTATCTTTCGTTTGAGGCAAAAAGAATCCCGTTGGACTCCGCAGCAGGAATCCAGCGGGATTTAATCTTATTGATTTTTAATGCACTTGCTCGTTACTTACACTGCCATCATGGATTTCAAATGGTTCTTTCATGATGTTTCCTCCCATCTCAATGGATGAACAGCTTTTTCAGAATCGCCACTGGAATCAAAATCAGTCCCAGCAGCACACCAAGAACGATCCTTGTCAGGAAAATATCCTTCATTGATCCGATTTGAATTTTGTTCGCATAGATGGTCTGCCCGACCGCCCAGTAACTCAGCACACAATACAAAATAAAGACAAGCATTTCCATAGTATTTTTTCCTTAATCGATGTGCCACAAATAACCTCCGCTTTCTTTTAACCAAAAAGTGGAGGTTATTTCCTATTACTGAGCCGATTTAATCGTAATCACGGGATTGTCATTCGCACACAGGTACGACAGAAGTTTTGTCATATCTTTTCCCGAAATCTTGATATCTCCATATCCTGAGTTCATATTACCATTTTCGCCCACACCGTCGATGAATAATGCCGAACCCGCATACGGAGTTGCACTATATGCGCTTAATCCATCTCCGTTGAATCCAAAACAGATACAGGCATTGGACGAGCCCTTTGAGAATTTCGGATACATATTTTCCGCTCCACCCTTGTCGGCCCAGTCTTTGTACGGATCATTTTTAGATTGAAGGGTATTATAGTAGATAGACTCCGGATCACATACCCAAACGCTGTCTTCCTTAATTATTTTAGAGTACAACATCGTATTTTTTTCTTTAGTTGAGAAGGCAAAGCAGATTGGGAAGGTTCCTTCCGGGGTCATATGGTCGCCTTCCGTTTTATCAGTCGTAAGTCCATTTGCACCAATTGCTGCTGTAGTGCTTAGGTCTTTTTCCCATTGACCATCCCGGTACGACCAAAGGGTTAAAGTTGCATTACTACCTGTGGCCTCTACAAGGATTTTCTGCCATGTGCCGTCTTTCTCACAACCAGAAACGTCGGGCGGGATAGCGTCAGATTGAATAGATGCCGCCGTATTACCGTTTTCAGCAGTTGCCGTCTGCGTCGTATTTGCACTGGTATCGGAATCATCCACGGCAAACAATTCTTCCAAGGAAATCTTATCTGATGCCAGCAACGATGCCGTTGCAAGATTTGAATAGATCAACTCCTCATCAGGTGCTTCATTGTCAAACGTTCCCTTTTTCCGTATTGTACCATCCTGATTATAAAGGATTCCCTTTCCGTTATATTTATCCTTCTTCCACTCACCATCATAGGCAAGCCATCCATCTGATGCATACAACTTTCCTTTTCCTTCTATAGAACCTTTCTTCATTTTCCCTTCGTATTTGATGTGCGGAATCAAAACTCTCTGGTTAAAATCTACCGTTGTATTGGGGGATTCATATAGATTTACGGTCACAATTAATTTGAGCACTCTTTTTTGGGGAAGAAGAAGATCAATTTGCCTTACCAATTCATCTTCGCTCCATTTTTCGCTCATCTCATCGATGTAATCCCAAAATTTATACAGAAAGAAATTACCAACAGCCTGACAGTCATTGTCGTAATAGGTCGTCATTTTTCCTGTAGCCATATTTTTTTCATAGTTTCCAGCATGGGCTAGGTAATGAACTAAACCGTCGTATGTAAACGAAATTCCCTTTCCGTCAATCTTTCCATCCTTAAATTTTCCAACATATTCCAGCGACAGTCCGTTCCGAGCACTGTATGCGAACAACGCTCCGTTTCCATTCGGTTTATTATCTTCATTCCCCATAATAAAATGAGATCTCTTCATAATCGCCAATACGATCCTTGGGCAGCGAAGACACTTCCATGTACTGACGTTCCGACTCCATAGTGAGCAGTGTCTTCACAATTCCAGAGTCAGTTTTCACATCCATCCGATAAAAATCACTGTCGCTCATCACATCCTCGCCTTGCAATTTCAGCAGCTTTTCAACAAAAAGCCGTGAAACGTCAGAATCTTTGAGCGCTTGTTCCAACGTCATTTCCGTCACTGTCTGCGAAGTGTTTTCACCATAAATTATATTGATAGCTTCCGCATATTGTGCTACAGAATCTTTATAATAAGGATTTTCCGACTTGCTGTATGTACTGCTGGCTTTTTTAAGGTTTTCCAATGTGTAAACAAGCTCTTCCTCCGGTTTCACTTCTTCTGCTTCCGAAGACGCAACGCTCATTTCCGATGTAGCGGTTACAGATGCCGCATCAGACGAGGACGGTTTCTTATCTGAATCGCTGTCAGACGAAGAGCCTCCAAACAAACCAATCAGGATGAAAAGTACAACAAATACAACCAGACATCCGCAACCTGTCTTTGCACATCCTTTTCCACTTGATGTCTTTTCTTTATCTTCAGGGGTCGGATCAACTGGCGCAGCACTTGTTTGTTCACCTTTCGACTGCGCAGAATATGTTTGAGCACTCTTGGGCGGTTCTGGTGCTGAATAAGAAGTCTTCTGCTCTGTCTTTTCCTGACGATAGTAAATTTGGTCATACTGCCAGCGCTTGTCTTTATCAGACAATATCTCGTATGCCTCATTGACATCTTTCATCTTTTCCTGTGCAGCTTCTTCCTGTCCAGGATTCAGATCTGGATGATATTTCTTTGCCAGTGCCTTATATGCCATTTGAATCACTTCTGTTGATGCATCTGGCGCTACCTGCAATATTTTATAGTAGTCCTTCATAATTTCCTCCGCACTGTTTTTAATATCAGTTTATTTTGCTGCGATCATCAGCGCAATAACCGCCGCGACCATGATTTTATTCCGTAGAATACATTTTTTTACAAGTTGTTCTCTTATAGCAAAAGGCTTCCATCTTCTTTTTCATAGAAAGTGGAAGCTCTTTTCACCAATTATTGCACCATCCCAATTGCGATTCTTGGATTGTAGTTGGATTCTAAATACAGTAGGTGTTTTGTCATATTTCTATCGAAAATCCAAGTATCATCATACTTATTTTCGTTTTCTCCGACTCAATCAATAAAGAATATAGCGCTATTACGAGCTAGCACACTATGTTCCCAATACTAGACACTTCGTATTGGGACTACGCATCTAGTGCCAAACGCCGCTTACCTTTATTTATTAGCTTTGCTTTTTATTATAAATATTTCATCGTTTCGTTCTGAAGATCATTCAATGCTCTAATCATTCTGTTTAAATCATTTCCTAGATTAAACTCATAGTCACCAAACCTCAGATATCCAATCCATCTGGATATCTTTACATCTACAAATTCATCTAAAAAGAAACTGCCCTTCTTTCTATGATCATCATTAAAAAACACACCATGCGATGTAACCGCAAAGCCTTTCATTCTTTCGTCTACACCACTCATGAAATTTCCGCTGACAATAAGAAAACTTTATCGTTTACAGGAATATCAAAAGCGATCTTTGCGGCCGCAACTTTTCTTTCATCGGAGATAGGATTTCCAGATTCACAATATACTCCGACGCTATTAAGCGGATTACGCGAAAAAGCCTTTTTAATAATTTTTTCTGCTATTGCAACATACTGTGCATCTGCATCTGCACCTGCTGCATTATCCTCTTCAACTGTATAACTCCCTTTCCTCTGTGATTCTGTATTCACCACATATGGATTATCCTCAATTGGACACCCGCATTTGCTACATACGGTCTTGCCTGATCGAAACATTACCTCTCCGCATTCTGGGCATATATAAATTTCACTCATTGGCAATCCACATTTTACGCAACTAACGGCACGTGTACTAATTTCAGCACCGCACTCTGGACATTTAATCATTGCCATATTAATCCCACCTTATCTCAATTCATTAATTAGTTCGTTTTGCAGATCAAGCAACATCTTGAAAACAACCCTTTTATTCGTCGTGTTGAATTCGTGTCCGTCAATACAAATGTAATTTTTGATTCTAAGGTCCGCATCCATAAAATCATCAATGTCTATTAGCCCTCTATTCTTTTTATCATCAGTATAATAAATTCCTTCTGGCGTAATTGCAAATCCTTTTCTCCTATATTAATTCCGCCAAACATATTGGCGCTCGTCACAAAATACACATTTACATCAGCTGGAATTCTAAAAACATTTCTCGCATTTTCCTCATTTTTCTCTGAGATAGGATTTCCGCCACCACTAATAAAGTAATGCTCAAAATTATCCTCAGGGCAAATTTGAGAAACAACCCTACTTAAAACATTCAGAATCACTTCTTTTCTGGATATCATTGAAGTTTGCGTTTCTCTTGTAGTATCATCGTATCGTTCTCTGCATTTTTCAATATAAGCCATCACCTCGTCACGTCGACTCTGCACTTTTCCATTAAATGGGCAACCACATTTTGAGCAAACTCCATTATCAACAAATCCTGCTGTACCACATTCCTCACATATAGCAACCCTGCTCATAGGAAGGCCGCAACAAATACATTTCTCAGCTCTTGAACTAATTTCAGTCCCGCATTCTGGACATTTGATTATCGCCATATTAAAACCTCCTATTTGTTTTACCTTTTTATGAATAATACGCTAAAACCTTTTTTATTTAATTATTTCTGTTCTACACTGTTATGGTATAGTGCTTTATTCAAAAATCGCTTCCTCACCTTCCAATCACTCAACGATTCACCAAATAGTTAGATTTATCTCGTTAAAATTATACGATTTATAGAATTACATGTCAAGCTATCCATCCTTAAAATCGTAAGTAACACTACGATTTATCCAAGGAGGTCTATGACATGGAACGCGAGAAACCAAACTTTGACATTCTGGGAAGGATCGACCGGGAGCGGTTGGCTCGTGGATGGTCTGAATACACCCTTGCCGAGAACTCCGGTCTAACGCAATCCACCTTATCAACGTGGCGCAGACGAAACCTTCAGCCTAATGTGACCTCAATTGAAAAAATATGTCACGGCCTTGGTATCACACTCTCGCAATTTTTTGAAGAGGACGCCGCCGTTCACCATTTGACAGAGGAGCAGAAATCCCTTTTGAACATCTGGGATAGACTTTCGCCCTCGCAAAGAATCGCTATTTTGGATTTGATTCGGGCATTTCTGCCTGAATAAAGTAAACCCTTACAAAAAAGAAGGATGCCCGGCGACCATTGCGTCACCTGGCATCCTTCTTCATTAGATAAAGGATTTCAGAACTTTTTTCAGTGCTTCACGCTGTTCCGGGGTTATGCGATTCAACAAATTCAAAAATTCCTGTTGTTCCTCCTTTGTAAATTCGCTATAGGGTTCATCTTTTACACATTTTTCGTTTTGCATAACAACTCTTCCTTTTTAAGTTTTCCCTCGTCAGTCAAATCAGCCCGAATCTGCCGCTTATATTTATAATAGGTATTCCGGGCAAGTCCAGTCAATTTCATACACTCCATGTCATCCAATGTACCGCCAAACGCCTTACAATGGGCACAGATCTTCTCCTTGGCTGCTTTGGACTTTTTGGTTTCAAAGCCAATGCCTTTCTTACGGCCAACCTGCTTGCCGTTCAGCCGGGCAGTCAAAAGGCCCTCACGGGTACGCTGGTGCAGATCGGCAACTTCTTTTTCGGATTGCTCAAAGGCCAGCTTGATCTGCTCCTTTGCCAAGGCCATCAAATATTCGTTGATACCCTTCAAGATGAAGTCCACATTTGTCCCTGTCATGGCAATGCTGCCGGACAGGGCTTTTTTGTTAGGTCTCGGTGTCGATGTGGTGCTCTTTCAAGAACACCAGCCGGATGCCCTTGTGGTAGAGGTCTTCGTACAGAGCAAAACCCTCTTCTGCATTTCTGGACATCCGGGACACCGAATCGAACACTACCACATCTCCGGCTCTCAGAATCCGATAGAGCTTCAGCCATTCCGGGCGAAAAATGGATGTGCCAGTATAGGCTTCCTGCACGATATGGGCAGTCGGGTATTCTGCCTTGATGTTGCGGATCTGACGGTCAATGCTCTGTTTTGCAGTAGAAATTCTGCAATAGCCATAAATGCTCATAACTCTTTTCTTTCTGTATCAAAAATGCCGTTCGTCATTTTAGCGCTGCCGATTTTCTGACGCAACTCTCTCAAATGATAGAGAATTTGATACTCTTTTACCTCTACGGCATTTTTAATACTTTCCCGGCACAAGTTGTCATTTCTGCTTCACATAGGTCTTTATAAATTCTTTCACTGTGACACATGGCTTTTGATTTTTCTCTGTTCCTCCAAACGGAGTGTAGTTCCAGTCGGTATCCTCATCAATATATCGCCGCCCATCGTCCGGCAGTTCCAGCGGCTCTGCAAGGATGATAGTACCCCAGTGGCTGACCATCACAAAGGGTGCGACCTCACAAGGAATGCCCCGGCACTCATCATCATGCCGAACATCGTAAGCGTACAGGCCATCCGGGACAGTATCCCTCTTGATGCGGATGCTGGTGAACAGCGCAGGCTTTCCGCAAACCGTGATCTCTTCGTAGGGTTCGGTCATTGCATTAAAAATCATAATCTGTCTTCTCCTTATATAAAGAAGCAGGGCAATCCACACGGACTGCCCTGCAAAAGTAAAGGGAGAGCATCCGAAGACGCTCCCCCAGTTGTACATATGAATTTTTTAGCTGATGCCCAACTCTTTCATCATCCGAGTGTGGTACTCCTTATCTTCAGAAGCCTGTTTTGCATCCTCAATACGGTTTTGATCAAAGAGCTTCTTCATGAGCAGAGCTACACTATTTGCGCCTTCAGCCTTTCCACGATTTTCCACTTTATCAAGCACATCACACATATTGTGTGGGCCTCCGGTCTTATCGAATGCCAAATTCTTTTATCAACTGATCGCGGTACACTTCATCTTCAGAAGCCCGCTTGACATCATCAATACGGCCTTGATCGAGGAGTTTCTTGACAAGGAGAGCCATTTGATTTTTGCCTTCAATTTCACCCTCAGCCTTACCTTTCGCAACGCCTTTTGCAATGCCTTTTGCAATGCCTCTGCTTTCCACTTTATCAAGCACATCACACATATTGCGTGGGCCTCCTTTCTGGCCATCGGTATTTGTATTGTACGCTTCCTTAAACCGATTATCATTCGTCATAATACTCAGCAGTTGAAGCGTTTCCTGCACGTGGGTCAGATCCTGCGAACTCGGGATGTAGTCGCCATTTTCCCGTTTCTGTACGAAGTAGTCTGCAACGACCTTAAAATCACTCCGGAAAAGCTCCACTTGCTCATGGGTCAAATAGGCAATCTGGAACAAGTTGATCTTATAGTCGTTGATATACGGCTCAAACTCTTTGGGAATATTCAGCCGTTCCTTCAGGGACAGTGGGCCATTCCACGGTTTATCATGGCCGAAGTAAAGCACCAACGTCACAACAGGATAGAGATTTTCGCTATCGCCAAGCAACTGCGCCCGGTACTCTGCGCCATCGTAACCCATGACACGGAGCGGCATATTGGGATCAGAAGCGGTCTGGTTTTCAAAACCGATACAGGCTACACGGATATTTCCGTTCCTCCAGCGTTTGGCAACATCCCGCTCGATCTCACGAATCTTGCCATCTACTTTGTAGTAGGAGCGTGGAGCCTGATCTTCCAGTTCATCCGCCAACAAAACCTGTTTGCCGTTGAACAGAAGCACATTCACAATTGTCCGAAAAGACATCGTTATAGGACTCCAGAATTTTTTTCAGATGTACCCTTTTTGCGCCATCCCATCGCCTTTCTTTTCTCTTGTTATTATAGTAGCATACAGATGTGAAATTTACAAGCATTTGCCTTATGCTACGTTCAGTCTGGTGGCTTTGTAGCAGTCAGCGCACATTCCCTCATGGGTGGCGGCAAACTCTGCCGCCTGCATGATGGAGCCGTCCTTCAGCTTGACCCTCTTGATGGGCTGATTGCAGCGGGCGCAGATGCAGGGCACAGGCGGCTGTTCCTGCTTTTGGCTGGTGGGTCTCGGCTTCGGCTGCTTTTGTAGCTCCGCCTCCGGCTGCAGTGCAGCATCTTCCGGCAAATCCTCTCCGGCATAAACGTACAGGCCAAGGCCAAACATGGCAAGGTTCTTTACCAAGCACCGCATGATAGCCTTATTCACATCGAACATGGATGCTGCTTCTAAGGTGCGCTCTTCCACGCCGATCTTTTCACGGCGTCGGGTCTGCGGATTATAGTCCCATTTCGGGGTGGTGTAGGTATAAGGCACGGCTTTCATGGCTTTGTTGGAACTGTCCAAAACCGGAAGCCACATTTCATGCGAAACGCCCTCAATCGTGACTGAGGTGTACACCATAAAGCCAGTGATGGGGTCATAAACATAGGGCAGACCGTTGAATTTCTTGACCTCATAACTGGCAGCGGGATACAGCTTTTTCACCTCTGCCCAGGCATACGCCCAGCTTACATATTTCAGCTCGGTATTGCCGGACTTCTTGACTTCCACATGGTCTTTGAAGTCGATGCCAAATAATTTTACGAACGGATTTTCAGTAGCCATAATAACCCTCCAAGAAAAAGGCGGCAGAGAAGTCGCTCCCTGCCGCCTTATACAAAGTTTTATGCTGCATGAACGATGGTAAATCTGCGGCTGCTTACATTTTTGCTATACTGGTTGAAAATGTCCGGCTGTTCTTTCCGCAGACATTGGGAATCCACACGCTTGCTTTCGGAGGATACCCACGATACCTTATAACCCGGTGCTGTACCGTAGCGGCATCCTGCATTTTCAGCTTGACCTGCTGTTCGATAGCCGTTTTCTCCTGTTCCATCTGATCGATTTGGTCGGAAAGAGACTGTCGTTTGTCCAGCAGGTCACGAACTGCATTTAAATCAGCCGTTTTGCTTTTATCATCGTCAAAATACATCTGGTTGATTTGCTGTGTATCTCCCTCGCTTCCGGTAGGTGTAGGCGCAATCTCAGGCATCACATTGTACTTCCAAAAATGCTCTTCTTCGGCAATGAGGTTATCCAAAACAGCCTTATCACGGATAATTTTATGAATCACCAGCTCCTTCCCGAAAATCAGAGCAGCAATGTACCAGCAGTCAAAGCCGCTGACAGCCAGATAGTGATTGACCTGAGCCATGTAATGTGCGGGGATTTTGCCATCCGCCCACTTATCCGCGGAGAACGGTGAGACCGCGTCTTGCATTCCAATCCTGCTTTCTGTCCAACGATCAGGCGGTCGAAGTCTTCCAGAAGCAGCGGATGTTCCTCACTCTGGTAGATAGCGTTTGCACGGCGCACCTTCAGGCCGGTTGCTTCGGTAAACCGCTGCGCCACATAATCCTCCAAGTCACGACCCTGCCGCATGGCCCTCCGTCCCTCTCCCCCGCCCGGGGGAGAGGGGTTCCGGTGCATGGCGCAAAACCGCCCCGGCTTCCTCTTTCGGAAACCGGGGCGGTTCATATACTTTATTGGTGCTCTCTCAAGCTCTCACGCCATTACTTGCGGGGGGTCTTGATGGCAGCCTGAGCAGCGGCCAGACGTGCGATAGGCACACGGAAGGGAGAGCAGCTGACGTAGTCCAGACCAACCTTGTGGCAGAACTCGACGCTGGAGGGATCGCCGCCGTGCTCGCCGCAGATGCCCAGACCCAGATCGGGACGGGTCTCACGGCCGTCATGTGCAGCCATCTTGACCAGCTTGCCGACGCCGACCTGATCCAAATGCTGGAACGGATCGCTCTCGTAGATCTTGTTCTCGTAGTAAGCGCCGAGGAACTTTGCAGCATCGTCACGGCTGAAGCCGAAGGTCATCTGGGTCAGGTCGTTGGTGCCGAAGCTGAAGAACTCAGCCTCCTTGGCGATCTCGCCGGCAGTCAGAGCTGCACGGGGGATCTCGATCATGGTACCGACCAGATACTTCATGTCAACGCCGGAAGCCTTGATGAGCTCGTCTGCGACCTTGACGACAACGTCCTTGACGAACTTCAGCTCCTTGACCTCGCCGACCAGCGGGATCATGATGTGCGGAGTGATGATATAACCGGTCTCAGCAGAGACGTTCAGAGCTGCCTTGATAACAGCGCGGGTCTGCATTGCTGCGATCTCGGGGTAGGTGACAGCCAGACGGCAGCCACGATGGCCCATCATGGGGTTGAACTCGTGCAGAGAAGCAACGACGTTCTTCAGGTCATCGAAGGTCATGCCCATGTCGGCAGCCAGCTCCTTGATGTCCTCGTCCTTGCTGGGCAGGAACTCGTGGAGAGGCGGGTCCAGATAACGGATGGTCATCGGGCGCTCACCCATGATGCGGTACATCGCCTCGAAGTCACCCTGCTGGAACGGCTCGACCTTGGCCAGAGCAGCCTCGCGCTCTTCCACGGTACGTGCGCAGATCATCTCACGGACAGCCTTGATGCGGTCCTCAGCGAAGAACATATGCTCGGTACGGCAGAGGCCGATGCCCTCAGCACCCAGGTCAACTGCCTGCTGTGCGTCGCGCGGGTTATCGGCGTTGGTCATGACCAGCAGCTGACGAGCGGCGTCTGCCCAGCCCATGAAGCGGTTGAAGTTCTTGTTGCCGGTGGCGGCGACGGTGGCGACCTGCTCGCCGTAGATGTTGCCAGTGGAGCCGTCGATGGAGATCCAGTCGCCCTCGACGAACTTGTGGCCGTTGAGCTCGAAGGTCTTAGCCTCTTCGTCGATCTTCACGTCATTGTCGTTGCCGCAGCCGGAGACACAGCAGGTACCCATACCACGAGCAACAACGGCTGCGTGGCTGGTCATGCCGCCGCGGACGGTCAGGATGCCCTGAGACACCTGCATGCCGACGATGTCCTCGGGAGAGGTCTCCAGACGGACCAGAACGACCTTCTTCATCTTGCCGGACTTGACCATCTCCTCAGCCTCTTCGGCGGTGAAGACGATCTGGCCGCAGGCAGAACCGGGAGAAGCTGCCAGACCCTTGCCGACGACCTCAGCAGCCTTCAGGGCAGCTGCGTCGAACTGGGGATGCAGCAGGGTGTCCAGCTGCTTGGGCTCCACGCGCAGGACAGCCTCCTGCTCGGTGATCATGCCCTCGTCCACCAGGTCACATGCGATCTGCAGAGCAGCCTGAGCGGTACGCTTGCCGTTACGGGTCTGCAGCATATACAGGTGGCCGTCCTCAATGGTGAACTCCATATCCTGCATATCGCGGAAGTAGTTCTCCAGACGGGTAGCGATCTCAACGAACTGGTCGTAGACCTCAGGCATCTGCTCGTGCAGGTGGCTGATGGGAGACGGAGTGCGGACACCAGCAACGACGTCCTCGCCCTGTGCATTGATGAGGTACTCGCCCATCAGCTTCTTAGCGCCGGTGGCGGGGTCACGGGTGAATGCAACGCCGGTGCCGGAGCGGTCGCCGGAGTTACCGAAAGCCATCTGCTGGACGTTGACAGCGGTGCCCCACTCGTAGGGGATCTCGTTCATCTTACGATAGACGTTTGCACGGGGGTTGTCCCAGCTGCGGAAGACGGCCTTGACAGCCTCGATGAGCTGGTCCTTGGGGTCCTGGGGGAAGGGCTTGCCCTCGTTGTCCTCGTAGATCTTCTTGAAGGTGCCGACCAGTTCCTTCAGGTCGTCAGCAGTCAGGTCAACGTCGTTCTTGACGCCCTTGGCTTCCTTCAGCTTATCGATCTCGACCTCGAACAGGCTCTTCGGGACCATCATGACGACGTCGGCGAACATCTGCACGAAGCGGCGATAGCAGTCGTATGCGAAGCGGGGGTTGTTGGTCTTCTTGGCCAGACCCTCGACAGCCTCATCGTTCAGGCCGAGGTTCAGGATGGTGTCCATCATGCCGGGCATGGACTGACGTGCGCCGGAACGGACGGAGACCAGCAGCGGGTTCTCGTTGTCGCCGAAGGTCTTGCCGGTGATCTTCTCGAGGCCCTTGACGTGCTCGAAGATGTCAGCGGTGATCTCGTCGTTGATCTGGCGGCCGTCTGCGTAGTACTGGGTGCAGGCCTCGGTGGTGATGGTGAAGCCCTGCGGCACCGGCATACCGGCTGCGGTCATCTCAGCCAGACCAGCGCCCTTGCCGCCCAGAATGTTCTTCATGGTGACCTTGTCGCCGCCAAAGGCATCGTTGCCTTCGCTGAAGTAGTACAGATACTTTTTGCTCATGCGTGTTTACCTCCCAAATGGTAGCCGCTGGCGCGAAGCACGGCGGTCTTATCGTTGCTCTGCTTGTCATACGATAAACATTTCTCTGTGAATGCTAAACTATTATACCAAAATTTCACGTCTATTCCATCGGGCAAATCACCGAATTTGTTTGATATTTTTTGTGCAAACCCTTGCATTTTACTCACTTTTTGGGTAATATAAAATGGGAAAGATTTGAAGAGGATTTTCGAGTTCTGATGCTGTTTTTGGACTGTTGGATACAACTTTCTATCCATTAAACTCACTGCCGTTCTTGTTTGTCTTCCATCTTTCCGAATTTCTTCTATCTTGGATACAACATTTCCTCTTCCGCAGGGGTCTGCACAGCTTCTGCGAGAGGCGGTTTTGGAGGAGGTTTTTCTCTATGCAGAACATCGATGCATCCGCACTGGCTGCCGCAAAGGCAAAGCTCGACGCTGCCGAGGCCCGGCGCGAAGAGGTGCTGCTGCGCCACATCGCAAACGGCGTGGACATCCGCAGCCGCAATGTGGAAATCGGCTCCGAAGTGGTCATTGCCCCGGGAGCCGTCATCCTCGCAGGCACCATCCTGCGCGGCAAGACCACCATCGGCGCAGGCTGCGTTATCGGCCCCAACACCCTCATCGAGGACAGCACCGTGGACGAAGGCACCACCGTCAACGCCAGCCAGGTCTACAGCAGCCACCTCGGCCCCCACAACAATATCGGTCCCTTCACCCATGTGCGCATCAACACCGTCACCGGCTACGGCGTACATCTGGGCGCTTATGTCGAGACGAAGAACTCCAACTTCGCCCGGGGCAACACCGTCAGCCACCTGACCTACATCGGCGACAGCGATGTGGGCAAGTACTGCAACTTCGGCTGCGGTACCGTCACCTGCAACTACGACGGCAAGGACAAGTTCCGCACTCAGATCGGCGACTACTGCTTCATCGGCTGCAACACCAACCTTGTCGCCCCCGTCACCATCGGCGACGGGGCCTACACCGCCGCCGGCAGCACCATCACCAAGGACGTCCCCCCGCAGGCTCTTGGCATCGCCCGGGAGCGTCAGACCAACCTCGACGGCTGGGCTGAGCCGAAAATGGAGGCGTACATTATAAAGAAGCAGAAACTCGAAAAAGAGCAGAGCTGACCCCCGCTCCCCACGCCGCCGTGCCGCCCGCACGGCGGCTTTTTGTATAATGAAAACCACTCGCCTAGCGAGTGGTTTTACGAATTACAAAAAAGAGGCCGCCCCGGGTGATTCCCCAAGGCGGCCCCTGTAAGGGGTCTGTATTTTTTAGTGCCTCCAGCACTTCAGGCTCTCGGCCTGAGCTGCGCTCAGCCGCCGGCTCCCAAGGCCGTCGTGCTCCAGG